>Ga0080064_1000961_pt1 | contig 26887 bp, 29 predicted proteins | sample Subgrocontami54m_FD_69260 | JGI IMG/M metagenome (GOLD analysis project Ga0080064, IMG submission 69260) | Subsurface groundwater microbial communities from S. Glens Falls, New York, USA - GMW46 contaminated, 5.4 m (SPADES assembly) (version 2) ...
CGGATCCGCTCCGCGGTGTCATCGGTGGAGCCGTCGTCCACCACCAGGATCTCAAAATCCCGGTAGGTCTGCGCCAGGACGCTGTCAATCGCGGCGGCCAGGGTGTCCGCCTTGTTGTAGGTCGCGATCACCACGGAGACTGTCGGGCTCATTTCAGGGCCGGCTTTCTCAAGGAGGCCTGTATCCGCTCCGGGAGCAGGCGCTTGGCCGCCGTTCCCAGCATGCTCCGGGCGCAGGTGGTGGGGGAAAGCCGGACCGCCCGGAGATAATCGGCCGCCCATTCGCCGTATTGCCCTCTTTTCCTGAAATAATTGGCCCGGAACAGATAGGAATAGGCCAAACTGCCGCGCACGGTCGAGGCCTCCGCCTCATCCTCCGCCAGCAACCGGGTGAAGATGTCAATATACTCATCCGCGGCGATCTTGGAGAAGGAATCTTGGGCCTCATGCCTTCGGATCCCCAGCAGCGGTTGGGGGATGTTCACCGCGCGGTGTTTGGGCAGGAACCGGATGAACATGTCCCGGTCGGAGGCGTAGCGGTAGCGCTCGTCGTACCCGCCGATCTGCAGCAGGGCCTCCCGCCGAATCACGATGGTCCCGTGGATGATGCCCGCCCCGTGGAGGGCCGCCCGGCGGATCTCAGGATAGGATTCCGGCCGGGCGATGACGGCCTGCCGGGTCTGGGGGTCGTCCTGGAATTCCCAGGCGAAGGTCCCCACGCAGTCCAAGGAGGGATCGCGGGAAATCACGCCCATCTGTTCCTCCAAGCGGTTCGGAGCGGAGTAATCGTCGGCATCCATCCGGGCCACATAGGGAGTGGCGGCGCGGCGCAGCCCCCGGTTGAGGGCCGCCGTCTGGCCGATGTTCTTTTCCAGCCGGACCACCTCCAAACGGGGGTCCCCGACCCGGCGCAGGATCTCAGGCGTGGAATCCGTCGAGCAATCATCCACCACCAGAAACCGGAAGTCGGAGTGCGTCTGACTCAGGATGCTGTCCACGGCGGTCCGCAGGAAACGCTCCCCGTTGTAGACCGCCATCAGCACGGTCAGAGTTTTGCTCACCGGGGTCTCCCTGCCCTGTTCCCGTCCCGGAAACCCCCGCGGTAGACCGCCTCGTAATCAATGAGAGCGCTGCCCTGAGCGGGCACGGCGGTTTCTTCCAGCCGATAGGTATTGGGATTATACACCTGAAAACGGAACTCCTTTCCTTCAACCCGGAGGGGAGAGCGCACCACAATGACCGCCCTGCCTTCCCCCAGCACCCAGTGGACCAAATAGGGGTTCCCCCGCCCCAAAAGGCCTTGAACCCCCCAATAGGTGTCCATCTGGTTATTGGGATCCTTCACCCAGGTATACGGAATCCGCCGGGAAAAACTGTACTGGTCGATCAGGACCCTGTCGGCCGCCAGGACTTCCTCCCTGCGTTCCTGAAGCGTCTCCGCGATTGCGCGGTTGATCCGGCAGGCAACGACCTGGTTCCAGGAGGTCCCCTGGGAGATCACCAACCCCAACCCAAGCAACCCGATGAGGATCACCCGCTGGAATAGCTTCCAACGGGAGATCCCCCACAGCAGGAGAATGACGAACGGGACAGAAGATAAGCAGGTATGGCGATCCATGACCCCCCACGTCAGGAGTGGCGGGGCAAGCAGCGGGATGAAGGAAAGGAGGGCCAGCGCCGCGACCTTGGACCTGATGGGGGGAATGGGGCGCGGCCCGAGCCAGCGCCAAAGCCCGACCCCCACCCCCAGATCCATCGCGACCCACAGAGACCCCCACGGCAAAGGGAAGGTTAAAAACCGGTACAGGCCGTACAGGATCCCTTTGGCCATCTGCCGACCGAGGTAGAGATCGGGCACCATCTTGAAAAGATTGGCCGCGGTTTGATCGATCCGGATCTTGTAGGGTTTCAATTCCCAGTAGGCGAAACCCAGGAGATTCGACCTCCAGACCAGATAGGCGGAAAAAGGAATCAAAAAAACCCAAACCGACCACGCTTTCCTGGGATAGAACAGCAGCGCGTAAACCAACAGAACCGCCGGCAGGAAGATGCCCAGCAGGTACCAGAAGACCGCGACCGAATAGCAAGCGGCGGCTCCCCAGAGCAACGAGGGCCGTTCTTTCTTCAGGAACAGGATGAAAAGGAAGAAACTCAGCAGGTAGAGCGCCAGGGCCAAGTTGATGTAAGTGTATTCCAGCGTGTGATAGAGGGTCAGCTTGTTGGGAAGAAGATTATAGAAGAGGGCTCCCAGAAAGGCGGTTTTCGGGTCCTCTAAAATCTCTTTGAGCAGGAGGTAAAGCGCCACGGTTACCAAGGAGCTGCTCAGAAACACGTAGAGGACGCGGAGGAACGGGCTGTTTCCGGCGGTCATCACGATCAGGTTGTGAAAAATGATCAGCGGATAATCGAGCGAACTGCGCATCTCCGTGAGGAAGAAACGCAGGGACCATTCCGAAGAGATCATTCGACACAAATCATCCAGCGACAGCGCCGCCCGCTCAAAGGGAATGAAATGGGCCGCCCAATTAATCAGAATCAGCGCGATGAAGGGGATCACGAAAAGAGTTTACCGGGATGAAAGAACGCTGTCTGCCTGGTAGTGCGCTTGGACCCGTTGATAGTCGTTCAACGAATGGATCTCCGACCAGCCCCGGCTGATTTCCATCCCGTGGACCGGGATACCGCGGTCCAGCAGGTAATGGAGAAGGTCGGTCAGGTCCGCCTGGACCACGCTGTCCGCTTCGTAAAAAGACCGTCCGCGAAACTCCTCCACCGCCTCTTTCCAAGCCGCCTTCAATTCCGCCAGACCTTTTCTCCGGAACAGGGCCACCCCGATGAATTCCCGCGCCGCGGCTCCGGCTCCGGTCTTTTTTCCGATCCGGCGGACCTTCTTGAAGACCTCCATTTCCAGCGCCCGGTTCCCTGCCGCCGGCTCCGGCTCTTCCACCTCGACCAGATCAAGGACCTTATCACGCGCGGGGAGGGTCCGGTAGGCCCGGTCGATCACAAGCGTGATTTGATGGGGGCTTTCCAGCAGGCGCTCCAAGATCCGGCGGTCGAAGAGGATGTCGGAATAGACGATCAGCGCGTTGTCTTTCAGGTGGTCCCCGGCAACCAGGATGGACTGCGCGCAGTTCCCCGATTGGTAGTCCGGGTTGTAAAGCAGGCGGGCCCCCTCCGCCTTGATCCGCTCGTGGCGGTGGCCTCCCACCACGGAAATGTCCGTGATCCCGGCTGAGTGAAGAAGGTCCATTTGCCGTTCCAGCAGCGTCTTGCCGCCGATCTCCACCATGCAGAGGGGGCGGTCCTCCAGCAGTCCGTTCAGGTCCGGCTGGAACCGGTGGTCGCGGGCCGCCGGGATGACCGCCTGGATGATTTCCCCCCGCGTGAACTTCTCCTCATCTTCCCGCATCGCGTTCATCCCCTGCAGCTCGAACACCTGTTTCATCGGGGTGATGGAGGATTCGACGCCGGCGGTCGAGCCCGATTCCTTGATGGCGCGGAACGTCTCTTCCATCGCCCGGATCGCGGCCCGCAGGCCCTGGTTGGCGTAGATCACCATCGAGAACCCTTCCCTCTGCAGCTCCTCGGCGGTGATCTTGAAATAGGTAGTTGGGATCGCCACAAGAGGCAGCCGGCGGTTCCAGCGCCGCGAGAAGGCGATCACCTCTTCCGGGGAGGAGGACTTCGAGTGAATCACGATGCCGTCGGCCCCCGCGTCGGCGTAGGCGTGGGCCCGCCGCAGCGCCTCTTCCAGCCCAAAACCGGCGATCAGGGCCTCAACCCGGGCGAACACCATAAGATCGGGCCCGCTCTGCGCCTCCTTGGCGGCTCGGATCCGTCCGGCGAACTCTTCCAGCGGCGCCAGTTCCTGTCCGCCGGGAATGAAGCTGTTCACCTTCGGAAACATTTTGTCTTCGATGACGAGCGCGGCAAGCCCCGCCGCCTCATACCGCTTGACCATGTGTTTGACGTTCGAGGCATTTCCATAGCCGGTGTCGCAGTCGCAGATGACCGGCAAATGGGTCGCGTCGTTAATCGAACGGGCCGTCTCGAGGTTTTCCGTCATGGTGAGGATGTTGGCGTCGGGCAGGCAAAAAGAGGTCGAAATCTCCAGCCCGCTGGCCCAGACCCCGTCAAAACCGGAGCGCTCGACCAGTTTGGCCCCCAGGCCGTTATGGGCTCCGACGATCCGGACGATCTTTTGGGACTCAAAAGCCCGTCTCAGGGCCCTTGCCTTTTCGCTCATGGTTCTTCCTCCCTAAACCTTCATTGTACTACCGGCTCTAAAGAAGTCGGCGACGTTTCGAGCGCAGCGCAGCTCCATGGCCGACCGTGAGGCCCGAGTCAGCGTGGCCACGTGCGGCGTGCAGAGGACCTGGGGCATCTTCGCCAGCGGCCCGTCGTACGGCTCTTTTTCAAAGACATCCAGGGCCGCTCCGGCCAGACGGCCGGAAGAGAGCCCTTCCGCTAAAGCTTGCTCATCCACCAGGTAGCCCCGAGCGGTATTGACCAGAAAGCTCCCCTGTTTCATCCGCCCGATTTCTTTCCCGCCCAGCAGCGGCCCCTCTTCCGGACGCCGGGAGGCGTGGATGGAAACCAGGTCCGATTGTGCCAGGAGCTCATTGAGAGTAACCGGTTGGAGGCCGGGCGGAAGATCACCGGAAGCCAAAAAGGGGTCGGAAACAAGAATCCGTGGACCCATCGGGCGGAGCAGCCGCTCGACCGCCCTCCCGATCCGCCCGAAGCCGGCCAGCCCGACCGTCCACTCGGACAACAGGAAGCCGGTTTGCTTGCTCCAGCGGCCGGCGTCGAAGTTTCGGATGGACTGAGGGAAACCCCGCGCCAGGGCCAGGATCATGCCGAGTGTCAGCTGCGCCACCGGCTCAACCACTTCATCCGGGGTGGTCAGCACCGTGACCCCCCGCCGGCGGGCCGCTTCCATATCCACCGAATCGGTCCCGGCCCCGCAGCGGCTGATGCAGCGGAGCTTCGGCAGCCGCTCCAGCAGCCGCGCGTCGTACGGCTCCACGCCGGCCAACACCGCCTCCGCGTCCGCCAGTTGCTCCGCCATCTCCTCCCCTCGGAGCCGCCGGCCGAGCCGGTTCTCCGTCACCCGGAGCCCGGCCTCCTGAAGGATCCGCCGGGGGGCGTCGTCCGATTCGCAGAACTGCTGGAGAGCGACGTAAACGTTGCCGGCCATGGCCGCCTTAAACCGCCAACGCCTGCAGGACCGTCCGCTGAGACGGGTCCCTGCTCAGGCACTCCAAGACCTGGTCCACCTCGTCCGGCTGGTTAATCCCGATGTAGCCGCGCTGGAACAGGACCCCCTGAAGCGCCAGGTCATGTTCCAGCACCCGGGATTGGTCCACCGATTCCACCGTTTCCAAAGGCGTACGGGCCAGCCCGATGTATTTGTTCAGCGCCTCTTTCCGGAATCCGAGGATGCCGAGCACCTTTCGGATCGGATCAAACTCTTTCCCAAGGTTCCCGAGCGAGGAAAAATCCCGGCCGCAATGGAGGATCCGCTCGGATCGGCTGACCACGCATTTCACGATCGAACGATTGCCCAGCTCCGCCCGCTCTTCAATCCGCGCCACGGCGTTCCAATACTCCACCTCGGGGCGGGCCTGCATGGCCGAGATCATCCGGTCCAGGTCCTCCGGAAGGACCAGGATCTCGTCCCCTTGAATGTTCATCACATGGGTGCAGTCCAGCCGCCGCGCGGCCTCCGCCACCCGATCGGTGGCGGCCGGATGCGCCGGCGAGGTCATGATCACCCGCCCGCCCGCCTGCCGGACCGCTTGCGCGATCTCCTCATCACAGGTCGCCACCGCCACCTCCGTGAATCTGCCGCACAGCAGGGCCCGGCGCCGGACATGCTCGATCATCGGCAGGCCGCGGACCTTCAGCAGCGGTTTTCCGGGAAACCGGGAAGAGGCCATGCGGGCCGGAATCACGGCGGCGATTTTGACCATGACCTTACTGGGGGAGCGTTCCACAGTCCACGTTGATGCATTGCCCCGTGACGGCCGAGGCGGCCGGGCTGGCCAGGAAGAGGACCACCTCCGCCACTTCCCGCGCGGAAGGCAGGCGCCCCAGCGCCGTCTGGCCGGCGGCAAAACCTTTCAGGTACAGCTCCACCCCCTGCCCGGCGGCAGGAGAGGCCGGCGCGGAGAGGGCTTCCAGAATTGTTTCGGTGCGGACGTAGACCGGGCAGACCGCGTTGACGCGGATTCCCCGGGGGCCGAGCTCTTTGGCCAGCGCCTGCGTGACACCGTTGACCGCGAATTTCGCGGCGCAGTAGACGCTGTTGTTGGCGCTGCCCCGTTTTCCGGCCAGACTGGAGAGATTGACAATCACCCCGCCCTTGTCCATGACGGCCGCCGACGCCGCGCATCCCCAGAGCGTACCCAGCACGTTGGTCTCGATGATCTCTGAGGCGAAGGACTCCTCGATGGCCTCCAGCGGTTTCCATCGGGAGATCCCCGCCGAATTGATGAAGGCGTCGAGCCGGCCGTGCTTCTCCTTGACGGACTGGACGAAGCGGCCCATCTCTTCCCGTTTCCGGACATCCGCTTTCATGTGGAAGATCCCCGCGGGCAGAGAGGTCTCCCGCGCGGACCGGGAGCAGACCGCCACCGCGTGGCCCCGTTCGGAGGCCAGCTCCGCGATGGCCCGCCCGATGCCGCGCGTTCCGCCGGTGATCGCGAGAACGCTCATATCGTCATCGCCGTGAAGCCGCCGTCCACCGTGACGATCGATCCGGTGACGAAGCTGGCCTCATCCGACGCCAGCCAGAGGACCGCCCCCGCCAGCTCCTCCGGCTTTCCGAAGCGAGCCATCGGCGTGTGCCCCAGGATCTTTCGCTTGCGGTCCCGGTCAATGAAATGGCTCATGCTCCACTCAGTCGGGAAAAACCCGGGCTTGAGGGCATTGACCCGCACCTGGTACGGGGCCCACTCCCTGGCCAGGTTTTGCGTGAGGTTTGCCACGCCGGCTTTCGCGGCCGAATAGACGAAGGCCTTGGAGAGCGGCGGCCCGGCGGAAACGGAGGTGAAGTTGATGATGCTGCCCTTGCGCCGGCGGACCATCGTTTCCCCAAAGACCTGGCAGCTGGTGAGCGTCCCGACCAGATTGACGCCGATGATGCGCTGGATTTCCAGGTCGGTGATCTTGAAGAAGGGCGTGGGAGCGTTGGTCCCTGCTCCGTTGAGCAGGATTTCCACCGGTCCATACTTCTTGAGAATTAGGTCCCGGCACTTCAGGAGATCCCGTTTCGAGGTGACGTTGCAGTCCAGCCAGCCGGCCGAGCCGGCCAGGTCTTTGGGGAGATGCTCCCGCTGCTTGGGAAGATCCAACAAAACCACTTGGGCGCCGGCCCCGATCAGGGCGCGGGAAAGAACGGAGCAGAGGTGGCCGCCCCCTCCAATCACCGCGGCGATCTTTCCTTCCAGGTTTCTCATGGCGTCTCCGCGAGATGAACCAGCCGTTCCCATGAACGCCCGCTGAAATAATTCACCATCGGAACCCGGAGACCGAGGAGCCGGGGCCCGTTCGGGGTAGTGGTGGGATCCATGAAATGCCTGAAGTAGCGGCAGGGGGTGTCCAGAAAAAGCTCATCCTTCCCGGACCACGGGTAATCCATGAAGCTGGATACCTCCCCTCCCGGCAACTCATTGCGCAGCCGGTTGACGCAGTAGAAACGGCTCGAGGACCCGCTCCGGCTCCTGAGGAAATCAAAATAGGCCTGGACGCTGGAGGGTTTCATCTCCTGCATGCTGACGAGATTGATCGCGCAATCGATCTTTTCCGGGACCCGCTCAATGCAATCGGGGTGGACCAGCGTCACCTGCGCGGGAAGGTTGTCTTGGCCGGGCAAGAGGACGGACAGGGAAATTCCCGGCGCGGCCTTGAAATGCGTTTCCGCCTGAAAGAGGAGCACTTTGGGAAGGTCCATATTGTAGAGGCGGACCGCGGGTCCCTCAAAGCAGCGCAGGATCAGCGCCCCCAGAAAACCGTCCCCATCTCCGATGAGCGCGAACGTCCTGGGCTGAAGGCGGTGCTCCTGGAAATGGTCCCAGAGGACCGAGAGAACGACTGCGGAAGACCATTCATGCCGGGTCATCGCTACCCTAAGTTCCCGGGCCAGCGACACGGCCTTCCGGAAGATCCAGGGAAAACTCTTAAGTTTCCCGGTCACCGGCCGGTAGGAGAGGCGCTCCACCGCATAGAGGGCCCTGCACAACCCGTTCGGGTTGCTGTGCGCCGTGAAGCCCGCTCCCCGCAGCGCCAGCCGCTCTCCATTCCGCTCAACGACGATTTGGGACCCGTAGTTTTTCCAATGCGAGCTGGTATGCCGCTCAGGCAACGGATCTTGCTCCACCACCTCCAGCAGCGATTCCAACGCCTTGTTCATGCCGCCCCCAGCAATTTCCGGAAATCCCCTAGCTCCGGGACCCAGATGAAATCGCAGCCGGCGTCCCGCGCGGCTTGCGCATCTTCGGGCGTGTCGCCGAAGAACAAGACCTCGGAGGCCGGGAAGCCCTTCCCTTCGAGTTCCCGCAGCCAGGCGGCCTTGTTCACAGGAGCTCCCCGCACCTCGTCGAAACGGCCGGACCAGCCCCTCTTCTCCAGAATCCGAAGCAGGATCTCATGCGGCGTGCTGGAAAGCAGCGCGGTCCGGTAGCCGGACCGGATCCGTTCCAGGAACTGCTCGGCGCCCGGCAGCGCCGGAGCCCGGGCGATCTGCTCCGTCGTTTCCCTCTCGAAACAGCGGTGCAGTTCCTGTTCGATCTCCGGCGTGTAAGGCAACCGGAGGATCTCCTCGTAGACGTACTTGAATTTCTCCCAGCGAGGAGCGTGGTTGTTGCCGTGGCAATAGGCCCGGATTTTCTCCCTGTGCTCCGGGAATTTTTCGAAACAGCGGTCGAAGGCCTTCAGTTTGATCGGGACCGAGTCCACCAGCGTGCCGTCGAAATCGAAGACCAGCATCCGGCTCTTCTTCAGGAGCTCTTTAACGGCGAGCGGCACGGATGATCTTTCCCATTGCTTCGCTCCACTTCCAGAGGATGAAAACGTCGGAGCCGAGCATCACGAAGGTGTACCCTCGCCGGAGGGCGGCTTTGACCCGGGCCGGCGTCGGCTCCACCACCTGGGTCCCGCAGGCCTTCCCCTGCTTCCGGCAGGCCAGGATGACCCGGGCGCAGGCCTCCTGCACGCGCGGGTGGTCCAATTGGCCCGGGATCCCCAAGGAACCCGAGATGTCGTAGGGGCCGACCATCGCGCCGTCCACGGCCGGGTGGGCCAGCAACTCCTCCGCCGCCTGCACTCCCGCAATGCTTTCGATCTGGATCATCACAACACCCCGCCGGTTCCAACCGGAGGTGTACCGCTTGAAATCAAAACCATATCCTTGAGCCCGGGCCACCCCGTAACCGCGCTTCCCTTCCGGCGGGTAGAGACACCAATCGGCGATCCGGCCGACCTCCTCTTCCGTCGCGACGTTCGGCACCAGGACCCCATCGGCCCCGGAATCCAGCAGCCGGCGCGCCTGCTCAGGGTTGTGCGAGGAAAGGCGCGGCAGGCAGGGCACCCCTCCGGCCTGGGAGGCGGCGATGATCCGCTGCGCCTGCTCCTGGCTGATCGTGCTGTGCTCCAAGTCGATGCCGATGAAATCGGCGCCGCTTTTGGCGAAGATCTCCGTGATGGAAGGATGCCCGATCGAGGTCCAGCAACCGAACAGCGGTTCCCTGGCCCGAAGGCGTTTTTTCAGATCCCGTTTCATTGCCGTCTCCTCAGCCAGGACCGGAACGGAGAAACCGGGCTGGAATCCGCCCGGTCTTCCACGCGGACCCGGCCCGGATGGCCGGTTTTAAAATCGATCGCAAGGGCTGTTTCAGCCGTCCCCGTTTCGGGGAGGTAACACTCTCTGGGCAGGAACCGGTTTTCGCGGCCGCCCAGGACCATGGGATTCCGGAGCACGGTCACTTCGGCCTCCGGCCGCCGCCGGAGAAGGAACCCCGTCAGCTCCTCCGTGTTCAACACGATGTACGGCATCCAGCCGTCATAGTGATACTGGCAGGACAATTCAGGATCGAGGACCGTGGGCCCGCGGTCCCGGGTCCGGGTCCGGAGAACGGCGCCTTCCTCGGCGGCGTCCAAAAACTGGGTGAGAAAACCCCAGGGGTCCACCTGATGGTGCAGGACATCTTTGGAGTAGACCCAAGAAGGGCGCCCCTGCATTCCGGCCGCCTGGAAGTTTTCCAGCACGGTGCGGGCCGGGTCAGCGGCATGGAACCGGGCTTTGGGGTACTTTTCTTTGGCCCGCCGGAGGGCCGCCAGCGAAACGTCCACCCCCGTGTACTCCGCCTGCGGGAAGCGGAATCCCAGATAGCGGGAGAATTCACCGGTCGCGCAGCCGACCTCCAGCAAGCGGGTGGGCCCTCCCGCGGGAATCCGCTCCGACAGCAAGCGGACGTCGTTGAACGATTCGTAGTTCCGGATCAGCGCGGCGCGGCCCAATCGGGAGCGTTCATCAAAGTGCCGGGCATGCTCCTGGTTTTGCCAGTCGGAATACCAAGGGGAAGAAATCTCCGGGCTCGCCTGGTTCATGAAGAATCTCCGTTCTTTTCCTCGTAAACCTCCCGGAGGAATTCCAGCAGCTGGCGGGAGGTGGCCTGCACGTCAAACCGCCGCGCGGTCTCAACGCCCGCCGCCTGAAGGCGCTGCCGCAGCGGGACGTCCGCGATCAGCCGCTTCACGGCGTCCCGCAACCCGCCCGCGTCTCCCGGCTCGACCACCAGGGAGTTTTGGCCGGAGACCGCGTAATCGGTGACGCCGGCCACCGCCGTCGTCACCAGCGCGCAGCCGGAAGCCAGCGCCTGCAGCGGAGGAGCCGGAAACCCGTCGTACCGGCTGGGATAGATGAAGAGGTCGCTCTCCCTCACCGCCGCCGCGTAGGCCTCGCCGTGCAGAAAACCAAGCCGCCGGTCGAAGAGGGCTTCGTTCCCCGGAAGGATCTCTCCCAGCGCGTGCAGGCGGACGTCCGGAATCGAAACCTTGATTTGCCTCAGCGCGTCCAAGCCGTCTTGCTGGCCTTTCTGGGTGTGGCGCGAGCAGAAGAGGGTCACCACCGGGGTTTTCCCAACTCCTCGCTGTTCGGGGGGTTTGAAAAGGCTTAGGTCAATCCCATCCGGGATCACGCGCCGGACCCGGATCCCTAAACGTTCCGCCGCTTCCTTGGCCTGTGAACTGGTCGTGTACCGCGGCACGGGGATCCGGCAGTCCTGGGACACCCAGCGCCCGTACCAGACCTTGGCCTCATCGGAAGGGCTTTGGATGGCTTTTTCCAGGTTCATGTGCAGGGCGCTCACCATCTTCACGCGCGGGTTGGGAAGAGTCCGCAGCAAATGAGGCACCAGATAGGGTGGATGGACCACCGTGACCTCCCCCGCCGTCCAGCGGGACGCCGAGGGAGAAAGCCCGTATCGGACCGTCCGGATCCTTGGGTCCGCTTTATGATATTTGAAACCGCACCAGGGTTTGCGCAGCGAGAGCTGCAGGGCCGCTTCGCCCGCCAGCCGGATCATCCGCCGGACCCGCCGGGTTCCCTGAGTCTGGGCGAGCTCGAACAGTTTATAGTCCCACCAGTCCACTGCCGGGTACATGACCGTGGTGGGAATCCCCCACCCCGCGAAGACGCTGGCCGTGTCGGCCGTGATGCGGACCACGCTGCCGGGCAGATTGCTGGAGACAACGAAGCGCACCGAGAACTTATCTTGGGATTCACGTGCGTTCATTGCGACGCGCGGGCGGGGACAGCGGCTTCTTCGGAGGTCCAGTAAGAATCGCGGTATTTCCGGTAATATTCGATGGTCCGGGAAATCCCCTCCCCCAGAGAGACGCGGGGCTGCCAGCCGGTGTCCTGCCGGATCTTGGAGATGTCGCTGACGTAATCGCCGGTCTCAACGAAGTAACGGCTGGGGTTCCAGTCCACCTCCGTTACTTGCGCGCCGGGGATTTGCCGGGCCACCTCTTCGGCCATCTCGCGGAAAGAGATTGCCGTTCCCGACCCCACGTTGTAAACCTGGCCGGGCGCCTCGGGGCTCAGGGCCGCTCCCAGAAAGGCCTCCACCAGATCCTCCACGTAGATGTAGTCCCGCTTCTGTTGGCCCTTGCCGTAGACGGTCAAGGGCTTTCCTTCCAGCCCGAGGCGGATGAACCAGTTGAGGATTCCGTATTTGCTGTGACGCATCTGCTGGCGCGGCCCGTACGGGTTGGCGATGCGCAGGGAGACCGCCGGCAGGCCATACCGGTCGTAGTAGAAGCGGTGGTATTTCTCCCCGGCCAGCTTGTGGATGCCGTAGACGCTCAGGCAGTTGAGCGGGTGGAGCTCATCCACCGGGTTGCGCTCGATCCGCCCGTAGACGAACCGGGAACTGGAGAAAACCACCCGGGGGAGGACCGGCAACGCGCGGCATTGCTCCAAAAAACGGATCTGCCCCAGGCAGTTGATCTCCAGGTCCCGCTCCATGTCCACGTTGCTGTCGATGTAGCTGACCTGGGCCGCCAGGTTGAAAACAGTCCGGATCCCTTTGAGCGCTCGGCAGAGGCAATCGGAGTCCCGGATGTCCCCCTGGATCCATTCGATCCGGTCCCGGACTTGCGCCAGGTTGAAGAGGTTGCCGCCGTAGTCGGGGAGCATCGCGTCCAGGACGCGCACCTGGGCGCCGAGCTCCACCAGGCGGACCACCAAGGAAGAGCCGAGCATGCCGGCTCCTCCGGTCACCAGGATCGGCTGGTCTTTAAAGGCGCTGGGCTCCACTCGAGATCTCCGGACTGCCCGGCTGAAGGGAACGGGTGAGCTTCTCCCCGTCCTTAAGGAACATCCGGACGGTTTCCTTGCTGTAGGGGTGGACCAGCATCCCCTCGATCAAGGAGGGCAGCGCGGTGACAATATCGGCGCCGGCCTCGAACCACTCGATGATGTTCAGCACCTCGCGCGTGGAGCCGACGATGATCTTGGCGGGAGATCCGAAGGCATCCAAGAGATTACGCAGCCGGCGCACTTCCTGCCGGGAATCGTAGCCCATGTTGTTAACCCGGCCGCCGAAGATCGAGACGTAGGTGGCCCCCGCCATGGCGGCCAGCAGGCACTGCTGGGCGCTCATCATCGCGGTCACGTTGACCCGGATGTTGTGGCGGGTCTCCAGCTCATGCACCAGGCGCAGGTTGTCGGTCTCCCCCTCCGGCCCGTGGACCGGGATCTTCACGTTGACGTTGGGGCCCCAGGAAGACAGCATCTTCGCCTGCTCCAGCATCCCGTCGGGATCATTGTTGGTGACTTCCAGGGAGACTGGAAGCGGCGCCACGAGTTGGATGATCTGGCGGCAATGTTTCTCGATGCCCGGCCAGCCGCCGGTGACCCCGTCCTTGACCAGGATGGAGGGGTTCGTGGTGACTCCCCGGACCACTCCCAGCGCGTGGTACTTCCGGATTTCGTCCAGCTTTCCGGTGTCCAGAAAGATCCCCGTCAGGTTCCCGATGTTCATCGTTTAGCTCCCTGTGTGGCTGCTGTGCTTTCCCATTTGTTTTCCCGAACCATCAGCCGGGGGTCGCAGACGATGGCATGCCAGACCACCGCCTGGAAGGCCTCGGTATGGGGCGTGATGTTCCGTTCGTCCACCGTGGGGATCACCAGCACCCGATCCCCCGCCCGCTTGGTGTACCCGCCGTCGCGGCCGACGATGCCCAGCACCTCCATGCCGCGCTCCTTCGCCTCGTCCACCGCCGCGACCAGGTTCGGGCTGATCTTCTTTTCCATGCTGCCGCCGCCGACCGACAGCACGAACAGCACGTCCCGGGAGGAGGCCTTGCTCACCTTCAACCACCCGGAAAAGACGGTCTCCCACCCCTCGTCGTTGGTCCGGGCGGTCAGCTCCGAGACGTTGTCCACCGGCGTGTAGGCCTCGATACCGGCCAGCTTCCTGAAGTCGTTCACGGCATGGCTGCAGTTTCCCGCGCTTCCGCCGACCCCCACCAGAAAAAGGCGCCCCTCCTCCTGCCGCAGGCGGACTAGCCGTTCCACCATCCGGTCGAGGAGCTCCAGGTCCAATTGCTGCGCGATCCGCGCGGTCTGCTGGAAATAGTTGTGCAGGAATTCCGGGGTCTGTTGTCTCATAAGTCAGCTTTATCAAACAGTTTAGAATACCACAAATGGAGGTTTTCTTAGGGCTTTCGGGCGGCCAGGCGGGCATAGGAGCTGAAGCCCTTTTCCTGGAGGAATGATTGGAATGCCTGCTGGACCGCCTCATCCGAGAGAGCGATCGCTCTCTCAAAACGGGAAATCGGTAAAGAGGGATCCTGGATCAGGTGAGCCCGGACGATTTCGACATCCAGAACGCCCGGGGTGCTGACTTCCACCAGTTCCAGCTTGAATTTCTCCAGTAGGCGCCGCAGCCCCTTCAGCGTGAAGCAATTGGTCCGGTCGGGGGGATAAAAATAGCGGTTATTCGTTCCAAGCGCCTGAAAGTCGAAACCGGATGCCACCAGCGCCGTCACGAACAGGAGGCCCCCCTTGGACAAGCAGCTCTGGGCTCCCTCCAGCAGCCGGACCGGGTCATCGCTCCGGTCGAGCGATTCCAAAAGGACCACCGCCTGGAAAGCCCCCTTCCCGGCCGGAAAACCACCGTGGGCCAGCGCCGTTTCATCCGCGAACTCCACGCGGGAAAAAGAACCGCTCCGGCTCAGCAACTCCTGCAGATCGCCGGGCGCGTTCCCCACCTCCAGCAGGGCCGGCTTGCGGATCCCTTGCAGAGCCGATGTCTCCTGGATCCATTCCACTTTCGGCTGGTAGACGTGGGTCCCCCGGGAAGCCGCCAACTCCGAGTGGAAACCGCCCGGCGAGTGGCGGACCCGGTGCATTTCTTTCAGCAACCCGGCCCAGGCCGCGGCCGGCGGCAAAGAGGCCAGGAACAGGGACCCTGTGTCCGGGCAGATCAAGTATTCGAAAGAGTCCACGCTGCCGAACGGCTGCAGCGGCGACCCGGTCACGGGAGAAACCGTCCGGCGGGAAGACCCCTGTGACAGGATCCTCCGGGTCTCCTCCATGCAGCGGGCGCGGTAACGGCTCAGCGTTTCAAGCGGCTTCACCGAAGACAGCGGGAAGCGGGTTTCTGTTTGGATGGTTCGCATCTAAGAGCTCCTTTCAGCCGCCGCGGGACCGCGCAGCGCGTAAACGTCCCGGATCACCTGCATCACGGAGCGGGCCTCCTCCAGCAGCCCGTGAGTCGGCCGCCTCTTTTCCTGGACCGCGCTCAAGAATTCCTGCACCTCCCTCTCCCAAGACTCATCCCGGTCGAAGTGGATGATCTCCTCCCTCGGGTTCCCGAGGGCCATCGCTTCGTCTTCAAACTGGCGCTTCCCGATCACCAGCTGTTCCCGGCCGTAGCTGCCGGTCTTGGAGAGCAGGCCGCTCGCGATCAGGTAGCCGTCCCGGCAGCCGATCTCCAGATGGAAGGTGTGCCTCCAGAGGGTCGCCGAAGAATGCAGGAAAGCGGGGATGCCCTTTTGAGACTTGAGCAGGACGAAAGCGTTGTCTTCCACCCCGCAATTCCAGAACGCGTCGGTGAGGATGGCGTCCTCCACTTGGAGCGGGCCCAGGAACAGATGGAAAAGGTCCAGCATGTGGAGCCCCTGGTCCAGCAGGATCCCACCGCCGGCGACCTCCGGCTTGGTGCGCCAGCTCTCCTTGTATTTCAACCCGCCGGACTTCCCGTAAGTCCCCTTCACGTAAATGACCTCGCCCAGGCGGCCCTCCTGCAGCAGCGCCTTAGCGGCCTGGATGGAGGGATGCAGACGATGGTTGAACCCGAAGACCAGCGTGTGGTCGGGATGATGCTCGGCGGCCTCGGCGATCCGGCAGAACTCCTCCCAGTTTCGCCCGGGCGGCTTCTCGCAGAAGACGTTCCGGCACCGCCGGATCCCCTCGACGCAGAGCTGCGCCGTCACGTCGTTGGGGGTGCAGATGAAAGCGGCGTCCACCTGTTCCCAGGGGACCGGGGCTCCGGGCGGGAGCAGGATTCCGCTCAGTTCCTGCGGCGGCTTTTCCAGGTGAGGGTCCGCGACCCAGATCCGTTTCACCGCCGGATGCTTGGCCAGCACCTGGTACCGGATCTTCCCCATGTACCCGTATCCAAAAATCAGACAGTTCATCGAGGGCAACTCATCCTTGACGCACGGCGTTGAGCAATTGCTGGATCGAACTTTCGTTGACGGGAATCAGATATTCCCTGACATAACGCTCGGCCATTCTCCAGGAGGGTTCGGCCTGCTCCGGTGACTGCATCGCGTAGCCCCTCAAGGAATCGGCCAACACCGCCGGGGAATCCCCGCGCTCCCGCCACTCCTCCAGCTCAAAGAGGGGATCCGTTTCCGGAAACCCCGGCAGATCCAGGTAAAAAGGTTTCAACCCGTACCGGACGGCGAACAGCACTGACGACGATCCCCGGTACAGCAGCGCGGAAGCCGCCAAAAAATCCGCTTCAATGGTTCGGGCGCTGGAAACCTCGACGTTGGGCAGCGCGGACGGATCGATCTTGAGATGCGGCCGGACGCGCTCAAACGGGAGCACCGGGTGGCACCGCAGAATAAAACGGTGGTCCGGCAGGAGGCGAGCCAAGTCCAAGGCGGATCGGAAAAGAGCCTCCGTTTCGTCCAAGTGCCCTTCCGGAAGGACCAGAACCGTCTTCCTCTGGGGCGCGGGCCGAACCCCGGCCCCCCCCTCCGCCGGGAGCCGCCGGAAAGTTCCGAAAGGAATCCCAAGGGTTTGGGGGTGGCTCTCGGCCATCCGCCGGAGGGTCCGGTGGCCCAGATAGAGCACCACATCCGGCTGGATGTTGAACGCGTTCTCCGGGCGGCGAGCCAGCAAAGAGCGCTGGTGGGGGAGCAGGATCGTGTGCTGGTAGCCGATGAGACGGACGGGCAGCCCCGCGGCGCGGATTCCGATCGAGAGACAGCGCTCCCAGGCATGCCCTTCGTACAGGAACAGGCAGGCGCCGGAGCCGACCCAATGGGCCAGCTCCCTTCCGAGAAAAACATACAAGGCAACCGGGAGACATCGGGGGCGCAGGCAGTCGCCGCAGGCCCGTTGGGCCGCCGCCCGGACCAACGGATCCCCGGTTTGAAGGGCAAACCGGCGCAGACGGAAAGCGGTCCGGAAGGCGTTCCAAGCGCAGGCGAGGGGCGCGCGCAGCGGAACCGCGCACCATTCGGGAAGCTCCGGCGAGGTCCCCGCCCTGGGCTCGGGTCCCCGCCAGGATTTCCCGTTGGGGTTCCCATAGACCGTGAGGACCTTCAGCCCCCGGCCGGCCGCTCGTCGGGCCAGATCCCCGAAGTAGAAGTCATCGTTTCCCTCCCGCTGGTCCGGGAAGAATCGCCAGGACTTGATGATCAGGTCATAGCGGCACTCTTTAAGCCGGCGGATCAAACCGGCGTGTCGGAAGCGCATCTGAACAAGCCGGGCCGTCAGATAGAGCGCGTAAAGCGCGCAGGAGAGCCCCGACAGCAGGAGGCCGGCTTTCCCGGGAAGCGCCGGATTACGAGTCGCGAGAAGCTCCGCATGGACCGGGTGGGGCGGGTGTTTGAGGTGGAACCAGTCGATCGCCTCAAGAGAGGAGGAACGGATTTCTTTTCGGACGGCGTCCAGCGCCGTCTGCAGGCGATCGAGCTGCTCGACACTCGATGCCCGCGGGGCGTGGGCCGTTTTCAGCTCAGCCGTTTTCATCCGGTTCACCACATCGGATAAACATCTTTGGGAGGAGCGTCGGGACCGCGCCGCCGCGCGCCGCCGCGGCGGGTAAAACGGCCCAGCGCGGCCAGCCCCCTGAGCAGCCAATGGAGGAATCTCATAGGGCGAACTCCTTCCGGATCTCCCGCCGTGCCAGGGCATAGCCCTCATCGGTCAAATGGACCCGGTCCACGAAGAGCCAGTCGGGCTGGGCGAACGAGGGGGCGGCGTTGAGATCCAGAAACGGGATCTGGTGCGAACGGCAGACCGATTGGACATCCGCCGCGAACCGGCCTTTTTTCCCGATCAGGAACTCCATGAAGCCGTTGGCGGACTCTTCGGGAAAAATCCCGTCAACGAGATCGAACAATTCCCTCTCCTGCGGCGCCATGGGTTTCTCGATCCAGGGGAAGACCGGCTGGAAAACGAAGTGGATTTGGAATCCCATCGCCTCGCGCAGCAGCCCCCAGATCCGCATGTCGCGGCGAAGACAGGCGAGCGCGTTCTCATAACGCTCAGAATCGGACGAGCCGGCCAAAGACGGCGCCTCCTGCACGCGCAGGAATTCCCCTTTCAGGAAACGCCGCAGGCCTCCCTGTCCGCTTGCGGAATCGCCGTTCATGCCCCGCTCAAAGAGACTTTGAAAGAAGAAGGAATTATAGACCGGCGAGGTCTCCCGCGCCAAGTGGGAGAGGACCAGATGGTTGACGCCTGTGAAGAGCAGCACCGACTCCACCCGTTCCGGCAGGTGCAGCAGAAAGATCATCAGCTCCTGCGTGGAATTAAAAGCCCGGCCCGAGTAATTGAACCAAAGCCGCTCCGACCCGTCGTTGAGCATGCTGGCCAGCGTCGAGCGATCCGAAGAGGCCCCGACGCCGAAGGCCGCGCTGGCCCCCAGCAGGATGCCCCGGCGCCTTGAAGAGGCGTTGAACTCGGAATAGGAGACCGGCTTCCCCTGGTCCAGCGTCCTCCGGAAACCCTGATCATCGGTGGTGAAGGAGCCGGTCTTTAAGCCCGGCGGCTGGAAAAACATCACGTACGGCAGCCAGCGCTTCTGTCCCAGCGAGTCATAGTCCTTCATCTGGGGCGCGATTTGGTAGCGCCGCTCCCGCAGCGCTTGGAGATTCGAAGCGGCCCCGGTCACGCCAGGCATTCTTTTTTGAACCTCCGGCTCAAAGGCCTGCCGCGGTCCTTCAGGAAGCGGATCAGACCGGCCCGGGCCTCCGGCGGCGGTATGCCGGTGGCGCGAAAGAAACGGCCGCTGTCCAGCGACATATCCTTGGGCCGGGCCACCATGAAATCGGCCCGGTCCAGAGAGCCCACGCGCACGGAATCCAGGGAGAAGCCGGCCTCCTCAGCCAACATCTTCCCGAACTGGTACTTGGAGAGCCGGTCCCGGCCCCCGAGATGGAAGATCCCCTGGTGCCCTCCTTCGATCAGGACCGCCAGGTTCTCCGCCAGATCCGAGACGTAGATCGGCGTGAAGAAGAAGTCCTCGAACAGCGTGATCGGGGTTCCCGCCCGGAGCCCCTCGTAGAGCCATTCCCCGAATGTCTTCTTTCTCCCGGACGACCAGCCGTAGAAATTCGTCCGGATGATCAAATGCTGTTTTCCGGCGAGCCGGACTTCCCGTTCCCCTTGCCCTTTAGACTTTCCGTAGACGGTGCGCGGGCGCGGCGGCTCCTCTTCGGTGACCATCGGTTTGTCGCCCTGGAACAAGCCGTCCGTGGAGATGTAAACGAACCGGCAGCCGGGCGAAACGGCCCGGACCAGCCGGCGGGTCACATCGGCGTTCATCGCGGCGGCCAAGGCCGGATCCCGCTCGCAGAGATCCACGTCCGTGATCGCCGCGCAGTGGATCAGGCAGTCCGGTTGGGTTTTCCTGATCAGCTCTTCCAGAAAGGAAGGATCCGCCAGCTCGCCGGGGATCAGGGTGGCCGGCTGGTCCCCCCACCACGGATGGCGGTCGGTTCCGGCGACCCGGTGCCCGCGGGAAAGCAGCGCAATCAGGTGGGCGCCCAGCAAACCGCCGGCCCCGGTGATCAGGATCTTCATGCTCCGGCCTCCGTGAAGACCGGGACCGGGGCGTCCTGCGAAATCTCGGTGATCCACTCCTCGCCCCACGCGCGCTGATACCGCTCCCGGGCCTCTTCCAGCGCACGCTCCTTGGGAGAGCCCGCCGCGAGCGCCTCGTAGAGCCAGACCACATAGGCCTGCATCCGCTCGGATGCCTTGCCGTCACGGAAGGAGGCGTACTGCTCCATCACCGGTTCCCAGTTTCCGATGGCCGGGTCCGACGGGTCGGCTCGCAACCGCTCCACGGCCCGCCACAGCTCCGCCCAACTCTGAAACGACACGGCCCCCTCGAGGCGATGATGGAACTCGCCATGAGAAAAACGGTGGCGGACCAGCAGGGTGCGCACCCCGGCCAGGGCGCTCTCCAAACCCGCGGTGCCGCCCAGGACCCAATTGATCGCCACATCGGCCGCGCACGCCGCGACGCACGGCAGATAGGTCTCATCCGTGGAACGGGCATCCAGCATCACGCAGCGCCCTTGCTCCATGAGCCGCGCGAGCCGGGACCACGCGGGGCCCATCCTCTGCGGCAGCGTGTGGGGCGACTTCGGTTTAAGGATCAGCCCCAGCGTCGGATCCTCCTCGAGCCGGTCGCATAAAAACCCGTAATCACCCAGCAGCATCCTCTGCCCGCCGAGCCACTTCGGATGCACGCCGAGATTCTCATCAAAAAAGCAGACGATGAATTTCGCCCCCCGGGCCTGGAGGCGCTCCCGAAGCCCTCGCGCGTAGGCGCGGGCCGCGGGGAAGGCGCTGTCGAACAGATAGCCGGCCGTGACGTGTTGGCGGATCGTGGAACCGGATTGCCGTTCCCGGTCGGCCTGCGCCCGGGAGAAGGCGAAGTGCACGTCAACCACCGTCCGGCGGCGAGGATGGGGATCCGCCTCGATCGAGCGCTGAATGCTGATGGAAACCCCCTCCAGGTCCGCCAACGCGGCGTGCATCGCCTCACTGTCCGCGTAGCTGTCAAAAGAGGAAAGATGGATTCGGGTACGGGTCGCCCGGAAGAAGCGGTACCACTGCGCGTACTCGTCATAAAAATCTTCGCAAAACGCGGCCAGCGCCTCGGGGAACGTGTCGAGTTTTACCGAGTCCGGCACGCTCCTCGGACGGTATCGCGTCTGAGGATCCGCGTCGCCGCCCCCTTTGAGCGGTGTCCTCTTTAACCGGCGCAGGGCGCTGTGATCGGCCCATCCGATCCCCGCCTCCCGCAGCCAGGCGCGGCGCGCCTCGGTGATCGCGTCGCGCAGATGGTAAAAGTAGCCGAAGACCGCTCCCGGGGGTAAGGCCGAGCTGCGGTACCAGAACCACTCCGTGTTGTAGATCGGCTCCCGCGTGATCCCCTGACCGTAGCAGTCGACCGCGACCCGCAGCGGCGGCAGGGCGGCGCCCGTCGGATTGAGCTGAAGTTCGCCGGGGCGGAACCGCCGCGTCCATTGGAGAACCGGGCGCATCCATCGCTTCAAAACACGCACCACCCACCGGCGCGGGAGATCGAACCGCGGCAAAGAACGCACCTCGATGCCCCAGCGAGCCGCGTAGCCCGCGGCCAAGCCGACGCACCACTGGGACCGCACATAGAGGATATGCGCTTGGCCGTACCAGGCCGCGATCGTCACGCTGCGGGGCTGCGCGCAGTGGCGGAGAGAAAGGTCCATGAAGAGCCGCTTGAAGAGGGCTGCCCTCAGCGCCCGATCGTGCGAAGGGGACCGCGTGGCCCGGCGGATCGCCGCCTCGTACGCCGGGTGAGACTCCGCCATTTTGATCATGTCGGGGCAGGCGCGGAGCAGCAACTCATCCTTCCCCGCGGTGCCGTCCGGCAGCACGACGTCGTCCACGTAATCAAACGCCAGCTCCTCGAGCCACAGCCGTGACCCCAAGCGCCTGAGCAGCGCGCACGCGGCCCGGGCCCCCCTCGAGACCGAATACAGCGCCAGCAATCGGACCCCGCCGGGCGAAGCCCGATGCCGCGCCGCCAGCCAGAGCAGCTCGGCCACCCCGACCGCTTCCACAAAAACCGCCTCGGGCATCGCCCTATTCCAGCACCGCGTAGCAGCGGAGGGGTTCGAACGGCATGCGCCGGAGACGCAGCGCGTTGAGGTCGAGCGACTCCAGCAACGCGGTGGTTTCCCCGGGCCAGTCGCGATGGTTCACCTCATCGAACGCAATCACGCTGCCCTTGGGCATCCGCGGCCGCAAGAGCTGCAGGGCCGTCTTCGTCGGCTGGTACAAGTCGAAATCCAAATACAGCAGACTCACCAGCGTGTGAGGGTTCTCCGCCAGATACTTCGGCAGCGTCTCCTGGACATCGCCGGCTACCAGCTCAATCTTTGGGATGTGGCCGATCGGGCGATTCATGTCGAACAGCCGGGCGGCCTCGGTCAGATCCTCCAAAATTCCCGGGACGTTGAACCCGCCCACATGGGCGTACGGGGAATGCTCCCGGGTCGCCACATCCTGCTTTCCGATCGCCGGAAACCCTTCAAAGGTGTCCAACCCGATCACTTTCCGCTGATAATTCATCGGCTCCAGGATCGCGCTGAACTGGGCGAAGCTGAACAGCCCGGCGCCGGCGCGCACGCCGCACTCCACAATCGAGCCCTGCACCTCGAGAACCTGCTTAAAGATCTCCCATTTGAAGAGGAAGATGCTCAAGGTCTGGCGGGAGATGAACTTGGGGAAGCTGTCGATTTTCTCGCTGAACGACCCGGCCGCCGCTGAAAAATAGGCCTCCGCCTGCGCCGCGTAATTAAGCTCTTTATCCGTCCGCACTGTGCCCGTGCCCATTCTCAACCTCCTCTGTTTATGTCGCCAACGCCAGGACGGCCTGGGCCACGCGATGCGCCCCCTGGCCGTCCACCAGCCGCCGGCCCGCCTCCGTCATCGCCGCGCGAAGGGGCGCCTCGCTCAGCAGCGCCGTCAGCGCCTCGCGGACCCTCGCGCAGAGATCCCCCTCACGCGAGTCGCCGACGCTGAGCGCGCATCCGGCCTGTGTAATCGCCTCGAGCTGCTCGACCTGATCTGGGCCCATCGTGAAGGCCACGGTCGGGCACCCCACACGGGCAAGCTCATAGAGCGTCTGGCCGGCGGCGGAGACGGCCAGATCCGCTTCCTCCATTAGGGCGCGCACCGAGGTGGGGTCCGTCACCCACCTCACCGCCGACGGGATGGACCCGGCGGCCGCCTTCACCTGGTCCGGATGCTCGAAGTAGGGCCCGATGATCGCGGTGATCTCCAGCGGGACCGGCAGTTCTCCAATCACGCGCAGCAGCGGCGGCATCAGGTTCTGCGGATCGGCCCCGCCGAGCGTGATGAGAACCTTGCCTATCCGGGACCGGGCCCGCCGGTCCGGAACCTCCCAAAACTCCTGCCGGAGCACGGCGTACTCCGGACCCAGCAAAAACCGCGTATCCCCCGAAGAGGACCGGTATCGCAGCCGTTGCGCGTGCGCGTCCCCGTTGACGACCAGTTGGCACGGAAACGGAAAGGGGGCCAGATCCTCCACCGCGCAGACCGACAGCCCCGCGTCCCGAAGACCCTGCAGGTACTCCGGGCCCTTTCGCCCCGAATCCACGACAACGGTTGTCCACTCATGCCTTCCGGCCGCCGAGCGCGTCTGTGCCAGATCCTCCGGGCTCCAGGAGGTCCAAGCCCGCACCGGCTCCCGCTGAAACCCAAAAGCCGCGATCCGCTCGGCGCTCGACTCGGCCGGAGGGGTCACAAACGCGCACTCGGCGCCGCGCTCGCGCAGGGCGCTCGCCAGTGAAAGGCAACGCTGCAAATGCCCCAGCCCTACCCCGGGCCCCGCATCCACGCGGAAGAGGACGCCCGCCACGGCCTTCAGCGCACCGACCGGATCAGCTCGAACGCCTCGGCGTACTGCACGCCGATGACCGAGCCCCAGCGCTTCGCCAGGACCCTCAGCGCCTCAGGCGACCGGGGGTGCGGAAAGGCCCTCACTTCCTCTTCATAGCGCTGCAGCGCCTTCACCTTGACTTCAAGGGTCCGCGAAACGTCCACGAAGACGTTCGGCCGGAAAGAGGGTTCGACGCGCGCGAAGGCCCATTCCGTGGAGGAAGGCACCTCAAACGCGTAGAGCTCCTTCACCGGGGCGCCCGCCATCGGCCGGGTGGCGGTCAGCACCGCGCGGAAGGTCAACGAATGATCGATGTTCAGGTCGCCCGGATGGTGCGTGTAGATGACCTCGGGCCGCCAACGCTCGATCCACCGCTCCACCTGCTTGATGATCTCCAGCAGCGGCACGTCATCGAAGCGGTTGTCGGGCAGCCCGCCGAATTCCACCGTTTTGGCCTTCCAGGCCGCGTTGGCCTTGCGCGCTTGGGCTTGCAGCCGCGAAAGGGCTTTGCGAGGGGCCTCTTCCCGGCGGGCATACCGCGAACTGATGCCCTCGCCGAGGATGCCGATGCGAATCTCGCAGCGGTCGCCGGAGGCGGCCAGCATGGCCAGCGTTCCGCCGCAGCCCAGGACTTCGTCATCCGGATGGGCCGCGACCACTAAGATGGATTTGAAACCTTTGCTCATCGGGTGATCCTCAGGTTCATGTAAACCGCTTCCTGTTCCCGGACCCGCCGCTTGCCCTGGTGCGAGAACCCCGCCTTCTGGAACGCCCGGATGGACGGGGCGTTGTTCGGCTTGATGTAGGCCGCCGCCGTCTCCGCCGAGGAGTTCCGGCGAAGGTGGTCGCACACCAGCCGGATCGCCTCGGTCCCGTAGCCGAGCCCGCGATGGTCCGCTCCGATGGTGATGGCGATCGCCGCCGTGTTGTCCGGCCCCAGGTCAAAACGGACCTGGCCCACCGGGGAGGCCTTCTCGTCGACCAGGACGAAGATGGAGCAGTTGGGGTCGGACCTCTTTCTCCGGAACCACTCCTGGTGATCCTCCCAGGAGACGGTTTCCGGATTGAACGCGAAAACCCTCCCCTTCGGCTCGTTCACCCACTCCCAGAGAAGCCGGCAATCGTCATCGGAAACAGGCCGGATCTTCAGCATACCGCCTGTTTCACATTGCCGGCCATGAGGACCTCCATGCTGTTCGGCCCGCAGTTGAACAGCAGATCCACCACCGAGAGGTTCGGAACGAACGGCCCGAACTGCTGCGGATAGACCGGGTGATGGTAGTCCTGGAACGCCACGCCGATGCCCGCCGCATCGAACGCGGCCCGGTCAACGTAATCGCGCCCCTTCGCGCCGAAGATGTAGGCCGTGGCGCCCAGCGCCCGGCACATCGAGAGCACCGCCTCCGACTTGGCGCCCCCGCAGGACAGCTGCGAGGTGCGCTTGAAATCCTTCGGCAACCCGAGCGCCTCAAAGAGATACGCCAGCAGATGGACGTCCAGCTCCACCAGAGAGCGCCAGGAGCGCCGATAGGTCTCTTCGAAGAAATCGGCGTAGCGCGAAAAAAAGGGCGCCTTGCCGTACGCCCACACAAGCGACTTCCAGTGCTTGCGCCGCCAAACGTCCTGCTCCACGATCTCGATCTCGGTGATCTGCAGCCGGTGATGGTCTTTCGCCTTCACCGGCACCGTGAGCCACATCACCCCGTTGGGTCCCTTGATGCGATTCCGGTTCTGAAAATCGTTGTCGTCGTACTGCGTGGCGTCGAACAGGCAGAACGCGTCGCTCATGGCGACCTTATGAAACAGGCCGAGCCACGGCAGGTACAGCGGCTGATGGGCCGTCAACACCATTACGCCGGGACCAACCGCCCGATCAATTCCTCGATGCCTTGCTGCGGCGCTTTCCGCGGCGCGAAGCCGCACTCCCGTCGGATCTTGCCCACATCCAGGAAGGCCCGCCCCGCCGGCTCAACGGCTTCCGGCGCTCGAACCTCCACCGGGCGTCCCTTGGCCCGCCCCACGCTCCCGGCGATCCACTGCGCCATTTCCCGCAGCGTCACCGATTGACCGAACCCGGCGTTGAACGTCCCACGGACCCTCGAACGGGCCAGCACCAGCGTCCGCAGACAGGCCACCGTGTCGCTGATATGCAGGTAGTCGCGCAGATCCGCCGCCCCCGCGTCCAGCGTGATCGCCGAATCCTGCACCGCCTGGTCAATGAAGCGCCGGAGCACGCCGCCCCAGTCCCCCGCCCCGCAACCCGCCCCGTACAGATGGGGCAGCCGCAAGATGACTTCATCAACGTTTGCCGACCGTGCCATCATCTCCGCCACCGCCTTCGAAGCCGCGTACACGCTCGCTGGGTTCAAGGGGGTCTCTTCCCCGACAGGGCCGGCCGGAAGGGTCCGGAGCCGTCCATAGACATGGTAGGTCGAGGGCAGGATGACGCGAGCGGCTCCCGCCTGCGCCGCTCCCTCCAAGACCGCTTGGGTCCCCAATAGGTTCACCTGCAGGAGTGCAAACTGGCTCGGATGCTCATCGGCCGTCAACGCCGCCAGGTGCACAACCACGGCCGTGTCCCGGCAGGCGCGCCGCACCGCTTCCGCGTCCCGCACGTCGGCTTCCACCACTTCGATGGCCTCCCGGTCCGCCGCCCCCACCGCCGTCTCAAGAAGATCGCGAAAAGGTTGCGCCCGCCGAACCAGGCAGCGCAGGCGACAGGAGCCGGCCAGCGCCGCCACCAGGTTCAGGCCGACGTAACCTCCGGCCCCGGTGACCAGCACCCCCCCGTCGCTTTGCCCGCTCATTCCATATCGCTCCAGGCGATCAGTTCATCCACCGCGACGTCCCGGCGCACTGTCCGGCCGATCAGACGCCCCAGCTCGCCCGGGGGAATGCCGCTGCCCGGACGCTTGGTCGTCAGATCGGCCGCCGCGACCACCTGCCCCCGGCGAAGGTCCCGCGCCGCCACAACGCTGCGCAGATAGGCGCGCCGCTTCTCCTCATCGGCGCGCCGGCCGTGTAAATCGCCCGTGCCCATCGCCGCTTCCGCGGTGCGGACGCTGCGCGCGAGCTCCTCGAACTCCTCCGGCTGCATGGCAAAGAGATGGTCCGGGCCTTGCTGCCTGCGGTCGAGCGTCAGGTGCTTTTCGATCATGCAGGCCCCCT
>Ga0080064_1002917_pt1 | contig 26884 bp, 27 predicted proteins | sample Subgrocontami54m_FD_69260 | JGI IMG/M metagenome (GOLD analysis project Ga0080064, IMG submission 69260) | Subsurface groundwater microbial communities from S. Glens Falls, New York, USA - GMW46 contaminated, 5.4 m (SPADES assembly) (version 2) ...
GCGCCTGAGTTTTTGCGACATTGCGGCAAGCCAGGTACGCGCTTCATCCAGGGTGTCGAACGCGAGAAACGGCACAGCCTGGTCGCTGATCGCCGCGTGCAGCCCCGCCTGCACGCCCGCGGAGAGAGGCTCGTATTTCTGATTACCCGCGAATGCGAACGGCGCGAATACCGCCAATAGCAGCGGGATCAGCCTTCGCATAGGCGGGATTTGACGGTTGCCACTGCTTCGTCAAGCGCGATCGGCTGAGCGTGCTGGTCACGGCGGCCCTGGTACTCAATCCGACCCTGCTTGAGCCCGCGCTCACCCACCACAATGCGGTGCGGAATACCGATCAGCTCGCTATCGGCGAACATCACGCCCGGCCTTTCGTCGCGGTCATCCAGTAACACCGCAATGCCCGCTGCCTCGAGTCCGGCGTGAAGGCGCTCCGCTGTTTCGCGCACTTGAGCGCTCTTGCCGAGCCCGATCGGCACGATGGCAAGGTCGAACGGCGCCATCGACGGCGGCCAGATAATGCCGCGCTCGTCATTGTTTTGCTCGATCGCAGCGGCGACGATGCGCGAGACGCCGATGCCGTAACAGCCCATTTCCATCAAGCGGGACTGACCCGCTTCGTCGAGGAAAGTTGCGTTCATCGCTTCCGAATACTTGGTGCCGAGCTGAAATACGTGCCCGACCTCGACGCCGCGGCAGATTTCAAGCGCGCCTTTTCCGTCGGGGCTGGAATCACCGGCGACTGCGTTACGTATGTCGGCGATCAGTGCCGGCTCCGGCAGATCGCGTCCCCAGTTGACACCGGTGTAGTGATATCCGTCTTCGTTCGCGCCGCAGATGAAATCCGTCATAGCTGCGACCGAGCGATCGGCGATGATCATTACGTTTCGCGCGCGCGCACTGGCGGCTGGAGTTCCGGCCGGAAACACCGGGCCCAACGAACCGAAGGCGGCGCCAAACACATTGCGCACCTGTTCTTCGTTGGCGGGACACAGCGGCGCCCTGATCGGCGCCAGCTTGGAGGCCTTGATTTCGTTCAACTGATGGTCGCCGCGCACGAGCAGCGCGACCAGACCGTCGTTGCCTTCATACACCAGGGTCTTGATCGTCTTGTTTTTCGGCGCCTTGAGGAACTCACAAACTTCGTCGATGGTTCGCACGCCGGGGGTCGCGATTTTCGTCATCTTTTCCCCGAACGATGGAGATCGCGCCGCGGGCGCCATCGCCTCGGCCAGCTCGATGTTGGCGGCATAGTCCGAATCAGGGCAGAACGCGATGGCATCTTCCCCTGAATCCGCGAGCACGTGAAACTCGTGCGAGCCGGTGCCGCCGATGGCGCCGGGGTCGGCAGCGACCGCGCGGTATTTGAGGCCCAGACGCGTGAAGATACGCGCGTAAGCGTCGTACATTTTTTGATAAGTCCTGCCCAGGCAAGCTTTATCGACATGAAACGAATAAGCGTCCTTCATCACGAATTCGCGCGCGCGCATCACGCCGAAGCGCGGCCGGATCTCGTCGCGGAACTTGGTCTGGATCTGATAGAAGTTGAGCGGCAGCTGGCGGTAACTGCGGATTTCCCGCCGCGCGATGTCGGTGATGACTTCCTCATGCGTCGGTCCGAAACAGAAATCGCGCTCGTGGCGGTCCTTGATCCTGAGCATTTGCGGACCGAACAACTCCCAGCGCCCGGACTCCTGCCACAATTCGGCCGGCTGCACCGCGGGCATCAGCAGTTCAATCGCACCGGCCGCATTCATTTCCTCGCGCACGATGTTTTCGACCTTGCGCAGCACGCGCAGCCCCAGCGGCAACCAGGAATACAGGCCGCTGCCCAGGCGCCGGATCAGCCCCGCGCGCAGCATCAGCTTGTGGCTTGCCAGTTCGGCTTCGGCCGGGGCCTCCTTGAGCGTGGCCAGAAAGAATTGCGATACGCGCATGGCTGCCTGACAGGGATAAAAGCGCCTATTCTACCGAACCGCCGTGCATCGCAGGTCGAAGCGCCCAGGGTAGCGGTGTTTCCGGACCGCCGCGTGCACGTTGGCAGGCTCGAAACCGCGCGCATTCTGCGACAGGGCGATGCGGTGCCCGCGCGGCGGCCGAAGGAACGTCGCCCTGCCTTTCAATATTCCGGAATTTGTGAAAAAATCTAACCAGTTAGATCAATTCAAGGGTGATTCACATGATCGATCGTGACGGATATCGCCCCAACGTAGGCATCATTATCTGCAACTGGAAGAACGAGGTATTCTGGGGCAAGCGCGTCAAAGAGCATTCGTGGCAGTTTCCGCAGGGCGGCATCAAGCCGGGTGAGACCCCGGAGTGCGCCATGTATCGCGAGTTGCAGGAAGAAGTGGGTTTGGATCGGCAGCACGTCAAGGTGCTCGGCCGCACACGCGACTGGTTGCGCTACGACGTTCCGGAAAAGTGGTTGCGCCGCGATTGGCGCGGCAACTACAAAGGCCAGAAGCAGATCTGGTATTTGCTGCGTCTGGTCGGCCGCGATTGTGACGTTTGCCTGCGCGCAACCGAGAAGCCCGAATTTGATGCCTGGCGCTGGCATGATTACTGGGTACCGCTTGAGTCGGTGATCGAATTCAAGCGCGATGTTTACCAGCAGGCGTTGAACGAACTCGCCAAATATCTGCGTTGCCACCCCTCGCTGGAAAACCCTGCCGGGGCCGCTCGCACGGTCTAAGAGCGGGCACGGGCGCGGCGCCGGCCGTCTCCAGATCCCGGACTGACGCCCCGAGCCGGTCGGCAGGTCGAAATTGCGGGGTTCAGCATCGGGACGGCGCGCTAACGGCGGGGCTGATTTTCGCCAACAGATTGACACTGGCCCGCGATGGCTTTATACTCTGTATATAACTTAGAGCAAGTCTAAGTAATGGCCCGGTGCGGCGGCCTGCTTGGCGGGGCAGCCCGGAAGCCGGTGTTGTTGCTGATCAAGTATTGTCGGTCCGGATTAATTTACTAAGAGGAGAAAACCATGCAACTCAAGGGATCAAAAACCGATGCTAATTTGAAGGCGGCATTTGCCGGAGAATCGCAGGCCAACCGCCGCTACATGTATTTCGCATCCAAGGCCGACGTCGAGGGCCAGAACGACGTCGCCGCGGTATTCCGTTCCACTGCCGAAGGCGAAACGGGCCACGCTTTCGGCCATCTCGAATATATCGAAACGGTTGGCGATCCGGCCACCGGACTGCCGATCGGCAATTCGCGTGACAACCTGAAGGCCGCAATCGCCGGCGAGACCCACGAGTACACCGACATGTACCCCGGCATGGCGAAGACCGCGCGCCAAGAGGGATTCGAGGAGATCGCCGACTGGTTCGAGACGCTGGCGAAAGCCGAGCGCTCGCACGCCAATCGTTTCCAGAAGTCGCTTGATTCGCTGGCCGACTGAAAAAACGTGAGGGGTGAAGCGTGAGGGGCGAGGCGGAAACCCCGCTGCCGCCCCTCATTTTTTTGCCCAACCCCTCGCGCCCCGCGCTTCACTGAAAATCCATGACCATACACGAAGGCGGCCTGAAAGCGCCGACCCGGCATGCGCTCGACTGGCAGGCACCCGATTTTTATAACGAGGAAAAAGCCTGTCTCGAGATGCGCCGCGTGTTTGACATCTGTCACGGCTGTCGGCGCTGCGTCAATCTGTGTACGGCGTTTCCGCGCCTGTTCGACCTGATCGACGAGGGCAAAACCGGCGAGATCGACGGTGTCGCGCAAAAGGATTACTCGAAGGTCGTCGATCAGTGCTACTTATGCGACATGTGCTACATGACCAAGTGCCCGTACGTGCCGCCGCACGAGTGGAACGTGGACTTTCCGCACCTGATGCTGCGCGCCAAGGCGATCAAGTTCAAGCAAGGCGCAGCCACGGTGCGTGATCGGCTGCTGAGCAGCACCGATGCGATCGGCCGGCTTGCCGCAATCCCGGTAGTGGCGCAGTCGGTCAACGCACTGAACCGGAATGGCGCCGCGCGCGCGCTGATGCATGCAGTGCTCGGCGTGCACCAGGAGCGCCACTTGCCCGAATACAGCCCTGCGAAGTTCCGTACGAATGCGGCCACGAGCGATGAGTTCGCGGTCACAGACGGTGCCCGTACGCCAGGCAAGGTGGCGATTTTCTCGACTTGCTATGTCAACTACAACGAACCCGGCATCGGTCATGACTTGTTGAAGATCCTCGCGCACAACGCGATTCCCTACGTGATCGTCGAGAAGGAAGCGTGCTGTGGCATGCCCAAGCTTGAACTCGGCGATCTTGAGGCTGTCGAGAAATTGAAGCAGATCAACGTGCCGCCGCTGGCGAAGCTGGCGCGCGATGGCTATGCGATTCTGACCGCGGTGCCTTCGTGCACGCTGATGTTCAGGAAAGAACTGCCGCTGATGTTTCCCGACGATGCCGGGCTCAAGGCGGTGTCCGGCGCGATGTTCGAGCCGATGGAATATTTTGTGCTGCGCCACAAGGACGGCCTGCTCAAGACCGATTTCAAGCAGCCGCTCGGGAAAATCTCCTACCACATTCCATGTCATTCCCGGGTGCAGAACATCGGGCAGAAGACGCGGGAGATGCTGGAGGCGATCCCCGGTACTCGGGTCACCACCGTCGAGCGTTGCGCCGGCCACGACGGCACGTGGGGCGTAAAACGCGAGTATTTCGGCAATTCGATGAAGATCGGCGGCCCGGTATTCCGACAGATGGCGGCCCCGGACCCCGATTACATCAGCTCCGACTGCGCGATGGCGGGCCGCCATATCGAGCAGGGCATGGGGCAGACGCGCGCCACGAAAAAACACCCGCTGAATCTACTGCGCATTGCCTACGGTATTTGAACCCGCCAGGAGGAAAACGAATATGGCAAATGAAGGTTACCACGAGCCGGTCGACAAGCTGTCGCCGGCGACCATGGATATGCATCGTGCCATCACGTCACTGATGGAAGAACTTGAGGCGGTGGATTGGTACAACCAGCGCGTCGATGCGTGCAGTGACCCGGAACTCAAGGCCATCCTCGCGCACAACCGCGACGAGGAAAAAGAGCATGCGGCAATGGTGCTCGAATGGATTCGTCGGCGCGATCCGGTGTTCGATCACGAACTGAAGGACGCGCTGTTCAAGACCGGCCCGATTACGGGCGGGCACTGATCCGATAACCCGCGCCAGAACGCCCCCATGCCGCAAATCAGCCCGGACAGTCTGATGACGCTCGAAGCCTACTCCAAGGCGCGCGATGCCTTTCGCGCCCGGGTTATAGCGCACAAGAAGTGCCGCACGGTCGCGCTCGGCAACCACGTGACGCTGGTCTTCGAAGATGAACTCACCATTCGTTACCAGATCCAGGAGATGCTGCGTGTCGAGCGTATTTTCGAGGAGGCAAGTATCCGCGACGAACTCGAGGCCTACTGCCCGCTGATTCCGGACGGCAGCAACTGGAAGGCAACCATGCTGATTGAATATCCCGAGGTCGACGAGCGGCGCCGCATGCTGGCGGCTTTAAAGGGCATCGAGGATCGCGTGTGGATACAGGTTGCGGGTTGCGAGCGCGTGTCGGCAGTTGCCGACGAGGATCTGGAGCGCGAGAACGAGGAAAAAACTTCGTCGGTGCACTTTCTTCGCTTCGAACTCACGCCGCGTATGATAAGCGATCTCATTGGCGGCGCAGCGCTCGCCATCGGCGTCGATCACCCGGCTTATGCGGCGGCGATTGACAGTGTGAGCCCTGCGGTAAGGACATCATTGCTGCAAGATTTGCGGGGGTAGACTTGCGCGACTGGGAGGCCTGCCGGGTCTGCTGCCGATCAATCTGCGGGGAGGACACAAATTGTGATTGAGAAAATCCTGCGCCCGCTGCTTGCCTGCTGCGCACTGCTGTCCCTGGTAGCGAATGCTCAGTTATTTCGCGACACGGACGAGACCGAAAAATCCTGGATCGAGGCAGAAATCAGGCTGCCGCCGTTTCCCAAGTCTGGCGACCTGGTCGAGTTCGACGCCGGGGCCGCGAGCGCCAACCGCTTTTATGTCGATGCGGAATCGATTTCGGTAGGTGGCGACGGCGTGGTGCGCTATACACTCGTGGTCAAAGGCCCGGACGGGGGCGAGAATATCTCCTACGAAGGCATCCGCTGCGAGACGCGCGAGCAGAAGTATTATGCGTTCGGGCGGCGCGACGGCACCTGGTCCAAGGCGCGCTCCGGCGAATGGCGCCGGATTGATTACAAGGAAATCAATCGCCAGCACGGCGTGCTGTATGCGGATTATTTCTGTCCCGACGGAAAAACACCGGTCAGATCGGCAGCAGAAGCCGTTAATCGCTTTAAATACGGCGTCCGGCCACGCGGGGGGACGTAAGTCGACAATTTGTTGGCGGTCGCCAACGCCCCGCACATTGAACTGTTGCCCGGTTTAAAGCAGGACCGAGTTGGGAATCTTGGTGCCGAGCGCCTTTGCGGTTTTCATGGATGCAGCACCGTCACGTGTTTGCTGCGTTCTTGCGCACTGGCCAGCAGTTGTTCTATGCCCGCGTCGAACGTGAGCAACTTCATCCTGCTGCGGATGGCAGCCGTCAGCAGCCATGCATCGGTGATTTGCCGGTGCCCGAGGATTCCGCCGGTGCAGGCGGCCCAAACATCGGCAAAGCCGAAATCCAGCGCCACCAGCCGGTGTTTGACATGGGCCGTATTGCGTAACAGCAGTTCCGCCACTTCGCCGACGGCGATGGAGCGGCCTGAAAACGCCGGCTGGGAAACGATGCGGACGAACGCTGATTGCGTGAATGCCGTGCTCGCCCATCCCGCGCGGGCATGTTGGCTGAACCAGTTGACCATGCGCGGGTGGTGCTCGTGCGTGGGCCAGCCCAGCGCAATCAAGGCGTTGGCGTCGAGCAGATGACTCATGCCGACTCGTCCAGCATCTGCTGCACTTGCTGTGCCGTCACGCGCGGGGTGTCGGGCGGCAGGTCAAATACCCAGATGCCCCTCTCTTGTTTGATCGGCAGCTTCTCCGCGCTACCCCGGCGAATCAGCTCCGACACCGCCTGCCCCAGCTTAAGCGCCCGCGCCCGCGCGTACGCTCGGGCCGCAGCAAACGCATCGTCTTCAATGGTGATGGTGGTACGCATAATTGATACCTTTATTTAAGAGTGATGCAGTTTATATAATAATGCATCACTCGTCAAGGGCGGGCGTATTCTTATCGCGGCGCGGCTGCTCGCTGAAGCCTGCGCTGAGACACTGCCCGGAGCAAGGCTGGTGTTGATCCACTGGAATGCCCCAAGTGCCGAAGTGTAAAAAGCGGGCCGATGCGCGTCATCGCGCTGATAGAGGATCCGGGAGTCATCCGGCGCATCCTCGAGCACCTGGGATTGTGGGCGCCGCGTCCCACCGAGCGAAGTCCGCCACTCGGTCCCGCGAGTTGGCCCCGGTACGCCAACCTGCCGCTGACCTTATCACCCGGTTCCCGACATCGCCTGACCTGTCGTATGAAAGAAACGCCTCGGAGCAGCCGGGGTGCGGGAAAGCGCTTGCCGCGCTCTGGCGTCGGGAATAGATTGCTCGGTAATTGACCGCTGATCCCGCTCACGACCCGCCAGGTTCACGGTCGTTTGCCGGGGAGGGAGAAGCCAGCATGAACATAAAGCCCATTATGCGCAGTGCGCGATCTCTTCCGCAACTGCTCCCGGCACCCCGGCTCGGCGAACCTGAATTGCGCCGGGAATGATTTTCCTATCGTCTATCGTTTCGTTTTTAAAGCAGGACCAAGTTGTCACGGTGGATCAGTTCGGGCTCGTCGACGTAGCCGAGCCTGGCTTCGATTTCGGCCGACGGCGTTTTCAGGATAAGGCGGGTCTCGGCAGCGCTGTAGTTGACCAGACCCCGCGCGATTTCCGTGCCGTCCGGGCCGCAACAACCAACCGCCTCGCCGCGCTCGAAGTCACCCCTTACCTCATAGACGCCGATCGGCAGCAGGCTTTTGCGCTGTTCGCGCAACGCCTTTACTGCGCCCGCATCCAGAGTCAGCATGCCGCGTACCTGCAGATGGTCGGCGAGCCACTGCTTGCGCGCCGCCAGCGTCTGCGCCTCGGCCTTGAGCAGCGTGCCGATCGTTTCGCCGCGCGCGAGCCGCACCAGCACGTCCGGCTCATTTCCGGATGCAATCACGGTGTGGGCGCCGCTGCGCGCGGCGCGTTTCGCGGCCAGCACCTTGGTCAGCATGCCGCCGAGCGCAATTGCACTGCCGACGCCGCCCGAGATTTTTTCAAGTTCGGGATCTCCCGCCCGCGCTTCATCGATCAGCTTCGCGGCGGCATTTGTGCGCGGGTCGGCGGAAAAAAGCCCGGCCTGATCGGTGAGGATCACCAGCACGTCGGCTTCGATCAGGTTCGTCACCAGCGCGCCGAGCGTGTCGTTGTCGCCGAAGCGGATTTCATCGGTGGCGACGGTGTCGTTTTCGTTGATGATCGGGATCACGCCGAGCCCGAGCAGTGTACGCAACGTAGAGCGCGCGTTCAGATAACGCTTGCGATCGGCCATGTCCTCATGCGTGAGCAGGATCTGCGAAGTCAGGAGGCCGTGTTCGCGAAAACACGTTTCGTAGGCTTCGATCAAGCCCATCTGGCCGACTGCGGCTGCGGCCTGCAACTCGTGCACCGCGCTTGGCCGCTGCTTCCAGCCCAGGCGCTGCATGCCCTCCGCGATCGCGCCGCTCGAGACCAGCACCACCTCGCGCCCGAGCCGCCGCAGCTCGGCGATCTGCCGCGCCCAGAGCGCGAGCGCCGCGTGGTCGAGTCCCTGGCCGCGGTTGGTGACGAGCCCGCTGCCGACCTTGACCACCAGGCGTTTGGCTTTGGTTAATTCCGGACGCATGAAAAGCTTTTCACCGCGAAGAACGCGAAGGATGCAAAGGGTAGCAAGAACGTCATTGTAACTGCCGATAAAGTCAGGAGTTTTTGGAGTCTGAAAATCATCTGCGGCTTCATTGGGATTTTATTTCTCGATCTTCCTTGGTGTCCCTGGCGGTAAACGCTTGTTTGTTTTCGTCCAAATAATCCATGATGGCGTAGGTAAGCTCCTTGCAGCCTTCGCCGGTCAGCGCCGAGATGATAAAGCTTTTGTCGTTCCAGCCGAAATCCGCGATAAATCGTTGCACCCGCCCGGCGCGCTCCCCGGGCGCGAGCAGGTCGATTTTGTTGAGCACCAGCCAGCGCGGCTTGCGGAACAGCGCCGCGTCGTATTTCCCGAGCTCGTTGACGATCGCGCGTGCCTCCGCAACCGGATCGGCGTCGGGGTCAAACGGCGAGATGTCGACCAGATGCAGGAGCAGCCGTGTACGTTGGAGATGGCGCAGGAACTGGTGGCCGAGGCCGGCGCCTTCCGCCGCGCCTTCGATCAAGCCCGGAACATCAGCGACCACGAAACTGCGGTTTTGGTCGACGCGTACCACGCCGAGATTGGGATGCAGCGTCGTGAACGGATAGTCGGCGACCTTCGGCCGCGCGGACGATACTGCGCGTATGAAGGTCGATTTGCCGGCGTTCGGCATGCCGAGCAGCCCGACATCGGCCAGCACCTTGAGTTCGAGTTTTAATTTGTGCGAATCGCCCGGCATGCCGCGCGTAAACTGGCGCGGCGCGCGGTTGGTACTCGATTTGAAATTGAGATTGCCGCGCCCGCCGTCGCCGCCCTTGGCCAGCAGCGCTGTTTGCTCGTGCGCGGCGAGATCGGCGATCACTTCGCCGTTGTCGAGGTCGCTGACCACGGTGCCGACCGGCACGCGCAGCACGATGTCCTCCGCCGACCTGCCGTTGCAATCGGACCCGCGCCCGGGCTCGCCGTTTTTGGCGCGGTGTATGCGCGCAAAACGGTAGTCGATCAGGGTGTTGATGTTGCGGTCGGCGACGGCAGCAATGCTGCCGCCGCGCCCGCCATCGCCGCCGTCGGGGCCGCCGCGCGGCACGAACTTCTCGCGCCGAAACGACGCCGAGCCGTCGCCGCCCTTGCCGGCGTGAACTTCGATGGTGACTTCGTCAATGAACTTCATGAACAAAAAAGCCCTGCGTCATGGCAGGGCTTTGCGGTTGCGAAAGCGCCGTGGTCAGGCAGGACGCACGTTGACCGTGTTCTTGTTATCCGGCCCTTTAACCGCGAATTCCACCTTCCCCGTAATCTTCGCAAACAGCGTGTGGTCCCTGCCGATGCCGACGTTGACGCCAGGGTGTACGCGGGTGCCGCGCTGGCGCACGATGATGCTGCCGGCAGAAATTAATTCGCCGCCGAACGCCTTGACGCCAAGCCGCTTTGAATTTGAATCGCGGCCATTACGCGAACTGCCGCCTGCTTTCTTGTGTGCCATAAAATTTATTCCTCGGGAAGCCCCGATCCAGTTTTTCCGCCCGGCAGGGCGTCCTCTGGACGGGACGGTTTACAAGGGCAAATCGCCCCTTGGTTCAAGACAGTCCCTGGCCCGCAATACCAAGTATTTCGATTTCCGTGTAATTCTGACGATGGCCCTGGCTCTTGCGGTAGTGCTTGCGGCGGCGCAGCTTGAAAATACGCACCTTGTCGCCACGCCCCTGGGACACGACCTTGGCTGTAACTGACGCCCCGGTGACCAACGGCGTGCCGAGCGCAACGGTCTCGCCGTCGGCTACCATCAATACCTGGTCAAGCACGATTTCGCTGCCGATATCGGCCGTAACCTGTTCGATTTTGAGCTTTTCCCCCGAGGCAACGCGGTATTGCTTGCCGCCGGATTTGATGACTGCGTACATGTATGTGGTACCCTTTCGGAGCGCGTGCTGGCCCGAATTTGGAAAGCCGCGGATTATACCGGGAGGCGGCATTATAGTCAAAGCGACCGATAGCCTCGATGTTGGGACTGCTTCCGGTAAAATGAGACAACGGCCGGCGTGGATCGTGCCACGGCGGCCGGCCGGTGCCCTCATATATCGAAATGCCCGATGTCAATTGCAGTGATCCAGGAATTTCTCGCCGGCGACATGCTGGCCGTCGATTCCGTGATTCGAGGCCGGCTTGCTTCCGACGTGACACTGGTGCGCCAGGTCGCGGAACACATAGTCAACAGCGGTGGTAAGCGCCTGCGCCCGGCGCTGGTGATTCTGTGCGCCGGGGCGTTTGGCTACCAGGGCCAGCACCAGTATCAGCTCGCGGCGGTGGTTGAGTTCATTCATACCGCAACGCTGCTGCATGACGATGTGGTCGATGCGTCCGATCTCAGGCGCGGCCGCACTACTGCCAACTCGTTGTTTGGCAATGCGGCGAGCGTGCTGGTCGGTGACTTTGTCTATTCCAGAGCCTTCCAGATGATGGTCGAGGTTGGGAGCATGCGCGTGATGCAGGTGTTGGCCGATGCCACCAACGTGATCGCCGAGGGGGAGGTATTGCAGCTGATGAATTGCCGCAATCCGGACATCGACGAACTCCACTACCTGCAGGTGATCCGCTACAAGACCGCCAAGCTGTTCGAGGCGGCGACCCGGCTCGGCGCGATTCTCGGCGGCGCGAATTCCGCGCAGGAGCAGGCGGTCGCGGACTATGGCATGCATCTTGGCACTGCATTTCAGCTGATCGACGACGTGCTCGATTACTCGGGCGACAACAAGGCGACCGGCAAAAACGTTGGTGACGATCTGGCGGAGGGCAACCCGACGCTGCCGCTGATCCATGCCATCCGGCACGGCGCTGCCACCGAGGCCGAGTTGGTCAGAAAGGCCATACGGGAAGGTGGCTTGAGCGAACTGCAGCACGTGATCGCTGCCGTGCGCAGCACCGGCGCCCTGGATTACACGCGGCGCCAGGCCGAAGCCGAAGCGCGTACTGCCAGCGCCGCCCTGGCGGTACTGCCGAATTCAATACAACGGGATTATTTGCTACAATTGGCGGACTTCGCGGTAACGAGAAATTTCTAGCTGCCGCCATCGGCAGCCCAACTTTCGCTTCAAAACATGCGCGGCGAGGCCGCGTGTTTTTTCTGGCGGCTGAATGCTTGAATCGGGGTGTAGCTCAGCCTGGTAGAGTACTGCGTTCGGGACGCAGGAGTCGCTGGTTCGAATCCAGTCACCCCGACCATCCTTCCCTCAGCATCAGCGATTGCAGCGGGCACCACCACGGTGGCGGCGTGCAGCATATAATCCTTCACTGTTCCGACACGTGCGGCGGCAATGGCACGCATGGCGGGCATAAGGTATGAATCAATGTTGCAGCCAGCGGGTCGCGGAGTTAAGCCTTGGGTAAACTGATCCTGATCGTTCTGACTTTCGCGCTCGCCTGGTGGTTGCTCCGAAAATACCAGCGGTCGCTGACACGCGATGAGGCGCCGCACGCCGTGCCTGAAGACATGGTACGGTGCGATCACTGCGGACTGCATCTGCCGCGCAGCGAAAGTCGCGTGAGTGGTGATAAATTTTTTTGCAGCGAAGAGCACCTCCACCTGCACGGTTAAGAGTCTATGCCTTCCGTCACGCAGCCTGAGCCGCGGCAGCCGGCGCTGAATCTGCCGGGGCCTTCATCCGAGCCGCCTGATTCCTATTGGCGCTCGCTGTATTTCTTCAACGGTTCCCGTTTTGTCGTCGCGCTGCTGCTGCTCGCGGCAATCGCGGTATTCGGCAACACGCTGTCGTTTGGCTCGATGGATTTCAAGCTGTTTGCCTACGTCAGCGCCTGCTACGTGGCATTCAGTTCATTTTGTTTCCTGGCGATCGCCTGGCGCCGGCATTTTCAACTGCAGCTTGGCATCCAGGTCTACGCCGACATTCTGTTCATTGTGGTGCTGATGTTCGCGAGTGGCGGTATTTCGAGCGGACTGGGCTTGCTGCTGCTTTCGGGGCTGGCTGCGGCGGGTCTCATCAGCCGCGGCTGGATGACCATGTTTTATGCCGCACTCGCGAGCATCGCGGTGCTGCTCGAACACACGGTGCAGGTGCTGTACTTTAACGGGTTGACCACGCAATACGTGCAATCCGGGCTGCTCAGCATCGGTTATTTCACGACGGCGTGGGTCGCGCACACACTTGCCAAGTACCTGGTCGCGACGGAGCAGCTTGTCGCGCAGCGTGAAATCGATCTCGCCAACATGGCGGAAGTGAGCCAGCTTGTGATCAAGGACATGCAGGACGGGGTGCTGGTGGTCGACGAAGACGGCCTGATCCGGCAATACAACGCGCGGGCGGAGGCAATGCTGGGATCTCTGCGTCAACCGCTGCGCCGCGAACTGAATCTCAGGAGATATGCGCCGCCGCTTGCACAGCGACTCGAGGAATGGCGCAGAAACCCGGGGGTCGGCTTCGGTCCGATGAGCACGGTTGCGCTCAACGATAAAGTGAGCGCGCGCTTTGTGCTGGTCGGCCACAGCCGCAAAGTCGGCGCGGTGATCTTTCTCGAGGACTTGACGCGGGTGCAGGCGCAGGTGCGCCAGATGAAGCTCGCGGCTCTCGGCCGGCTAACCGCCAATATCGCGCATGAAATACGCAACCCGTTATCGGCGATCAGCCACGCCACGGAATTGCTGCAGGAAGAACCGGTGACGAGTGATACCGTAACGCGCCTGCTCAGCATCATCCACGACAATACCAGACGCCTTGACCGCATGGTACACGATGTACTGAAGCTCAACCGTGGCGGCCGGGAACACCGCAGGGCATTCAAGGTCGGCGCGTTCCTGCAGATCTTCGCCGAGCAGTTCTGCCAGATCGAAAAAGTACCGCAAACTCTGATTCGCCTCGATCTCAAGGCCGAGCCCGACGTTTCGTTCGACCACAGCCACCTGAATCAGGTGATGTGGAATCTGTGCCTCAACGCGCTGCTGCATTGCCGCCGCCAGGATGCGAGTATATGCGTCGTGGTGAGCATGGCGGGCAAGGGGAATATTGTAAGATTGGACGTGGTGGACGACGGTCCGGGAGTCCCGCCGGCGCTGCGCAGCCAGTTGTTTGAGCCCTTCTTTACCGCCGCGAGCAACGGCACCGGGTTGGGCTTGTATATTGCGCGCGAAATCTGCGAGGCCAATGACGCGACGCTCGAATTCGTCGAAACGCCATCGGGAGCGCAGTTCACCATCGTGTGCCAGGGGGCCGTTAATTGAACAAGAGCAGAGTATTGGTCGTAGATGACGAAGCCGATATCCGCGAGCTGCTGAGCCTGACGCTGCAGCGCATGGGGCTTGATGCCGATTGCGCCGCGAGCGAGTTCGAGGCGATGCAGTTGATGCAGAAGCACGGTTACGATCTGTGCCTCACCGATATGCGGCTGCCTGATGGCGACGGATTGCGGCTGCTCGAACACGTGAGCAAGCATTACACGGCTACGCCGGTGGCGGTAATTACCGCGTATGGCAGCGCGGAAAACGCGGTGGCGGCGCTCAAGGCCGGTGCCTTCGACTATCTTGCCAAGCCGGTGTCGCTCAACCAGTTGCGCGCGCTGGTGAAGTCCGCGCTGAAGCTGCCGCGGGTGGGAGCGGGGCGCAAGGCGGGCGAACCCGGTGAGGAGCCGCCTGGCATGCCGGTGCTGCTCGGTGAGTCCGCAATGATGCAAACTTCGCGCGGCATGATCGAGAAGCTGGCGCGCAGTCAGACACCGGTGCACATCAGCGGCGAATCCGGCAGCGGCAAGGAGGTTGCGGCGCGGCTGATACACCTGAAAGGCCCGCGCCGCGAGGCGCTTTTCGTGCCAGTCAATTGTGGTGCGATACCCGAAAACCTGATGGAGAGCGAGTTTTTCGGCTACAAGAAGGGCGCGTTCACCGGCGCGGACCAGGACCGCGACGGTTTTTTCCAGGCAGCCCACGGCGGGACGCTGTTTCTTGACGAGGTGGCGGACTTGCCGATTCACATGCAGGTCAAGCTCCTGCGCGCGATCCAGGAGAAAAAAGTGCGCAAGGTCGGCTCGACTGCCGAGGAGAATGTCGACGTGCGCATCATCAGCGCCACCCATCGCCGCCTGACCGATGAAGTGGAAAACGGGACATTCCGCCAGGATCTCTTCTACCGGTTAAACGTGATCGAATTGCGAATGCCGGCGCTGCGGGAAATGCGGGAAGACATTCCGTTGCTGGCGGCGGAGATCGTGAAGAAACTCGCGGCGCCTCTTAATATCACTCCGCCGAATTTTTCGTCGGAGGCGCTGAATGAACTCCGGTCCTACGGCTTCCCGGGCAATGTTCGCGAGCTCGAAAATATCCTTGAGCGGGCATTGGCATTGACCACAAGCGAAGAGATCAAGGGGGAAGATCTGCAACTTTCGCAGGCGCCGCCGAAGGGAGACAGCACCGATCTGTTGAGTTCGCCATTGCCGGAGCAGCTTGAGGAGCTGGAGAAAAAAGCCATCATGCAGGCGCTTGAAAAAACGCGCTACAACCGCACCGCCGCGGCCAGGCTGCTGGGGATCACGTTCCGGGCGCTGCGCTACAAAATGGGAAAGCTTGGCATCAACGACGCCTTGGGGTCGGACGATTAGGCGCGTGCGATGGCCGGGATCTGAAGCGCCGCTACCTCAATATTGCCCCAGGCACGCATAAGTGCGCATCGACCGCCGCGGATTGCTTGAGGGCGCCCGTTTCATTGCTTCACGGAATTGCGATGAGCGCCCGCCGGGAAGCGAGATCCGGCTGCTGGTCATTCACGGCATCAGCCTGCCGCCAGGTGAGTTCGGCGGTGCGGGCATCATCGAGTTGTTCACCAGCAGCCTTGACCCTGACGCGCATCCTTATTACCGGGAAATAAAGGATCTCGCGGTATCGTCGCATTTCCTGATCCGGCGCGACGGCGAAATAATCCAATTCGTGCCGTGCGACGGGCGCGCGTGGCATGCCGGCATATCAGTCTGGCGCGGGCGCAGCCGCTGCAATGATTTCTCTGTCGGCATCGAGCTGGAAGGCTGTGACCAACGGCCGTTCGAGGACGCGCAATACGCACAGCTTGCCGATCTGACGCGCGCGCTTGAGGCGAAATACCCGATTACTGACATTGTTGGCCACTGCGACATCGCACCCGGGCGCAGGACCGACCCCGGACCACATTTCGACTGGGCGCGCTATCGCTTGATGATCAAAGGCGGCTAGCCGCCGCCATGCCTGGACCGCCCCGCGAAGACAACCGGCGACAGCGGGCAGCGAGCGCTGTATGTGTGCCGTAACCGTCACACCGACCACGGTTGCTGCATCGCAACATCCTCTCCGCCGAAGCCAGACTTGACGCCACTTTCGGCGTTTTTGCTGTGCAATTCTTGAGCAGTTTTTCCCTTTTGCAACATACCTGTCCGCGCCGTTTCGCAAGTAATTCCGAGGGGCAAATAAAGTCTGGCAAACTATTGCGCTCACCAAATCCAGCCCCTAGAATTAGGCGTGAAATAGGACTCGACCCCAACATGTAGCGGTTTCCGGATTTCTGCCTGGCACCCGGCCTCACGGCAGAAACCGCCCAAGGGAATGAACGATTAAAGGAGAGATCACCCATGCAGTTATCAACCGATACTCCGCGCGTTACGCCCACCAAGGGGTTCACTGCCGATGATACGTCCGAAACGGCACAATCTCGCTACAGCGATTACAAGGTGATCCGGCGCAATGGCGCGGTGGTTGGTTTCGAGCCCGCCAAAATTTCAATCGCGGCGACCAAGGCTTTTATCGCTGTTAACGGCGGCCAGGGCGCGGCTTCCGCCCGTGTGCGCGAACTGGTCGCCAGTTTGACCGAGTCTGTGGTCGGCGCGCTGTTGCGGCGCCAACCCAGCGGCGGCACGTTTCACATCGAAGATATTCAGGATCAGGTCGAACTCGCGTTGATGCGCTCTGGCGAGCACGAAGTCGCGCGCGCTTACGTGCTGTACCGCGAGCAGCGCTCAAAGGAGCGCGCCAAGCAGCGCGAAACACATGTGCAACCGGTGATCAATGTCACCGAGAACGGCAAGGCGCGTCCGCTCGACATGGCACGGATAACCGCGTTGGTGCGGGATGCGTGCGAGGGGCTTGGCCGCGCCGTCGATCCCCAGATGATCCTGCAGGGCACGCTGAAAGACCTCTACGAAGGCGTGCCGATCAACGAAGTGCGCAAGTCGCTGGTGTTGTCGGCGCGGGCGTTGATCGAAAAGGATCCGGCCTACAGCTACGTTACTGCGCGTTTGCTGCTGCATACGCTGCGTCTCGAGACGATCGGCGAGGAGGTCATGCAGGCGGAAATGAAGACGCGCTATGCGGAGGTGTTCCCGAATTTGATCAAGCAAGGCATCGCGGCCGAACTGCTCGACGAGCGTATGGCAAACTATGATCTCAAGTGCCTCGGTGCTGCGCTCGACGCCAACCGCGATCTCAAGTTCGGCTATCTCGGGCTGCAGATCCTCTACGACCGCTATTTCCTGCACGTACACGGTAACCGCATTGAGCTGCCACAGACGTTTTTCATGCGAGTCGCAATGGGGCTCGCACTCAATGAATCCGAAGACCAGCGCGAAGCGCGCGCGATCGAATTCTATAACGTGCTCTCGTCGTTCGATTTCATGAGTTCGACGCCGACGTTGTTCAACTCGGCGACCCGCCGCTCACAGCTCGCAAGCTGCTATCTGACCACCGTGGCGGACGATCTCGACGGCATTTACGAGGCGATCAAGGAAAACGCGATGCTGCAGAAATACGCGGGCGGCATCGGCAACGACTGGACCCCGGTGCGCGCGCTCGGCGCCCACATCAAGGGCACCAATGGCAAGTCGCAGGGCGTGGTGCCGTTTCTCAAAGTCGTCAACGACACCGCGGTCGCGGTCAATCAGGGCGGCAAGCGCAAGGGTGCGGTGTGCTCATACCTCGAGACGTGGCACCTCGACATCGAGGAATTTCTCGAACTGAGGAAGAACACCGGCGACGACCGCCGCAGAACCCACGACATGAACACCGCGAACTGGGTTCCCGATCTGTTCATGAAGCGCGTGATGGAAAACGGCGAGTGGACGCTGTTCTCGCCCTCCGACGTTCCCGACCTGCACGATAAGTTCGGCAAGGCGTTCGAGCAGGCCTACGTTAGCCACGAGCAGAAGGCCGCGCAAGGCGGGCTCAAGCTGTTCAAGAAAATTCCGGCGGCGCAGTTGTGGCGCAAGATGCTGACCATGCTGTTCGAGACCGGGCATCCGTGGATCACATTCAAGGATCCGTGCAACATCCGCAGTCCGCAGTGCCACGTCGGCGTTGTGCACAGTTCCAACTTGTGTACTGAGATTACGTTGAATACCAACGAAGACGAGATCGCGGTGTGCAATCTCGGCTCTATCAATATGCCGGCGCACCTGGATGTCGCAACCGGCAGCTTCGATCTCGAGAAGCTCAGGCGCACCGTCGGCACGGCAATGCGCATGCTCGACAACGTGATCGACCTCAATTACTACTCGGTCAACAAAGCGCGCAATGCGAATTTCAAGCACCGCCCGGTAGGCCTGGGCATCATGGGCTTCCAGGATTGCCTGCACCTGCTGCGCATTCCGTACGGTTCGCAGGCGGCGGTCGAGTTCTCCGATCGCTCGATGGAAGCGATCGCTTACACCGCATACTCGGCATCGACCGACCTTGCCGAGGAGCGCGGTTCGTATTCGACGTTCAAGGGTTCATTGTGGGACCAGGGAATTTTTCCGCACGAATCTCTCAAGCTGCTCGCCGAGGCGCGTGGCGGCTACGTCGAGACCGACCTGTCAACGACACTTGACTGGACCAGTCTGCGCGCGCGCATCAAGCAGACCGGCATGAGGAACTCGAACTGCATTGCAATCGCGCCGACCGCGACTATCGCCAACATTACCGGGCTTTCGCAATGCATCGAGCCGACCTATCAGAACCTCTACGTAAAATCCAACCTGTCGGGTGAGTTCACTGTCGCCAACGAGTATCTGGTCGAGGACCTGAAAAGGCTGAATCTGTGGGACGAGGTAATGCTCGCCGATCTCAAGTATTTCGATGGCACACTGGCCAGGATAGACCGCATTCCGCCCGAGATCCGCAACCTTTACGCCACGGCATTCGAGGTTGACGCCAAATGGCTGGTCGAATGTGCGGCACGGCGCCAGAAATGGATCGACCAGTCGCAGTCGCTCAATATTTACATGGCGGGCGCCTCGGGCAAGAAACTCGACGAGGTCTACAAGCTTGCCTGGCTGCGCGGCTTGAAGACCACCTATTATCTTCGCACGCTCGGCGCGACGCACGCCGAAAAGTCGACCGTCAAGGCGGGCGCGCTCAACGCGGTGCCTGCCGGTGACCGCGTGGCGGAGGCGGGCGCAGAGGCGCAGGCCAAGGTGTGTTCGGTTCTGGATCCCGAATGCGAGGCGTGCCAGTAAAAGGGGGATTCACGATTCAAGCGTAAAAACCCGGATCGTCCACCCACAACATCAATAAAGGGGATTCACCATGTTGCAGATCGAACCAAGTGTAGGCCACGGCAGCGGCATTGCCGGTATGGGGTTGCAGGCGATACCGGGCGCAGTGCCGCAGCTCAAGGCGCTGGCGGCTGAACCTGCCTTGGCCCAATCAGCACTTGCCCCGGCACCGGCGCAAATGCGCCGCGTCAACGTCGCCGACAAGCGCATCATCAACGGCCAGACCGATGTCAATCAACTGGTGCCCTTCAAGTACAAATGGGCGTGGGAGAAATACCTTTCCGCGTGCGCCAATCACTGGATGCCGCAGGAAATCCCGATGAGCCGTGACATCGCGTTGTGGAAAGACCCTAACGGGTTGACCGAAGACGAACGCCGTCTGATAAAGCGCAACCTCGGTTTCTTCGTCACCGCCGATTCGCTGGCGGCAAACAATATCGTGCTCGGCACATACCGCCACATCACCGCGCCCGAATGCCGGCAGTATCTGCTGCGTCAGGCGTTTGAAGAGGCAATACATACCCACGCCTACCAGTACATCGTCGAGAGCCTGGGCCTCGACGAGGGCGAGGTTTTCAACGCGTATCACGAGATAGCAAGCATCCGTGATAAGGATGAATTCCTGATCCCGTTCATCGATACGCTGACCGACCCGCATTTCAAGACCGGAACGCCGGACGCCGATCAGACGCTGCTGAAAAGCCTGATTGTGTTCGCTTGCATCATGGAGGGATTGTTTTTCTACGTCGGTTTCGCGCAGATTCTCGCGCTCGGCCGCCAGAACAAGATGACCGGCGCCGCCGAACAATATCAGTACATCCTGCGCGACGAGTCGATGCACTGCAATTTCGGCATTGACCTGATCAACCAGATTAAGATGGAGAACCCGCACTTGTGGACCGCGGGATTTCGCGACGAAATCCGCGAGATCATGGGCAAGGCGGTCGATCTTGAATACCGCTATGCCGAGGACACCATGCCGCGCGGCGTGCTGGGACTGAACGCGCCGATGTTCAAGGAATACCTGCGCTACATCGTCAATCGCCGCTGCCAGCAGATCGGTCTCGAAGTGATGTACGAGGGTGCGGTCAATCCGTTTCCGTGGATGTCGGAAATGATCGATCTCAAAAAAGAACGAAACTTCTTTGAGACACGCGTAATCGAATATCAAACCGGGGGTGCACTTAGTTGGGACTGAGCCTGCTGACGAAGCGGTATCCAAGGAACCGGCGCCGCATTCACGCCATTACCGAATGTCGTGCCGAGGGAAACTATACTTTGTGGCTTCGCTTTGCCGACGGACTGGAAGGACATGTTTACCTGGGCGATATCGTGCACACCGGATATTTCCGGATGCTGTGCGATATCGATACCTTTAACCGCGTTGCGCTCGATCCGGTAGAAAACACGGTGACCTGGGAAGGCGGCATCAAGCTGGATCCGGAAGTGCTTTATCGTGATCTGGCCAGTAAATCGCTGTTCGCATTGCACTAGGAACTGCCGCGCGGGGCCCGGGCGCGGCTGCGGCACAGCGCGGCGGCCGGGCTGTGTGTAGGTCGAGGTGGGTGGGTCCACTGCGCCCAGCGCGTAGCGCTCTTTAACCTTGAAAGGAGACAGACATGGCTAAAGCGAAGAAGAGGGTCGTGAAGAAAAAGGCAGCGAAGAAAAAAGTCGTTGCCAGGAAGAAAGGACTTGCCGCCAGGAAAACCCGGCCGGCACGCCGTAAATCGCCCGTCGCCAAAAAAGCAGTCCGGAAAGTAGCTAAAAAAGCGGCAAGGAAAAAAACGGTTGTCAGGAGAAAAGCAGCCCCCGTGAAACCCGCGACCGGACTTACCGCCGCGCCGGTCCCGGTGGCCCCGACCCCGGTATCTATACCCGGTGCATGGCCTTTCCCGATGGGCAGCAGATCCTGAGTCCCGATAGTGCCCGCGGTCTTTGTCGGCCGAGTTCCGTCTGACCGCGGGCGCTGGACCTATCCGACCGTAATCCGCGCGCGCGCACGCCGCGCCGGTATGGGTCCGCGCGCGTTTCAGTCGGTGTCTCATTACCGGGCGTGGCGCCTTGATTACGTAGCGATGGAAGCAAGTGGCACGGAGGCAAACGCGCATGGAGCGCAAGAAACTCAACGCAAGCAATGTCCGTTCTGCCGGCTACGATCCGTGCAACCGCGTACTCGAAATCGAATTCTCGAACGGCGGCATCTGCCAGTATTCCGGCGTCTCGGAGGAAATCTACCGGCGGCTCATGAACGCGCCGTCTCCCGGCAGCTATATTCACGACAACATTGAAGAAAGCTTTACTGCCAAGCGCATCCGCTGACGGATCTGCGCGCCTAATCGTATAAACCGGCGCGCGCCTTGCCGCGGAATACGTAATACGCGAATGCCGTATAGGCGACCAGAAACGGGAGCACGATGGCGACGCCGATCAGCACCATCTTCAGCGCCGAGGGGTGCGAGGCCGCCTGCCAGATGGTCAGGCGGTCCATCACCACATAGGGAAACAGGCTGTAGGCGAGGCCTGCGAACGCGAGCACGAAGATCGCGACTGCGCCGGCAAATGGAACCCATTCCGGCGCTCCAGTGCGCCGGCGCAGGCGGCCGGTTGCGTGCCATACCAAAAGCCACGCCGCAGCCGTGGCGAGCGGCAGCAGCATTAAAGCCGCCGTGCGCGGAAAATCAAACCATTTAGCGCGCACTGTCTCGCTCACCAGGGGCGTGGCAAGACTCACCAGCGCGACGCCGAGCGCGACCCACAGCAGGCCCCAGCGCGCCCACGCCAGGGCTTTTTTCTGAAGTTCGCCTTCCGTCTTGAGGACGAGCCAGGTTGCGCCGAGCAGCACGTAGCCACCGCACAGCGCCGCACCCGTCACCAGCGCGAACGCGTAATAGACGAAGCCGGTCTCGAAGCCGGTGATGTAGCGGCCCAGCATCAGCCCTTGTGCGAACGAAGTGAGGAACGAGCCGAACCAGAACAGCCAGTTCCACAGCTCGCGGTGCCAGCCTTCGGCCTTGATGCGGAACTCGAATGCCGCGCCGCGCAGCATGAGCCCTATCAGCATCGCCGCCACCGGCAGGTATAACGCGCCGAGAACGACGCCGTGCGCAGCCGGAAATGCGACCAGCAGGATGCCGATGCCGAGTACGAGCCAGGTCTCGTTGGCGTCCCAGAATGGCCCGATCGATGCCACCATAAAATCCTGCTCGCGCGCGTCAGCCGCCGGCATCAGCATGCCGACGCCGAGGTCATAGCCATCGAGCACGACGTAGAGCAGGACCGCAAGGCCCATCAGGACCATGAAAACAAGCGGCAGATCCAAAGTGAACTGCGGGTTCATGCGTGCGCGCCCTTGCCCGCGAGGTGGGTGAGCACCACCATGTAGGCGAGCAGCATCAACGCGTAGGTGACGACGTAGCCGGTGAGGCTTGCGCCGAGCTCGGCCCCGGAGACGCGGCCGACGGCATCAGCGGTCTTGAGCACGCCGGTGACGAGCCACGGCTGGCGGCCGATTTCGGACACGAGCCAGCCGGCCAGAGTCGCGATCCAGCCGGAGAAAGTAAAGCCCGCACAGGTCCACAGCAGCCAGCGCGGCGGCGGCGCGCCGCGGCGCGTCACCCAGGCGCCCGCCCACGCGAGTATCAGCATCAGTACGCCCATCCCCACCATCACGCGAAACGCAAAGAAAACCGGCGCCACCGGCGGCACGTCAGGCGCGAACGCGTCGATGCCTTTGAGCTCGGCGTCCGGATCGTGCTTGAGAATTACGCTCGCCAGCTGCGGAATTTCGACCGCGAAATCGTTGCGCTGTTGCTCGTCGTTCGGCACGGCGAACAACACCAGCGGCACGCCGCGCCCGGTTTTCCAGATCGCCTCGATCGCCGCGATCTTCGCCGGCTGGTGCTCGAGGGTATTGAGGCCGTGCAAGTCGCCGACGAAAATTTGCAGCGGCGCGAGCACCGCGGCGAGCACGAGACCGGTGCGCAGCGTGCGCCGCGCCGAAACGTCGTCGCTTGCGCGCAGCAGCCGCCACGCCGACAGCCCGGCGATCACGAACGAGGCCGTGAGCCCCGAGGCGAGCAGCATGTGCGTCAGGCGGAACGGGAACGACGGGTTGAAGATCACCTGCCACCAGTCGCCGGCGATGATCATGCCGCCGTCCAGCGTGTGGCCGGCCGGTGTCTGCATCCACGAGTTGAGCGCGAGTATCCAGAACGAGGAAAGCGTGGTGCCGAGCGCCACCATCGCGGTTGCAAAGACGTGCACCCACGGCGGCACGCGGTTCATGCCGAACAGCATCACGCCGAGAAAAGTGCCTTCGAGGAAGAACGCGAACAGCACCTCGTAGGCGAGCAGCGGTCCCGCGACGTTGCCCACCGCCTGCATGTAGCCCGGCCAGTTGGTGCCGAACTGGAACGACATCGTAATGCCGGTCACGACGCCCATCGCGAACGAGAGCGCGAACACCTTGGTCCACAGCTTGTAGGTTGCAAGCCACGCCGCGTCATTGCTGCGCGCGTACTGCACGCGAAAGTAAAGCAGGATCCACGCGAGCGCGATCGTCAGGCTCGGGAACAGGATGTGGAACCCGATATTGAGCCCGAACTGCGCGCGGGCAAGCAGCAGGACGTCCGAAGTATCCATGCCGGTACCATATTAAGGCATATCTTGCCGCAGGCGGCGATGGGGCCGACAACGCCCGCCAAATGCGTGTTTCGGCGGCTTGACCCGTCAAGAGTGGCTTAGTGAAGTAATTGCTGCTAATGTCACGCCGCAGCGTCCGGTCGCTGGCGCTCTGCCTATATCTCATCAAGGAGAAAATAATGAACGGCCTACGTTTTTTGTTAACGCGGTTCGCTCCGGCCACCGTGCTTGCCGCCGTGTTTGCAGTGCTCACCGGCGCAGCATACGCGCAGGCGGATGATTGCAAAAACCGGGGCCAACTCGATACGCTCTTCTGCGACGAGAACAAGGACCTGGTGGCCGACTCTCCCAAGGACCCCAAGAAATGGAAAAACCCCTCGACGCTGGTGTTTACCTACACGCCGGTCGAGGATCCCGCGGTGTATGAAAACGCGTTCAAGCCGTTTCTCGATTATCTCGGCAAATGCACCGGCAAGCGGGTGGTTTATTTCTCGGTGCAGTCCAACGCGTCCGAAATCGAGGCGATGCGCGCAGGGCGGCTGCATGTCGGCGGCTTTTCCACCGGCCCCACCGGCTTCGCGGTGAATCTGGCCGGTGCCGTTCCGTTCGCGGTCAAGGGCGATGAAAAAGAATGGCAGGGCTACCACCTGATCATGATCGTGAAAAAGGGCAGTTCTTACCAGAAACTCGCCGATCTCAAGGGCAAGAAAGTCGCGCACACTTCACCTTCGTCGAATTCCGGCCATCTCGCGCCGCAGGTGCTGTTCCCGCCCGAAGGGCTGTTGCCGGGCAAGGACTACCAGTTCGTGTTCTCGGGCAAGCACGACCAGTCGGTGAAAGGCGTGGAGGCGGGCGATTACGATGCGGCGCCGGTGGCAAGTGACGTGTTCTACCGCATGGCCCGGCGCGGCGAAGTCAAGGCCGAAGACTTTCGCATCATCTACAAGAGCCCGATGTTCCCCACCTCGTCGTTCGCTTACGCGCACGATCTGGCGCCGGAATTCGCCAAGCAGCTCACCAAGTGCTTCTACGACTATCGCTTCACGCCGGAAATGGTGAAGACCTTCGGCGGGGCGGACCGCTTCTTCCCGATTACTTACCAGAAGGACTGGGCAGTGGTGAGGAAGGTTGCCGAAGAAACCGGCACGCCGTTTAACCGCGGTGCGTATGAAAAGGAGTCGGCGCGCGAAGAAACGGCGCGCAAGAAGGCGCTCGAAGCAAAAGCCAAGAAGTAAAATAATGGCGGATGCAGCCCGGACCGAGGACGCGGGCGCGCCTGCGCTGGTAATCCGCGGCCTGCGCAAGGAGTACCGGCGCGGTGTGCCGGTGCTGCGTGGCATCGATCTCACCATCGCCAACCGCGGCATCACCGCGGTGATCGGTCCCTCGGGCACCGGCAAATCGACCCTGATACGCTGCATCAACCGGCTGGTCGAGCCCACCGCAGGCGAGATCCTGTTCCATGGGCTCGATCTGGCGAAATTGCGGGGCCAGGCGCTGCGCGCCGCGCGCCGCCGCATCGGCATGGTGTTCCAGGAATACAACCTGGTCGAGCGCCTGACCGTGATGGAGAACGTGCTTTCCGGGCGGCTCGGCTACGTCGCGCCGTTCAAAGCGTGGCTGCGCAAGTATCCGCCCGCGGACATCGACGCGGCATTCGAGCTGCTCGACACCGTCGGCCTCACGCAGTTCGCCAACCAGCGGGCAGATGCGTTGTCCGGCGGCCAGCGCCAGCGCGTCGGCATCGCGCGCGCAATCATGCAGCGGCCGGAGCTGCTGCTTGCCGACGAGCCTACCTCGTCGCTCGATCCCAAGACCTCGGTCGAGATCATGGAGCTGCTGGTGTCGCTGGTGGGCGGACGCAACATTCCGGTGATCCTCAATATTCACAACGTGCCGCTGGCGCGGCGCTTCGCCACCCACATGATAGGCATGACCGGGGGGGCGATCGTGTATGACGGCCCGCCCGCGGGCCTCGGCGACGAGCATCTGAAGCAGATCTACGGCGGCGAGAGCTGGCTCGAGCAGCGCCAGGAACACTCGCCGCGCCGGCCCGCGCGCATTGCGCCGGATCCGGCCGCAGCCCATGACTGATCACGCCGCCGCACCGGCGCGCCCGGCGGCATTCGTTCCCAACTGGCCCGCGCGCATCGCGTGGCTGGCGCTCGCGCTCTATGCGGTGTACGCGGCGTCACTGCTTGATGTCACCTGGGAGCGCTTCGTCATCGGCCTCGAGAATGCGGCCAGATTCCTCGGCCGCATGCTGCCGCCGGAGACCGAGGCAACCAAGATGCAGCTGTTGCTGAAGGGGCTTTATGAATCGCTCGAGATGGCGATCATCGCCTCAGCGCTCGGCATCCTGCTCTCGCTCCCGATCGGGCTCTTCGCCGCGCGCAACCTGATGCCGCCGTGGGTGACCTGGCCAACGCGCCTGTTGATCGCGTTGTGCCGCTCGTTTCATCAGGTGATCATCGCCATCATATTTGTCAAGGCAGTCGGCTTCGGCGCGCTCGCCGGCATCCTCGCGCTGACGGTGGCCTCGATCGGATTCGTGGCCAAGCTCTTCGCCGAGGCGATCGAGGAGATTTCGTTGCAGCAGGTCGAGGCGGTGCGCGCCACCGGCGCCTCCTTCATGAACGTGATCAGCTACGGCGTGATGCCGCAGGTGCTCAACCGCTTCGTCGGCTTCGCCACCTACCAGGTGGACTCCAACCTGCGCAACTCGACCATGGTCGGCATCGTCGGCGCCGGCGGCATCGGCGGCACCATGTTCGCCGCGTTCCAGCGTTTCGACTACGACTACCTGCTCACCATCCTGCTCGCGATCATCGCCGTGATCATGGTGAGCGAAATGCTGCAGAACTGGATCAAGAAGCTCTACCAATGA
>Ga0080064_1002918_pt1 | contig 26878 bp, 28 predicted proteins | sample Subgrocontami54m_FD_69260 | JGI IMG/M metagenome (GOLD analysis project Ga0080064, IMG submission 69260) | Subsurface groundwater microbial communities from S. Glens Falls, New York, USA - GMW46 contaminated, 5.4 m (SPADES assembly) (version 2) ...
TCGGCTCGTCTATTTGCTCAATTACCTGAAAAGGCAAAACCACATTGGTGACCTCGTTTGTTTTTCCATTCCAAAGAAGCTCAACCTCTTGGGCGTCATCAAATAGCAAAAAACGATACCTTTCTGGAAGTGGTTTTCCAGCCTCCAAATACTTAATTACATCTCTTTTTTCATTATCAGTTAATTTCATAAATCATTATCGCTAGCCGCAGGAGAAGGAGAAGCACTCGCTGTTCCTAATACACCTGAAACACTGGCTGTGAACATTGTATTAGTTGGTGAAATAGAAGTAATTGTGGGCCTATAATCGGGCATGGGAGGATCTTGTGGAATCTTCGAAATACAGTCCTTGCAATAAGGAGATGCGCTACCAATAACTATCGCTAGGGCGCAATAGGCGCAAAGGTTGTTAAATTGTTTATGATCCATAAAATTGAATTTATATTTAATTAAACTGGCTTAATTTTATCACTTTTAAAGCCTTTTGGACAGTTTAATATTTAAACCCCCGGATCCTGTAAAAGAGCCGGGGGCTGAATTTAAATTACAATTTTCTTAATAGCTTATAAGGCCAAAGCAAGACAAATTTTATGGCCGTGCTTACACTGCGGTCTTGAATAAAGCGCGGTGGCTCGTGTAGGGTATTATTAGGGCGAAAATCCCATATCACCATACCAAGACCTATAATAAAGTAAGTAGCAATAAGCCAAGTAATCATACCCTAGTATTTTTATTTTATTTGAAGTATTTGTATTTCCCCAGTATTTCCTGTCGTCCACCCCACCACCCCATCTTTTTCCTGTTTTCGTCTTTTCCACCCCCTGCCCCTTTGTTTGTTTTTTTGGTTTGTTTTAAGTTAGTTTAGTATATTGTATTTAGGTAGTATTAGTATTTAAGTATTTTAAGTATAGTATTAGTAGTATATTGTTTTTAGTATTATTATCTATTTTGTCGTTCAGTTAGATTATCTGGTGATATGTAGTAGTCGGAGGTATTTGGAGTAAGGAGAAGTAATGGAATTAGGGAGTTTAGAGGCTTTGGTGTATGAATGGTGTTCGTACAGACGTTCATACATCTGGTAGCCCAATTTTAAATCAAAAAATAGCCTTCTGGCAAGGGTGGCCAAGGTTAGCTGTTTTGGATATAATAGGTTTGGATGGAGGCAAAGAGCTCCACCACTGCTTCATCCCTAAAGGGACTTCGCAGTGTAAGCAGGCTAAATTTATTTTTTATGATGCCTTACGATCATGCCGCTGTCGGGTATTTGTTTTCATTCTTGTTGCTTAGAATTGCGCACGCGGCCTTACTGCCGGAGCAAATAAATTTTTTGCTTTTATGGGGCTTGTTTTGGGCAGTAGCTGTAGACTGGGATATGATTGTTTCCGCTTTAATGCTTAAGTCCTTAAAAATGCAAGACAAAGTAAGCCATCGCCGTTTTTTTACCCATACGCCAATATTCGGATTAGTTATTGGACTAACTATGTATTTTTTCTCGGGTTCGCTTTACGGACAATATTTCGCGTTGGTTTTTTTGGCCGCCTTTGCTAGCCATATGGTAGTTGATTCTATTGAAATTGGAATCATGTGGTTTTGGCCATTTAGCAGGAAGCAATATTTTTTATTTGACTGTAATTCTAGCAGTGATCCTTATTTAAAGGAAAATTTTTTCATGTTTCATATAAAGATGTTTCGGAATGTCTATATGAAGATGAAAACATTCTACGTAGGAATTGTAACGGTTATTATTGCTCTTATTGTATTTTTTACAAACTAATCTAATAATATCCCAGAAATTAAAATTTATGCTTAATATCCCAGTAATTTTAGGCACAGTTAGGGAAGGCAGGAAAAGTTTTTTTCCGGCTAGATTTTTGGTGGAAAAGTTGGCGGCGGCAGGGGTGGAAACGCAGCTGGTGGATTTTAAGGAACTGCCGTTGCCGTTTTTTAACTCCGAGCTTTTGCCCGTTCAGCTTAAGGGCAAGTACCCTGACCTTAATATCCAAAAATGGAGTGAGATTGCTTTTAAGGCCGACGCATTTGTTATTGTCACTCCGGAATACAATCACGGTTACTCCGCTGTGTTAAAAAACGCCCTTGATTGGCTGTATCTGGAATTTGATCATAAGCCGGTCGCCTTAGCGGGTGTTTCCAGCGGAATTTTGGGAGGCGCCAGGGCCATTGAGCAGCTTCGGCCCATTATGGAAAATTTTTCCATGTTCGCCATTCGGGAAATCGTGGTCTTTGGCAGTGTGCAGAATGTTTTTGGCGCGGACGGAAAACTTTTGGACGAATCCTTCAACAAAAAAGCGGACGGTATGATAAAAAGTTTAATCCAGTCGGCGGAAATAATGAAAGCGTATCCGAGGGCCCAGATGCCCAAGTAAGCGTTTTGTTAAATTTTTTGCAAGATAAAAAGGCCGCTGAATTTATTTCACGGCCTTTTAAATTTTTTAATTGACCTAATTGCTCTAATTATTCTAAATAAGCACTAATGCCCAATTTCTAAATTTTGACATTGGGATTTGTTTAGAAATTAGGTTAATTAGAATAATTAGAAATTTACACCGCTCTCCACTTACCCATCTCATCTTTTACAAGTTTTCCTGCTAGCGAAAATCCCGAAGCCAGCTTGTGTCCCCCGCCGCCGAACAGTTTGGCTATTTGCGACACATCTATGTTTTTGTATTCTTCGCTTCTTAGGCTGGCTTTAATAATATTGCCGTCCTGCCTTACAAACAAAGCGAATTTGGCATTGGCCGCGGTGTCTAAGGCCGACACAAAACCTTCAAATGCTCCCGCCGGGAGTTCTCCTAATTCTTTTAGGTCATTGTCCGTAATCACGGAATAAATAATTTTATTTTTACTGTCGTAAAAAGAATTTTCCATAGCCTTGCCCCAGGCTTTTAAGATTTTGGGGTTTTTATTTTTATAAATATGATGTAAAATTTTATTTAAATTCGCGCCTTTTTTCATCAAGTGCGCCGCGGCTTTTAAAGTTTCGGCTTTGGTGTTGCTATGCAAAAATGAGCCGGTGTCGGTAATAATTCCGGTGAGCAGGCAAACGGCCGCGTCTTTGGTTATGGGCCAGCCGCAGAATTTAAAAAAGTCGTAAACTAATTCGGCGACTGAAGATTTTTCTGCGTTGACCAGATTTATTTGGCCAAAATTGGTGTTGTCGGGGTGATGGTCAAAGTTGATAGTTTTTAATTTGGAATTTTCAATTTTTAGTGAACCAATCCTGTCCAAAGTTGAACACCCAAATGTTATCAACAAATGGAAATCTTCATCTCCGGAGATATCATCTTTGATTTTGTGGCTCCCGGGCAAAAAGCTTAAATACGGCGGCACGCCACCTTTTATTGTACAGGTGATTTGTTTGCCGCAGTTTTCTAAATAACCCGCCAAAGCTAAAATGCTGCCGCCATCGTCCCCGTCCATGCGTTCGTGCATCGTCAGTAGGATATTTTGCGACTTCTCGATGAGTTGTTTGGCTTTGGTGAAATGTTGCTCCATAATTGATAAATTCCAAATAACAAATAATAAATCTCAAATTCCAAATAAATCTCAAATTCAAAAGATCAAACAAATGCAAAATTGGGACTTGGACACTTGGAGCTTATTTGGGATTTGTTGCTTGTGATTTGGTGCTTTATTCGCCGTTGTGTATTTTCTTTATTATCTCATCTATATGTTGGACGTACCTAGGGCTGGTGTCTAAAAAGAACTGTACGCGTGGGATAATTTTGGTAAGAAAGTGTTTGTTTAGTTCGCCCTGAATGTGGTAAATGTTTTTGGTGATGTATTTTAGGAGAACATCATCTTCCCCGCCAAAAATAGAGATCCAAATTTTGGCCCACTTCATATCCCTGCTGGTTTCCACTTTGGAAATAGTAACCAAACCCTTTTGCCCCTCTAAAAATTCATGCAAAATCGGCCCCAGTTCAGTCTGGATTAAAGCATTAACCCTGGCTATGCGATTTGGATTTTTTTTAACTGGTTTCATCTTGTTTTCATTCCCCTCCTTATCATAGGAAGGGTTAGGGAGGTTAATGAGAGGTTAGAAATAAATAGACTTTAACTTGCTATCTTATACGAATTTAGTCCTTTTGGCAACAGCACGGCTCGGGGCTTTGTCATTGCGAGTGCATCCGAAGCAATCTCTATATTTAAGGGATTGCCACGTCGGCTGCACTCCTCGCAATGACAGATGTGGGTTATTTTAAACTTTCCCACATCTGTCTAAACCACATAGTAAAAGTTTCTACAATCGCCTGATTTTCAATAATAATTCCCGAAGGACTTCCTTTCATATCCAAGTAGGCAATTTTATTTTGCCAGCAGAGGGTATCGGTTGGGAATTCCTTTTTTTCTTTGGGCCAAATTTTATGATGGAAATTAGTTTGCTGGTGCTTTTGGATCTGTTCTAAAAATTGCGGCAGCAGAGGCGTGTCGCTAATAATAGCGAATTTTTTCATTAACCCTTCAAAGTAAATATGCTGATTGTGTTCTATCCATCCTGGTAACACCGTCTCCATCCTGTCCGCGGAAAAAACTACGTAAAATTGGTAAGGCTGGGTTAATTTTTCCAAATCTTTTTTAATTTCCGAATTGATGCTCTTAATTCCTTCCACGCCTTCAAAAAATCGTACCTTGGTTTTTTGCGGCAAGCCGCTACGTAGAGCCTGAAACTCTCCTTGGGCCTTAGTTAAATCTTTTTCCAGGGCTTGCATATCCCTTTGCCTTCTTTGCACATAGGCAAGCAAGCCGCCATAGTCCAAAGCCTGCACTTTTTTAATTTTGTCTTCTTCTATTTCCGCCAGCAGGCCTTTCGTTTTTAACTCCTCTGCTAATTCATAAACATAAGTCCTGGCAATCCCCGCCTGCCTGGCCACCTGGCTCACTGGCGCAAGCCCCAGCTTTACCGCGCCTAAAAAGACTTTGGCTTCATTTTCCGTGAGCCCTAAATCTTTTAATATTTCGTTAATATTTTTCATATATTCGTAAGTTTTATTCTGACAATAATATTATATATTATCTAGAAAATACTGTCAATATTGAATATTATTGTCATTTTAGTATTGACAAAACTATGTAAATCTTGTATGATTGTGTGTTAAAAATTAACTATGAATCAGTATGCAAAGAAGTATCAATATCTCTGACTTGTTTTATATGAGTGGAATCAATCATCAAGGCAAAATTAATGTTACCCATCCGGACATGACCGGCTTGGAGCCGCACCCTAAAGATGACTGGCTGTATTTGGGCCTTTTAGCTATTAGGGCAATCGCTGAACAGAAGGGAAATCAGATCCGTTCCGCGGCGTTCATTGGCAGCGGCAACGGCATTGAAACTATTGCAGCTTTAAAGCTGTTGCCTAAACTGGAGACAATTTTTGTCACGGATTTGGCCAGCGACATTCAAACAGGGATCATTCAAAATATTTGTAGCAATGCCAGGCAAAATTTGCAGGGTGTTGCCACCTACTGTTTGCAAGGCCGCGACTGCCAGACCTTGCCGGAGCGTGTGGATTTAATTTACGGCAATTTGCCATTGATTATGTTTGACCCCGGGGAGATAGCTAAACACCATCTTTCTTTAACCACCCTGACCGATGCTTCTTATTATATAAATTTGGCGCGCGGGCAGAACGATATGCTTCTGCGTTATTCTTTACTTTCGCAATTAGGCTTCTTGCTTTCGGCAAAAGAAAAATTAACTCCTGGCGGTTCTATTTTAACCTTCATTGGCGGACGTGTGCCGTATTACGCCACGGATGAATGTTTCCAAAGAGCAGGACTTAATTACAAAAGGCTGTTTACTTCACTCAAGCGCCAAAGCGACGGCCAATTCTTGAAGCAATATGCCGAGTATGAGCGCTCCCAAAATGTGGAATTTGCATTTTATGACTATAAACTGGCAAAAAAGATTATTCAAAATAAATTAGGCATAGTTATACCGGAGGTTATAACCGGTTTTGAAGATGATGAGCTCAAGACTTTGTTGGCTCCGGCAATGCTTTCCGCAAGGCAGGCTTACGAGAATCATTTAAGAGGATCATCTGTTGCGCACATTGCCCATGCTTTTGAAGCTTGGAAAAAATAATAATATACGGTTTATGCTCAAAGATTTGCTTGATACAATTGGCAATACTCCTTTAGCGCGCGTGCCTTTTAACACCCCCGCGACTGTTTGCGCCAAACTGGAGTATTTGAATCCCGGAGGGAGCATTAAAGACAGGTCGGCTTTGTATATGGTCGAGCAGGCGGAAAAAGAGGGTTTGTTAAAGCCCGGCGGCACAATTGTGGAAGCTTCTTCGGGCAACCAGGGCATTGCGCTTGCGATGATTGGCGCGGTAAAAGGCTATAAAGTAATTATTACGGCTTCGGAAAAAGTAAGCGAGGAAAAACTGAAAACCTTAAGAGCTTACGGGGCAAAAGTGGTAACCTGCCCGGCTACCGACGCGATTGATGATCCGCAAAGCTACCATAGCAAAGCGGAAGAAATTCTAAAAAATACTCCGGGCGCTTTTATGCCGAACCAGTATCATAACTTAAAAAATCCCGAATCCCATTATAAATCTTTGGGGCCGGAAATTTGGGAACAGACCAAAGGCAAAATTACCCATCTCTTTGCGGCGGCCGGCACGGGCGGGCATGTAAGCGGGGTGGGCAGATATTTAAAACAGCAGAATCCTAATGTAAAGATTATAGCGGTGGACGCCGCAACTTCTTTTCATCAAACTAAAGGTCATCCGATCAGCTACAAAATGGAAGGCATTGGCATAGACTTTGAAGCGCCTTGCCTGGATGAAAAAATTATTGACGAATTTTTTCCGGTAACGGACGAACAGGGGTTAGGAATGTTAAAAACAATGGCGCGCAAATATGGATTATTGATAGGAACCAGCGCCGGAGCCGTAGCTTACGCAGGAAATGAGTATTCAAAAAAATTAAAATCTCGCGATTTAGCCGTTATGATCTTTGGTGATTCTGGTCGTGCATACTTGTCCAAAGATTATTATAGTTAAAATGTTTTGTTTGTGTATTATTTAAAAACCTCCGTAAGGAGGTTTTTAAATTCGGATTATTCGTGTGTCATTCGTAAATTCGGATCGCTATAATGTTTTTATTTTTATCTTTTCCTCAAAGCTTTCCAGTTGGTCTTTTTCCAGAATTTTGACAGGAGTTTTAATTTTCATGCCGAATTCTTCGTTTTGGCCAATAGATTTGGCCGCGACTTTGGTTTGCTGGAGTTCCAAAATTTCTCCGCGCCCGAGTTCCGCGCCGTCGCGCAAAATTAAAATCTGGCTGTTCCTTTTTAGTTCGCCGGATGTTACTTTGCCGCCAATAATCATTTGGCCTTTTTCCGTGCGGAAAATTGCCAGTACGGTAGCAAAGCCAAAACTGACTTTTTCCAATTCCGGCGTAAACATTTTTATCACAGCCGAAGTTATGTCTTCCAGAAGTTCGTAAATTACGTCGTAATTGTCCAGCAAAATTTTATTTTGTTTGGCCAAACTTTCCGCCTTTGGGTTGACTTTAATGCGGAATCCAATGACCGTGGCTCTGGAGCTTGCGGCCAGCAAGACGTCGGATTCGTTAATTTCCCCCACGCCTTCGCTTAGAATGTTAATTTTGACTTCGTCATTTTTTAATTTAACAATAGACTGCTTAATCGCTTCCAAAGAACCGGCCGTGTCCGCTTTTATAATCAGGTTCAAAGTTTTATTTTTTAGGTCGCCCTGTATGGCTTGCCGGGCCGCTGCCCTGTGCCCGTGTTCTTTTTTTTGCGACGCCTTGGCAATGTGTTTGGCTTCGTCCAAAGTCGGCAATACTTGCAAGATGTCCCCGGCTTTGGGAGTTTCAGAGAAGCCCGAAATTTGCACGGGCATAGAAGGTCTGGCTTCTTTAAGTTTTTTGCCCTTTTCGTCCTCCAAACTGCGGATTCTGCCAAAAGTTCCGCCGGCCGCGAAAATGTCGCCGACTTTCAAGGTGCCATTTTGTACTATCACTGAAGCAGTGGAGCCTTTGCCCTGGGAAACTTTGCTTTCAATTACCGTGCCAAGGGTTTTGCCTTCCGGGTTGGCTCTAAAATTTTCCAATTCCGCGTTAAGCAGAATCATTTCCAGCAAATTGTCTATTCCCGTGCCCTGCTTGGCGGAAATTTCACAGGCAATGGTCTTACCGCCCCACTCTTCAGTCAACACGCCAACGCCGGCCAATTCCTGTTTAACTTTTATAACATTGGCTTCAGGTTTGTCTACTTTGTTTATGGCGACAATCATGGGAGTGTTGGTAAATTTGGCCCGGTTAATAACTTCTAAAGTTTGCGGCCTCACGCCGTCGTCTGCCGCGACCACCAGCACTATTAAATCCGTAACATTGGCGCCGCGCGCGCGCATTTCGCTAAAAGCTTCGTGCCCCGGAGTATCTAGAAAGGTAATGGTTTTGTTATTTTTTTTCACCGTATAAGCTCCAATGTGCTGGGTAATGCCGCCGCTCTCCCCTTCCGCGACTTTGGTTTTGCGGATGGTGTCAAGCAGCGTGGTTTTGCCGTGGTCCACGTGTCCCATAATGGTAACAATGGGCGGGCGGGGCTTTAAATTTTCCTCTTTTTCCGCTGCCAATACTTCCTGCAAAAAACCCAAACCGAATTCTTTGTGCGAGGTGTCGGCTTCCGTCTCCACTTCAAACCCCAAATCTTGCGCCACAATACTAGCAGTATCAAAATCAACTTCCTCATTAATAGTGGCCATTACGCCATTTTTGATTAGAACTTTAATTACATTAACTACCGGAAGTTTTAAAAGTTCGGCAAAATCGCGGACTTTAATAAAGCTGGGGAGTTTGATTTTGATTGCAATGGGCTTAGGCGCATTAGGATCCACCGGCGCAACTACAGCCGGCGCAAAAATTTCCGTAAGTTTTCTCGCAGTGTAATTGTCAATCTTATTCGCCCGTGGCGAAATAAAAACACCCTTCTCCTTACTCTTAGTCCGGAGTTCCTGGATTGACATATTCAGTTGCGAGGACAAGCTAGATAAGTTCATTGTTTTTTATCCCCTCCTGCCTGAGGAGGGGTGTCGCCCGCAGGGTGACGGGGTGGTGGGAGATAATTGATGAAATTTTTATTTAACTTATTGATTATACTCGTAAATTCCAATAAAATCAAGAAAATAGTTTCTCTCTTATGAGCGGTAAAAAGAATTTTAAATAAAAAAACTGCCAAGGCCCGATCCCTGGCAGTTCTTCCGAACAAGGTTAGTACTTCCGCCTTTTCGGCTATTGTTCGGCTCGCGCCAAGATAATCACCGAGGCGCTTATTCTGATCGCCGCCGGAATTATTACCACTTCCGGCTGGTCAGAAGCAAGCAGAGCCCCAACAGACCCGGCGACGCCGAACGTCAGGTGGCTTGCCCCCTCCTCGCCTTCGCGCATATAGAAGGGGTCAGAGAATTCCGCCCCTCCTTCTTGAACTTTGATGAATGAAGCTCTTTTGCCGAAGGCTTTTGCCAAGTTGGCAGCCTTGGTTCTGGCTTCGGCAAGCGCAAGCAAAAGTGCTTCGTTCCGAGCCGCATTTCGATCTTTGACGTCGAATCGCAGTCCGGTCAAGTTCATTACGCCTTTGATTTCTCCCATCTTTAGTACGGCCGGGAGACGGGCAAGATCATTGACCGCCAGGCCAATAGTCATTTTTGCCATGTAGCCGCTTTGCTTCGTCCGGTTTCCCTGGTTGTCCCTTTCGTAATTGGCTCCGACCCCATATTCGTTGGTCTTGGCCTCAACGCTAGGCAACCCCGAACAAGCCTTCATTACCGCTATTTCAGTTTTGGCAAGCAAGCCCCGGGCTTCTTCCGCCGTAGTTGCCCTGCTCTCGATGTTAACCTCAAGCCTCGCGATCTCCGGGGCTCTTTTGACCTCAGCTTCCCCGCGAACGATGATGTCCTGGGCAAACGCGGGGGTGGCAACTAGAGACAGCAGAAAGGCCAGAATGAGAATTCTTGTTCGCATACTCACTATCCTCCATGGAATTGGACCGTTGTTGTTTTACTGCAAGTGCTACAATAATAGCAGAAACCAGTATAAAACAAAAAACCGGCAGTCCTTGTGCGATAAATTTTCGCCAAGCACTTGCCGGTTTGTTTTTGGTTATAATAAAATGCGACCGCATTTTATTATAACTGGTTTTTTCGAGCTAATATCGCAAATTGTAAGAAATATCTTTTTAAGCCTTCGGGATTGCCCGAAAGATTTGGATCATTATCAAATAGTTCGGCATAGGCTACTTCGCAAGCACTAGTGATTTCTTTTAGCCGATAATTATCCCAGCGTTTGTCGGTTAAGGTCAGGTCAAACAATTCCAACATTCTAGCCGAGGCGTTTTCAAACATCGGTTGTTGCTTTTTTTGTTTCCAACGCAGAGCCCTTTCAAATTCGTCTCCGATATTTCCCAATTGTTCGTAAACAGATAGTTGTTGCCAACGTTTTTTAAAATTTTCAGTTTGATAGATTTTCGCCATAAGATTATATTGGCCATAAGTCGGCCGGCTAGATCTGTGTAATTTGGTTTTAATCCGCGTATCCGCGGTCTAAAATGTCCTGTTTTTTCCCACAATCATTCTTAATCTTTGAGGAATGATTTCCACGGTCGCCGGGAATTTGGCTACAATCCGCCCGAGCATAGAGAGGTTGGTGCCGCGCGGCTCCAGAAATTCAATTTTTTTGCATTTGATTACCGTGGTCTTGGGCGCTAGTTCCAAACATCCTTCCGCAATAACTTTGCGATAGCGCAAAATTTCGGCTTTAGAAAGTTTTTCCAAAATTAACAAGTCTAAATTTCCGTCAGTCGGGTTGGCAATGTTTTGTCCCTGGCAGGAAGTGGAACGGGTATTAACCGCTAGGCCCCCCAAGGCGTCAATGTTAACGTTGTAAGAGCCGTCGATTCGAATAGTCAGGGCTTTGGTTTCCGCGGACAGCATTTTCATTCCCGTCCACCAACCGGCGTTTTTTAAATTTTGAGCCATCACCCCGAATTCCAAATAGCTAATGAAATAGTTGCCGGAAATTCTGGCCAAGTCAATTTTTTCAATCCTTCTGGCGGCAATGGTTTTTACTCCGGTAAAAACCGAATCCGTGCCTAAAATTTTTGCCAAATAAGAGTTGTCATCAAAAGGAATAAAGCCCAGGATAAAATCCCTGCCCTTCAATGCGGCCAAGACAAGATTAAAAGTGTCGTCGTTGCCGCAGGCAACCAGAGTTTTTGCCCCTCTTTGGCTGGCCGTGTCTACAAGATCGGAAATGGAGCGCAAAGGTGTGACGCGGGCAGACTCGCCGGATATTTTAAATTCCGCCATAAGCCCCTGCAATTGGGTTTGCAACAGTTCAAATTTGTCTATGGGCAAACTGTTTTGGTCGACAATGTAGTAATACATAATTTTACGGAATACGGAATTAGTACGGATATACGGTAAAAAATACCACCTCAAGTAATGGTTGACAGATCCGTATATCCGTAATTGATCTGTATTTCGTAAAGTTATCTTTCCGGTTCAATTTCAGGAGACATTTTGTCGGCTGTGGTTTTTTTGCCGCCCGCCCCGTTCCCGTTGCCGCCCATTGCGCACTTGCCGGAAAATTGGGCGCCGTCTTCCACCCGCAATACCGAACAGCTAATATCGCCGACAATCTTGGCGGTTTTTTCTAAAATTAAATGGCCGGTAATTTTTAGGTTTCCCGTCACTTCCCCGCCTATCACCGCATTTCCCGCTAAAATGTCCGCGGCGATTTTGGCGCTTTGAATAATAAAAACGCTTTCACTGGTTTTTACTTTGCCGCTGACCTGGCCTTCTATTTTTATGTTCCCCTCGCTGTTTAAATCCCCCTGAATTTTTACGGACGGTCCGACTACGGTCTCCGCCTGCCCCCCCATGTTTTCTTCCAATGCATTTTCCATATATTTGCCTTCCTTATTTTATTAATTTGTCAGATTAAATTTTTTGTTCGGCGTCGGCTATGCTAATAGCCTGCTGTTCTTCTTCCGTGAGCTGGGTTTCGCTTTTGCCGCTTGATATTTTTTTGGCGTAGACTCGGTTTTGCTCCCGGCCGTGCATGCTGGTAATTACCACCCCGGAATTTTCAGCGTTTAAAAAGGCAATGCAGAAACTAAAATTTCCTCCTGCGTCAGCAAAGGGATTGAACCTTACAACCCCGACTTTTTGTACGGCAAAGCCAAAGTCGTTTTGAAGTCGTTTTAAGGCTTGTTCTAAATTGAGATGCTCGTCTTTTAACCCGTGTAATTCATTTTTTAAACCATAAATCACACTCTCCAAATCTACAGCCTTTCGGCCGGCAAAAAAAGATTTTCGCAAGCGGTTTAAAGACTTTAAAGCCCAAAGAGCAAACCCTAAGCCAATTAGGCTGAAAATGCTTAAAATTAAGGCTATTGTTGTTAATTTTTGAGTATTCATAGGCTTAGTGCTCACGTATTGTATCACTCTTAACAGTTGCGTTCAAATGGACAAAAATGTTAGAATTAGCTTATCTCTTAATTAAACAACTTATGTCAAAAAATAATCCAAAAAATTCCCAAGTTTCTTCCGTGGATGCCGGCATCCATGCTGCCGAGTACCGTATAATCAAACATGATTTAATTCGGGTAGTAATTTTAAATTTAGTATACCTGGCGGCTGTTTTGGCATTATACTATACCAATTTGAAATCCGGCTATTTGGAAACTTTGTTCACCAAGATTTTTCACTTCTAAAGCCAGCTCTCAATTTAAGCCAATCCCCTATATTAGCGCGAGGGCGCTTTAATTTAGAAAGTTTTAACCACATATGAGATGAAATGTGGATATTTTGATTTGACGGAGTGAAATATATGAAGTATTATATCATATGTGATATATTAAAGTGAAAAGCTAAAGGCGTAAAGTGGAAAAAATTTAATATATGAATAAAAATATTGAGCAAATTAAAATCGGGCGTTTTATTATGGAATTAAGGGAGCAAAAAGGCCTGACCCAAAAGAAGTTTGCCGAAAGTTTAAACACCAGCCAGTCAGCGGTGGCCAGAATGGAGAAGGGGGAGCAAAATTTTTCCACCGAAATGCTGGCAAAAATCAGCAAAGTCTTAAACCAGGAAATTGTCACTATTGCCGACCGTTCGGTGAATTTTAAAATTGAAGGCGGACATAAACTTTCAGGCAAAATAGCGACTAAGTCTTCAAAAAACGCCGCAGTTGCTCTGCTTTGTGCTTCCTTGCTTAATGCGGGCAAGACCATCCTTAGGAATGTGCCTAAAATTGAGGAGGTTTACAGGGTTATAGAGGTTCTAATTAGCATTGGCATTTCTGTTAAATGGCAAGGCAGTGACTTAGAAATTTTGCCGCCGAAAAATTTGAAGTTAAAATCCATGGCGGTTGAAGCGGCTACCAAGACCAGGAGCGTCTTAATGCTAATTGGCCCCTTGGTCCACTTGTCAAAAGTTTTTTCTTTGCCCTTGGCCGGAGGCTGTAAGTTAGGCGGACGGACCGTCCGCCCGCACTTGTATGCTTTGGAAAATTTAGGAGTCAAGATTAAAACGACCCATGATCATTACGAGGTTAAAACTTCTAAGCTCGGGCCTTCGGAAATCGTGCTTTATGAATCCGGGGACACCGTGACAGAAAATGTTTTAATGGCCGCCAGTAAAATTGCCGGCACTACGGTAATTAAGTTGGCTTCGGCCAATTATATGGTTCAGGATTTGTGCCATTTTTTGCAAAAATTGGGAGTAAAAATTGAAGGCATTGGCAGTTCTACTTTAACTGTCCACGGCAAAGCCAACATCAACCAGCCGGTGAGTTATTATTTAAGTGAAGACCCCATTGAGTCCATGCTGTTTTTGTCTATTGCGGCCACCACTAATTCGTCTATTGTTATTGAAAGATGCCCAATAGATTTTTTGCGGCTTGAACTTTTAAAGCTTGAAAAAATGGGCTTTTCGTACAGGATTTTAAAAACTTACAAAAGTTATAACGGGATTACGAATCTAGCGGATATAAAAACTTTTCCTTCGCGCCTTGTGGCGTTAGAAGAAAAGATCCATCCCCTGCCTTACCCCGGGCTGAATATAGACAATCTCCCGTTTTTTGTGCCCATAGCCACGCAGGCCAAAGGCACAACTTTAATTCACGATTGGGTTTACGAGAACCGCGCCATCTATTATATGGAGCTGAATAAATTAAGAGCAGACATTATTTTGGCTGACCCGCACAGGGTGTTTGTTGAAGGGCCGACCCCGCTTAAGGGCGCGGAAATTATTTGTCCGCCGGCCTTACGGCCGGCCGCGATTATTTTAATTGCCATGCTGGCGGCTAAAGGCGAGTCCATTTTGCGCAATGTTTATTCCATTAATCGCGGCTACGAAGATTTAGTCAACCGCCTAAAAAAATTAGGCGCGAAAATAGAAATACTGCGCGGGTTCTAGCGGTTATCAAAAAGATGGTGTTATAATGGCATCATGAGCCAACCAAAACATATCCATCACTACCATAGGCACATGAGCATCAGCTACCCGGTGTCTTTTAGGCAGCGCTTGTATTCTTTAGTTGTGGTTCCTTTAATTTTGTTAATTGCGGCGGGCTTTGTTATTTCCCGCCTTGGCGGACAAACCTTGCCGTCTCTGCCCTCGTTAAGCTGGGGTTTGTTAATTTTAGCTCTGCTTGCAACTTTTTTGCGGCTGCTGCTGGCTTACGCCCTGGCTCTAGTTTTGGCCGTGCCTTTAGCTTTGCTGATTAGCCATAACCAGAAAGTGGAACGCGTTTTATTTCCTTTATTTGACATTGTGCAGTCCGTGCCGGTGCTGGCGTTTTTTCCCGTGGTGATTTTATTTTTTGTCCATTTCAATTGGTACAACGGCGCGGCGATTTTTATTTTGCTTTTGACAATGATGTGGAGCATTGTCTTCTCTGTGGTCGGCGGCCTGCAAGTTGTCCCTTCCGACATTAAAGCCGTGGGCAAAGTTTTTAAATTGACAGGGCTGAAATATATAACTAAAGTTTTGCTGCCGTCCGTAGTTCCGTATTTAGTTACGGGCTCGCTTTTAGCCTGGGCCGGCGGCTGGAACATTATTATCGTCGCTGAAGTTCTGCATACTTATATTCCGGGAGGTTCAAGCTCTAAGGATCTGTTTGGTATTGGCAATATTTTGGTGGAAACCGCGTCGAGCGGCCAGCAGCACAGTTTTTTTATGGCTCTCTTGGCGCTTGTGGCGTTTGTCGGGCTAATGAACTTTTTTATTTGGCAAAAATTATTGCGCTACGCGGAAAAATTTAAATTTGACTAACTATTATTTAAACCTCACATCGTGAGGTGAAAATATAGAACGAATCCACCGAAGCCTTGGCGAAGGCGGAGAGTAATATGATTATCTTCAAACAGGTAAATAAAATTTATTCAGGCGGCACCCAAGCGCTTAAGGACGTAAGCTTTGAGGTTGCTGACGAAGAACTTTTTTGCATTGTGGGTCCTTCGGGATGCGGCAAGTCCACGGTGTTAAAAATTATTGCCGGACTGGAAGATCCTTCTTCGGGCGAGGTACGGAAACCTACAAATGTTGGCATGGTTTTTCAGAGTGGCGCGCTTTTGCCCTGGCTGAATGTCTTTGACAATGTGGCTTTAGGCTTAAGAGCGCAAAATGCCGGTTGGCGTAAAATTAAGGAAGAAACGCAAAAATATATAGAAATGGTGGGCCTTAATTCTTTGGAACAAAAGCTGCCGCGCGAGCTCTCCGGCGGGCAAAAACAGCGCGTGGGCATTGCGCGGGCCTTGGCCATAAACCCGCAAGTTTTGCTCTTAGATGAGCCATTTTCCGCTCTAGACACTGGTACAACCGAAGAGCTTCACAAAGATTTAATCAAAATTTGGCAACAGACAAAAAAGACAATTGTAATGGTTTCGCATTCTTTGGAAGAGGCAGTGACTTTGGCCGGGAGAATAATGTTAATGAAAGCCGGTCAGGTAGATGGAATTTTTGAAATCAATCTCCCCTACCCCAGGCGCGAACAGGCGCATAGTTTCATTGAAGAAGTCCACAAGCTCCGCCACGCATTCTTTGAATAATCACCATGTGCTAATTCGTACCCGCCTGCCAGACGCTTGAGCGTCAGCGATTGCGGGCAGGCGAATTAGCAGATGGTGATGCCCCTCGGCTAAACTCGGGACAAAATTAAAACTCGAACAATGTTCGAGTTTTAATTTTGGTGGACCTGGGGGGAATCGAACCCCCGCCTCGGCAATGCGAATGCCGCGTAATACCACTTTACTACAGGCCCGTATTGGATTGCAGATTTATGATTTTAGATTTAAGATATAAGAACTGCTGAATAATTTTAACTTATTGATGTGCCTAAGTAAAGGTCTTGTCTATGTTTAAAATTAGGATTATTGCTTTAGGAAAATTAAAAGAGCAGGCTTACAAGGAATTGGAAGCGGAGTTTTTAAAGCGCCTCTCCCCTTTTGCTAAAATTAAAGTCGTGGAATTGCCCGAAGTGCCTTATCGCCGCAATGATATAGTGGAAAAAGCCAAAGAACAGGAGGCGGAAAAGATTATTAAGCAGTTGCCCGAGGGAGCAATTGTAATTTTGTTGGAAGAAAAAGGCATTTTGCGAGATTCCCCTAATTTGGCGCAGTTTTTGCAGCGCATAGGGCAAATTGGCAAGGAAATTGTTTTTGTAATTGGCAGCGGGATTGGTTTGCATTCTTCTTTGCACAAATACAGCAACTATTCTATTTCCCTATCCCTCCTCACTTTCCCGCATAACATGGCGAGGATAATTTTAGAGGAGCAAATTTATCGGGCGTGCACAATTTTAGCGGGTAAGGAATATCACAAATAGTAACAAGCAGCAGGTATCAAGTACCGAGGATTGAACTCCCCTCTTTCTGAATGAGGGGAGTTTTATTTTGCCTCTGGTTTTAAGGCTATCTTAATATAAGAAAAAATTATCACCAGAAAATTTAAAACTCCGTGGCTTAGTGAAATTAAAATTAAATTGGGAAAATAATAATACATTCCGGCAAGGCCTAAGCCGCCAATGAAAGACAATTGTAAAATCCCCTCCCACCTGTCCTCATAAATAATATGTAAGAAAGCAAACAATAAAGCATTTATTAATATTACTAAGAGAGCTGAACCGAAGATGGTTTGCAGTTTTGGCATTAAAAATCCCCTGTATAAAAATTCTTGAAGTATGCTGATGGGCAAAAATGAGACAAGAAAAAATTTGTCTCTATACCAATAACGAGCCCGTGGTTTTTTTAAGATTTTTGCTAATGCGATTATTACTGCTGCCCCTGCCAAAGTGAAAATTAAATAAGGCAGAAGCAAAGAATGAAGGTTATCCAGCCTTAACCCAATGGTTTTTAATCCGTAGCCATCCACAAAGCAAAATACCCCAGCCAAAATACTAAAAAATAATAATGCGTATAGCTTGTATTGGATTTTATAATAAACCCAAACTATTGGCAGAATAAAAATAAAAATTATTTCCAAGAAGTTTTTATAAAGCATAATTGGTCTCCGCGGCAATAACGCCTAAGGTTATCCATAAGAGCATTTGGGTTTGTTCTAGCGTGTAGAAGTAGTGGTCAAATTGCATCAGAATAAAGAAAGACAATAGAACAGTAGCAAGTAATAAGTAATAAGTAGTAAAATTCGATTTTAGATTTAACCTGCCTGCCGGCGAGGCAGGGATTAAGGATTTAAGACTAGACAAAAAAATCCAAAGTAAAATTAGCGCCCCGGGAATCCCGAGTTCAGCCGCAGCAAGCAAAAAGTAATTATGAATCGGCTGTTTTTGCCACGGTTCAAGCTTGGTTTTTGAATACTGTTCCATGTGAAGCACGCTCTCCCCTATTCCGGTGCCGAATAATGGGTGGTCTTTTATAATTTTTAGTCCAATTTTGTTGTAGGTGCTTCTTTCAATGCTGGCTTGGTCGGTAATTGTGGTTCTTGTAAGAATGTATGGACGAAAAAGTAGAAAAGAAATAATTACCGCGCTGGAGAATATCATTAAAATAGCGGCTATTTTCTTTTTTGTGATGTTTTCGGCAGTTTTGGCCAGAAGATATCCAAAATAAAGAGATGAGCCAATGCCTAAGGCCAAATAGGCGGATCTAGAGAAAGTTACTGTGAGCCCGATTATATTAAGGAAAAGAAGTGTACTCAATAGCAGCTTCTCCCCTCTTTTTTTGGCATTTAGCATTAAATAAAGACTAAACATAATTGCTGTAACCAAAAATGCCGAAAGTAGGTTGGGATGTGGGAAGGTTCCGTATCCCCTAATAAGCTTTGTTCCACCTGAAACAATTTTGGCTACCCCCAGAATTTCAGGGTTTAAAAGGTTTTCTCCAAGAATTTTGATTCCAATAGACTTTTGGAATATAAATTGCCAAAGAGCTAACAAAGCTTGTCCTGCTCCCAAACTGACAAAAAGCCAGAGAAAAGCCTTTTTTATTGATAAATCTTTTAAAAATATAGCTATTGTTCCATATGAAACAATTAATTCTGCATATTTAAGCAAAAAATACCAATTTAGACTGGAAAACGTCCTAAAATGCCAAATTATGGCTAATATAAGCCATATAATGAAAAAAATAATTGACATTTGACTTTTGAAAGCCAATAAAAACTCCTTTCCACGTGGTACAATTATGGACAAAAATAACAAAAATAGTAAAATATCGCTTAAATATAAGGAAAAAGATGTAAAATCAGAATAAGCCCCAGTCTGAAAAGCGGAATTAGTGAAAAAAACATGCCTAATGGGAAAGAATAGGGATACTATAAGTAAAAAAAACAAGATTTTGCTTATGTTTAAGGTATATTGCTCAAAGAGTTGATTTTTTTTGACAAAAATCATAATTTATTCTTTAATATATAAAAATATTTTCGGTCTACAAAATTATATAGGGTTGGTTCTGAATTGGAGGCCTCTGTGATAGTTTTTGATATATCGAATTTATTAGAAAGGCCGATAAATCGGCACGCTACATCACACAAGAATTCTAACATAAGCAGAATATTTATGTTATAATTTTTGAGTTCAGCGGCCTCGTAGCTCAATGGATAGAGCAGTAGCGTCCTAAGCTATTGATGTAGGTTCGATTCCTGCCGAGGTCACCAGAAAAATTAACAACAAAAATACATGATTGATCCAGAGTTAGACAAAAATTTGAAAGAGATCAATAATCATTTGATTGAGATTAAAAAGAGATCGAAGTCTGGGATTTGGCGGGCGTTTTTTAATGGCATATTCAGCGCCCTGGGGTACGTGGTTGGTATTGCGATTGTTGTTGTGATTTTAGGCTGGGTGCTGCAAAAAACAGGGTTATTGCCGGCTTTTAAAGAACAGGCGAAAAATTTTTCCGAGTTGGTTGACTCTGCAAAAAAATTAATTCCTTCGGATCAAAATTCATCTGGACAGAGGCAAGGGATGAAAAGGTGAGAGACGACCGTAACTTTGCCGGATGGCAGGAAGATTCAAGTGCAGATTCCGCAGTAGCAGGGGATTGAAGAAAATATCGTGGCGTGATAAAATAGTTTGAGTTTAGGGCCTGTAGTATAATGGTAATACGGATCCATGGCATGGATTAGTTGGGAGTTCGATTCTCCCCAGGTCCACCAAAAAAGACCTTTGAAAAATCAAAGGTCTTTTTTGGTCGGGATGCTGGGAATCGAACCCAGTCTCCACGCACCCGAAGCGTGTGTACTACCGGTATACTACATCCCGACGTTTATAAGCAATATTTGCTCAAACATTATATACTGTAAAAACTCTTCGGGCAATGTTATGATGTAGCTATGGAAAGCCAAATAATAATAGACAATTTACTCATCAGCTATCTTAAATCCGGCCAGGAAGGCGGGACGGGTAATTTGCTATTTTTACATGGCTGGCGGTCTAATAAGGAGGTTTGGCAGGCTGTGATTAAAGATTTAGCCTGCCTGCCGGACAGGCAGGGATTTAGGATTAAGGATGTAGGTTTTTTCGCTTTAGATTTTCCGGGATTCGGGAAGTCGGCAATGCCGGCAAAGGATTTTACAGTAGCGGACTACGCGGAGATTGTTAGAAGATTTATAGAAAAATTGGAATTAAAAAACGTAATTTTAGTTGGCCATTCTTTTGGCGGCAGGGTTGGCATTAAACTGGCATCTAAATATCCGGGAACGATTGACAAATTGGTTTTGGTGGACAGTGCGGGATTCATCACACATCAAAAAAAGAAAAATTTAATATCTGCTATGGCAAAATTTGCACGGCCATTTTTTAAACCAAAATTTATGCAGGGGTTGAGGCGAAAAATTTACCGGCACATAGGTGCGGAAGATTATTTGGCCACACCGCAATTGCAAAAAACTTTTGTGAATGTTGTTAGCGAAGATTTGTCGGCTGACATGGAAAAGATTTTATGCCCGACGCTAATTATTTATGGTGAAAACGACGCTGAAACGCCGCCGGAGTTTGGACGGAGGATGCAATTAAAAATTAAAAATTGCAAATTAGAAATTTTACCAAAAGCCGGCCATTTTTCTTTTTTAGATCAACCTGAAGAATTTGTTGGCCAATTAGAAAAATTTGTTTTGTAGCCAGCCCGATTTTCTGGGCTCAGTAACATAAATAAAACAGCCGATAAATCGGCTAACTACAATGAATCCATATAAGCTAATTAAATACCAGTTGTATCTGCTTCAGTTGGAAAATTATGAGCTGGGGCGGTATTTTAAACTGCTCTTTAAAAAGGGTTTTTGGCCGAAAGGAGAACAGAGAAAGGTTTTGGCTTGGACCGGGAAAGCACGGCTGATATTTTTGATGGCAATATTGATGCATCTGTTAGCATCTATTTTGTTATGGTGCTGGATTCCCGCTTTCGCGGAAATGACGGTAGAGATATTTTTGTTGCTGGTTATTTTTTGCCTGTTGTTTTTCTGCTATTTTATTTTTTATAGTTTATCCTTAGTACTTCTTTGGCCTTTTGACTGGATGGCAAAAAATATTATCATCACCCGCGCCAAAAGCAGAATCCGCAGCCTGCCCAATTTAAAAATTATCGGCATTGCCGGGAGTTATGGAAAAACGACGATGAAGGAGATTCTAACGCAAGTATTAAGCAGCAAGCATCAAGTAGCAGGTACTCCGGAGAGCGTGAATACGCCGGTGGGGATTGCAAGGTGGATTTTAGATAAAGTTGATGGTGGAGCAGATATTGCGATTTTGGAGATGGGGGAGCATTATGTCGGAGATGTGGAGTATCTTTGTCGCCTCACGCCGCCTGACATTGCGGTGGTTACCGGGATTAACGAAGCGCATTTGGAAAGAATGAAAAGTTTGTCCAACATTACATCCACTATTTTTGAGGTTGTAAGCAAGGCAAAGCCCGGGGCGCTGGTGGTTTTAAACGGGGATGATGAGAATATCGTTAAACATTATAAAGAGTATGTTTGGCCGGACCATAAGTTAGAATTTTTTTCAAAAAATTCTAACAGTGAAAAGTGCAAAGTAAAAAGTGCAAAATTTAACACAGAAGAATTGTTGTGGGAGGCGGAGGTTGAAGGAATTGGCAGGGTTGATATAAATCTGCTCGGGGAGTATGCGCTAGGGGATGTGGATGCGGCAATAAAGATCGCGCGTGAGCTTAAAATGAATGATGCGGAAATCAAAATCGGAATAAATCGAATTACTTCTGTGGAGCATCGGCTTCAGCCCATTAAGTCGGCGGGGGATGTTTTGGTAATAGATGACAGCTATAATGGGAATCCCGCCGGAGCCGCTGAAGCTGTAAAAGTTTTGTCGCGATTTGTTAATAATCGTAAAATTTATATTACTCCAGGCTTGGTGGAAATGGGGGAAAAATCAGCGAGCATCCATCGCATAATTGGCGAGCAGCTCGCCGGAGCCGCGGATGTGGTGATATTAATAAAAAATAGTGTGACGCCATGGATTGAGCAAGGGATAAAATCAGCAAATCAGAGAATCAGCAAATCAGAGAATCAGGTCATCTGGTTTGATTCCGCGCAGGAAGCTCACGCAGAGTTAAAAAATATTTTAAAACCCGGAGACGTGATTTTGTTTCAAAATGACTGGGGAGACCAGTACATATAGGATTTATAATTTCAGATTTAAGATTTTAGAATGTGAAAAATATTTTGTTTAAAATTTTTAAACGTCGAATTAATTATAAATCCTCAGTTGAAGTTAGGGTTTTTAAGGATGCAGTTTTGCATAATTTACATTCGTATCAAAAAAAATATCCGAATGTGCAATTTGCTCCGGTAATAAAAAGCAATGCGTACGGGCATGGGCTGGAAATAGTGGGGAAGATTTTAGACTCGGAAGATTTGCCTTTTTTAATGGTAGATTCTTTTTTTGAAGCTGTGAGTTTGAGACAGAGTGGGGTAAAAACTAAAATTTTGATTTTAGGTTACGTAACAGAAGAGCAAATTTTTCAAACTAAACTACAAAATCTTAGTTTTGCAATTATTGATCTGGAGCAGTTAAAAAACGTTTGTCAACAGTTAAAAAGCCCTACGCGGTTTCATTTAAAAGTTGATACTGGAATGCATAGGCAGGGGATTTTATTAAGCCAAGTTGACAGGGCGATTGCAATTATCAAAAGCAATAAAAATTTTATTTTGGAAGGCGTATGCAGCCATTTTGCGGACGCAGACGGGGAGAATTCGGAATTTACATTGGAACAAATAAAAAAGTGGGAAGAAGTAGTTAAAATTTTTAAACAAAATTTTCCAAATATCCAATATCTGCATTTGGGCAACACAGCCGGGTCTTTTTATTCAAATAAAATAACTGCCAATGTTTGCCGTTTGGGTATTGGGCTTTATGGCGTGAACGCATCGCCGTTTGTAGATTTAGGCTTAAAACCGGCTTTGGAAATGGTGTCTTTAATAAGTTCAATTAAAAATATTCCGGCCGGGGACAAAGTAGGTTATGGCATCACTTTTGAATCATCAAAAGGCATGATTGTTGCCACTGTGCCGGTGGGGTATAATGAAGGCGTGGACAGAAGGCTGTCCAATAAAGGCTTCTATAAAGTTGGCGCAGTATTTTGTCCAATAGTCGGTCGTGTTAGTATGAATATAAGTAGCATTGATGTTACTGAAGTGCCTAATGTTAAATTTGAAGACGAGGTAGTAGTAATTAGCGCGAACAAGGGTGATAAAAATTCCGTAGAAAATATTGCCAAAATGTGCAGTTGTATTCCTTACGAAGTTTTTGTACGTATGCCTCAGAATTTAAGAAGAGTAGTAGTTTAGATTTTAGATTTATGAATCAGCAAGCGAACAAAAAAAATATTGGCGTATTTTTTGGCAGCGGAAGCCCGGAGCATGATGTTTCAATTATCACGGCGCAACTTATCATTGCGGGCTTGAAAGGCTTGGGTTATTTTGTAGTGCCGGTTTACATAACCAAAAAAGGGCAGTGGTTGATCGGGGAGCATCTTGGAGAGATGAAAACCTTTACCAACCCCTCCCTAACCCTCCCCTTGAAAGGGGAGGGAAAGTGGTTTTTAGATATGGAAGAGTCGGTAAGGAAGATGGTGTTTAAGAAAAAGGGATTGATTGGCAAATCGGTTACTATTGATATTGCTTTTCCGGCTTTGCATGGTTCTTTCGGGGAAGACGGGACGATTCAGGGCTTGTTTGAAATGCTAGGCGTGCCTTATGTGGGCTGCGACGTTCCCTCGTCCGCCATTGCTATGGACAAAGCTTTGACCAAACAAATGTATGAGCAGCACCAAATTCCAACCACCAAGTTTATTTGTTTTTTTAAAACTGATTGGGACAAAGATAAAACGCAAATTATTAATCAAGCAAAAAATAATTTAAAGTATCCTTTGTTTGTGAAGCCTGTGCATTTGGGTTCGTCTATTGGGATTGGAAAAGTTAGAGATGAAAAAGAATTGGAGCACGCCATAGAAGTCGCTCTATATTATGACCGCAAAGTTTTGGTGGAGGAAGGCGTAGAGAACTTGATGGACGTAACTTGCTGTGTGATTGGCAATGAAGATCCGCAGGCGTCAAAATTGCAAGAATCCATATTCTCCGCTGAATTGTTTGATTTTGAGGAAAAATATTTAAAACAGGGCGGCGCGCAGACTGGCAAAGCGCAAAACAGCCTGGTTATTCCGGCTCGTTTGGACGAAACAACAACCAAAGAAATTCAGGATACGGCAAAATTGGTTTATAAAATTTTGGGCTGCAGCGGAATTGCCCGCGTTGATTTCTTGTACGACAAACAACAAAAAAAGTTTTATGCCAATGAAGTCAACCCGCTTCCGGGAACTTTGTATCATCATTTATGGAAAGCTTCGGGCTTGGAACTACCTGAACTCTTGGAGAAACTGATTAAATTCGCGCAAGAAAAATACGACCAAAAACGCCAAGTTAATTTTACTTTTGAGTCCAGTATTTTAAAACAGTTAAATTCTACAAAACTCAAAAGCTCCAAATTATCTTGACGTTCTATAATCGCGTTGTGCTTATCTTAAACAGAAACAGGGTGGAACGGAATTACGCTTCACCCTGTTTAACGCCAAACATTTTTTATTGAATTATTGAGTTGTTTCTTTTGAGGCCATCTCTGTTTCTTGAAAACTTTTCCAGTCCAAATATCCCAATGCTTCTTGGGCAAGCCAGCTTTCTCTTTCTCCGTTTTCCCCGGCGAGTATTGCGACTAATTTGTCTGGGTTTTGCAAATAACCAATCATGTTTACAATATCAGTTCCCCGGAATGCTTCTATTTTTTCTCTTTCTCTGAAGCCTTTTTTGTCTGCTGTGTAGGCGTCTTTATAGGCACCGGAGAGAAAGCGGTCTTGGTTTTGTCCCATTTCTCTGGTAAACCTGCTGATGTCTCTCATTAGCAGCCTGATCGACGCTTCGTCGCCTTTTTTGGGAATCCCCGCAATGCGTTTTTGATATGGCCCCAGCTTTTTGCTCGCTTCTTCCTGGGCAGTCTTCGCCTTGCGCATTTGATCCTCGGAATCTTCTGAACGTTGGGTTTGTTGTTCTGGCATAGTAATTTGTTTAACTATATTATAATCTACAGTGAATTTTATGTTTATACAAGTATTCAATAGGTTGGTTTAGGTTAAATTATTTATACACCTCTTTTTGACGATCGTCAAAAAGAGGTGTATTCTATTTATATGAAAAATCCACAGAATACATTGTCGGGGAAGATGTTGCTGAGTTTTTTTAAATTTACCAATTCCTTGCCGCATCCTTTTGAATATAAGCCGGGCTATGTGAAAAGGTTTCAAACTAAGAAAAATACTTTACAGTCTTGTTATAATACTTTATCCAACTTAAAACGGCGGGGACTGATAAAAATTTTTAAGGTTGGAGAACGGAAGTATCTGGAGCTTACAAAAAAGGGTGCTCTTGAAGCTTTGTTTATCAAAGGACAATTACAGAAGGCCCAAAAATGGGACGGGAAGTGGCGGATGATAGTTTTTGATATTCCTGAAGATACTAGGGATAAAAGAGACAAGCTTCGCTTTTTGCTTAAGGCTAACGGCTATAAACTTATTCAAAGGAGTGTATTCTTGAATCCATACCCGCTAAATAGGGAAGCCATAAAGTATCTAAATGACACGGGGTTGCATAAATATATCAGAATTTTTCGGATAGACGACACAGATAACGACGCCGACTTAAAAAGAAAATTTGGTCTAACTTAAAATATAGATAAAATTTTACTAACCTGTTTTTGACGATCGTCAAAAACAGGTTAGGATGGACTTTTCAGGGGGTGGATTTTGAATTATAATAGCAGGACACGGAGAGGTACCGAAGTGGTCATAACGGGACGGTCTCGAAAACCGTTTGCCTCGCAAGGGGCACGAGGGTTCGAATCCCTCCCTCTCCGCCAGAATTTCATATTTGAATTATGAATAAAACAAAAAAAATCTTTGTAGTTGTTGTTTTACTAATAATTATATTAATAAGCCTTTTTGCTATATATAAAAGTTTTTTAAACGATTCTCTTGACTTCGCAAAACCAGTTGGCAATTTAAAAATTTTTGAGAATCATGAGTTGCAATCAAATATTAATACTTTTATGGAATCCCAAACAAGCGCATATACGCTTGGAAAAGAAAACTATTATTGTAGCAATAAATTGTATGGTTACGATGATAAATACGCTTATGCTTGGGTATACTGTAGTGGATTTACAATTAAGGATAATGGAGGATTGGAACAAGGTACTGCGTTTAGTATCCCCACACGTTTTGAATATATAAATCCTCACTTTGAAATTTTTGCTTTTCAACAACCTAGAGATGGTAACTTTTATGATTCTAGTTTAAGTCAGCTTTTTCCCAAAAAATTTTATGCCCAAGCTTCCCAAATTGCAACAGAGAAGTTTGAGCGGGCGGTTAGAAATAAGGCTAAAGCAGTCTTGCAGGTTAAAGCTAAACACCCGGAATTAAAAGACTATCCTTTTAGTGGTTTACCTCCGCGCTCTCTCGTGATTGAAGAAGATAACAGTGGTATATATCTTGCATTTATCCAGAACGGCTCAGGAATACCAATACTTGATGCCCGATGTTTTATAGTTAAGCCCGACAATACAATAATAGAAAAGGAAAAGTTTGTTTCAACTTCGCCGGGTGACTATTTATATTTTTCTGCGCGAGAGTGTAAACAGATCTATTAACATTCGATATTTTAAGGTAACTTGAGAAAAATAAATAATACATCCCTGGCCGCTCAAATTTATTTTATGGACAAGATTAACAAACAATCTTTAAAACTGCATAGAAAATTCCGGGGGAAGATGGAGATTAAAAGTAAGGTGCCGCTTAGGAATAGGCG
>Ga0080064_1002919_pt1 | contig 26877 bp, 18 predicted proteins | sample Subgrocontami54m_FD_69260 | JGI IMG/M metagenome (GOLD analysis project Ga0080064, IMG submission 69260) | Subsurface groundwater microbial communities from S. Glens Falls, New York, USA - GMW46 contaminated, 5.4 m (SPADES assembly) (version 2) ...
GGTCTATTTGACGGTAAACCTGATTCAGTATTTCTCAGGAGCAACCCGTCACGCCGGCCGGGTCGAAGACGAATACCGCGCAGCGGTTTAGTTCACTGCATTCATTCTCCGGGTTGGGAGTTGAGGTAACAGGGAGGCGCGCTTGCTGGTTGTGAGCCGGTGAGCGATTTATGGCAGAGGCTTATTCCTGGCCCCAAAGCGCCGCCATTGCTTCCGGTGTAAGAGCCCGGACCGGAGATCCACGAAACCCCTTCGGGTCTCGCGTCACGATGTACTCGCAACCTGCAAATCGCGCGGCGGCGGCAGTCACCGCATCTTCGAAGTCAGAGAATGACAACTGCAATGCCTCTTGAATTACCGGGCCATCGACGGGGGCCACGCCAAAGACCTTCAGCATCGTTGAGATGGTCCGCCTGGCTTTCGTGGCACCCAACTCCTTTCGGATCAAGTAATGGATCGTCGTAACCGCGTGAGCCGCCAGAAACCCGTTCGCGGCGCGTGTCTCAATCGCGGCCCAAGCCGCGGCGCTCGCCCCCACATTTGGCTTCCGGTCGAGCAGAACGTCAAGGACAACATTGATGTCGAAGAGGACGCTTTTCATCGATACTTGGCTGCCAGATGCTTCCTGTACTCGTCGATATTCGCCTTCTTGAGGGATCCTCGAAGCGAACGTAGAATCGGGGTATCGCGTGTAACGGGCGAAGCCGGCTCGGCAACCGTGTTAAGGTAGGTTTCAACCATCCCCGAAATGGAGACGCCTCGCTGTTTCGCGTAACGTTTCGCGCGCGAGACTACATCGTGGTCCACACTCAATGTGAGCTTTGCCATACACGTATGATAGCACCAGTAGTGTACGTATCACTGCTCCGCCAGCCAAACGTTGCCCGTCTGTTCGCCGAGTCCGAAGATGATGCCGTCTGGCAGGATCGCCGGGCCGAAGGACTGGGCGGCTACGAGGGTGAGCCGCGCTCCATGGATGTGGTAGACGGCGAACGCCTCTCGGAGAGGCCGTTTGGTTGTGACAGGCAGCGCCTTCATAGATGATCGTTTCCATTTCCACGGGACGGGGCTGCCGGAGTTTGCGGTAAGTCCCGGTGAATCATGGAGAGTTTGCGGGTAGCGCGCAGAACCCAGTTCGGCTCACCGGACCTTCCTCTTTAACTCCCCGCTCCAGTTCAGAACAAGGTTCACCTGCGTTTGCGGGGACGTTTGCTCCACCGGCTGCATCATGACGAATCGCTTCCCGTCCGGTGTCGCGATGCTGCGGCCCGTCCAGCGAAATGCGCCCTGGAACAGCAGCACGGGTTTACCCGCGCTGAAGGCAGGCTGGGTTTTTACGGACACCGCCATCACCTTGTTCTCGTTGCGGTAAAAAAGTTCCTTGTCATCCGGCGACCACAAGGGCTCTGATCCCCCGTCGGTGGACACCTGGTACCTTGCGCCGAGGTCCGGGTAGGCCTGGACATAAACCTGGGTTTGCCCGGATTCATCGGAGTAGTATGCGAGCCACCGGCCGTCATGCGACAGCCTGGCAAAATTGGCCGATTTCAAAAGCGGCCGCACTTTGCGAGTGGCCATATCGAGCACCCAGAAGCCAGATACACCGGTACCGGTGTCCGTCTCGCTGAGAATTAGCGACTTGCCGTCCGGAGTGAAGCTGTACGCGGATTGGTCGTTGGGAGACGTTGTCAAGCGTTCTTCAGCTCCGCTGCCGTCGACAGGTTTCCAGAACAGATTGGAAAACGCGTGCGAGGCATTGTAGACAACGCGCTTGCCGTCGGGAGTCCAGATGCAGTCGCGGTTTCCTCCTCCGGAAGTCAGGCGTGTCAAGCTGTCACGAATGAAATCGTAGATCCAGATATCGGCTTCGGCCCCTTCCATGGTTAGAGCCAGCCGCTTGCCGTCGGGCGACAGGTCCAGGTCTTCATACTCGCGGCGGGCCTGCGTGATGGGCCGCGTCTTGCCGTCACGGTCCACCCACACCAGCGTGAACTGGGTGCCCGATGAGCCGCCGGGAACATAGACTGCCGAACCCGATGGAGAAACATCGAACTGCGCGGCACCCTCGCTGGATCGAAGACCCTCCAGGACCGCGATTGGATTCCCCGTGACTTGGAACCGCCCCGCATCGAACGGCGCTGCGAACAAAGCCGACGAGCGCATGAAAATCAAGTGGCCCGATGGCGCATAGCGGGCATCTGTGGCGTCATCAATCACCATCTTCGGCGGGCTTTGCCCGTCGATGGCCACAGCGCTGATCCGGTTTCCCGCAAAGCCGCTTGCGTTCCAGGACGTGAACAGAACGGTGCGGCCGTCCGGCAAAACCTGGGGCAGTCCATGCCCTCGTTCCCCTCGCTTGACGTCCGGCTTAGTGAGCAGCTTTGGCGCCCCACCCCCGGCAGGAATCCGATATAGTCCGGCGAAGCTGCGCGGGACGAACACGACGGTGTTATCCGGAGCCCAACTTCCTCCGTAGGGCTCCGGCGCATCGCAAAGCGTGACCGCAATTCCTCCGGTGACCGGGATCTTCTTGAGCTTGCCTTGCGCAAAGAAACCCAACCATGCCCCATCCGGCGAGAAAAAAGGACCATCGGCTCCCTGGGTCCCGGGGATCGCCTTGACATCCGGCTCGTCCAGACGCCGCAAGAACAGTTGGGTTTTCCCGGCAGACCCGCCCGCGTAGACCATCTGCATTCCATCCGGAGAAAGAGCCACGGCCGGCAGAAAGCTCGTGACCAAGGGAGCCTCGACTGGCAGCGTGACCATCGTTCGCAGCACCGGCTGCGGCGTGTTTGCCGTCCCGTACCACACCCATCCGGCAAGTACGGCGGCAACGGCTGTCGTAAGACCGGCCAGTGCCCAGGCCGCCCAAGGCCGGGCCGTTGGCGCTTTGGCCTCCGGCTCGGACTCCGCCGGAATGCAACGCAGATCCAGCTGCACGTCGCGCATGGACTGGTAGCGGTCCTCCGGATCCTTCTGCAGGCACCGTTTCACCAGCCTCTCCAGCCCCACCGGCGTGAACGGCCTTACCGTCATCGGCGGGGGATCGGCGGACAGTATGGCTCCCAGCATGCTTGCGTAGCTCTTGCCCTGAAACGCCTTCCGCCCCGTCACCATCTCGTATAACACCGCTCCGAATGCCCAGATATCGCTCCGCGCGTCCGCTTCCTTCCCCTCGAATTGCTCCGGCGCCATGTACTGCGGAGTTCCCAGAATGGAGCCTTCCGTTGTCAGCGCTGCCGTCAACGTCGACTCCGAGGGGCCGGGCTTGGGCGCCGACTTGGCCAGCCCGAAATCGAGCACCTTCACCCCATCGCGCGTCAGCATCACATTGGAAGGTTTGATATCCCGGTGCGTTACTCCGGCCCGGTGCGCGCGGTCCAACGCATCGGCGATTTGCGAGGCCAGCTTCACCGACTGCTCCAGCGGGATTGCGCCTCGCGCAACGCGCGCCGCCACCGTTTCGCCTTCCAGGTACTCCATCACCATGAAGCCGGTGCCGTCCTGGTTGCCTATGTCGTGAAGCACGCAGATGTTCGGATGGTTCAACGACGCCACGGCGCGAGCCTCGCGCTCAAACCGCTGCCGCAGATCCTCGCGTTTGGCGATGTGTTCCGGCATTACCTTGATCGCGACAAACCGGTCCAACCGCGGGTCACGCGCCTTGTAGACTTCGCCCATTCCCCCCGCCCCCAATGGCGAGACGATTTGGTAAGGGCCGAGTTTGTCGCCGGCTGACAGAGGCATTGCGTTCCAATCAGCTTACCTCAGTTGTTGGCAAGCGCCAGAGCCCCGGTAACAGGCTATGTGACAAGTCCCCATGGTCATGACGTATCATGGCCCTAGTGAAGGAGCAGGCCATCTCCGCCAGCAAGTTGAAAAAGCACTGCCTCCGACTGCTCGAAGCAGTGGCCGATGGCAAGAGCATTATCGTCACCAAACACGGGCGTCCGGTCGCGCGCCTGTCCCCTGTAGAGCCCGTTCGCAAGCCCCTGCGCGGGAGTTGGGCGGGCCGTATCCGCGTCCTGGATGATATTGTCAACTTCAATGCCGGTGATGAGTGGGAGAGCGCTCGATAAGTGACTTCAGTTCTCCTGGACAAACACATCCACCCCGCAAACTCAGCCGGCAACAATCTCAACTCCTCAATCGCCTGGAGCAGGATGGCATGCCTGTCGCAATCACCGCGATTACCCTCTGGGCGTCAGCCATGCTGGTGCACCGTGGACGAATTGACGTGGCAGCCTCGCTCGACACTTGGATTGGCGAACTGGAAACGCATCCCTTGCTGGCCATTCTGCCAATCACCGGACGGATAGCGGCCGAGAGTTTGCGGTTGGACGAGTCATTTCCGAAAGATCCGGCAGATCAAAATATCCGGGACTGGGGCAAAGTGCCGCTTATCTGACTGTCAAGCTTGCGCCTTACCGCCTGCTTCTCTCCAAAGCATTCAGGACAACGGTGGCGGCGCGGGGGCCGGCGTTGTCCTCGACCGGCAGCGCGAACAGGAATCGTTTGCCGTCCGCGGTGACGGAGTAACGTTCCGGTAGTTCGCAAGGCCGCTTTGAAGCAGCAGCGAGGCAGTTCCTCTCTACTGAGCGACCAACTCCGCCGCGATCGCCTTTAGCTCGACAGCTTCGCGGCTCGCCGCCTTCAGATCCACCTTCTTGCCATCGGAGTCGAACTTGGCGAGCAACTCCTGATCCATGTGTGCGCCGTTCTCCAGTTGCTCCCAGGCAAAAACGCGATACTCGCCGGGCCTCAACCCAGTCATACGGAACACGCCGTTCTGATCCGCTGTCAGGTAGCGGTACATCTCCGGCCAACCCTCAAACTGTTTGGGCGGCGCAAGCGCCACCACTGCTCCCGGCAGCGGATCTCCCTTGCTGTTGCGTACCAGCCCGTCGAGGATCCCGGCTCCCGGCGCGGCGGTGATCTTGATCTCTCCGCCGGGTCCCGCCGACAAATCGAGCCCGGTCTCGAAGACCTCCTGCTCGCCGTAGCGGACCGATTTGACCCAATATCCTTCCGGCAGCCCTTGCAGGTTGATCCGGTAGCGGTCCGGCAGCGCATGATCTAGCAGGAAACTCCCATCTTCCTTGGGACGAGCCACCAGCGGCGCAACCATCGATACCGCCTCAAGCGGCGTCAACTGAATCACCACGCCGGTCAACGATTGCGCCTCGCCGCCTTCGGCCGTCAACTGCCCGTTCACCGCAAATGGATCGCGAATCTGTACCTCGATTCCCTCCAGCAACCCCTCGCCCACCGAAATCTCCACCCGGCCCTGCCCCCTCGAGCCGCCTCCTCCGCCCTTGGTGGCCAGCAGCGTGTAGGTTCCCGGCACCACTCCGCGAACCTCGAAGCTTCCATCCTGTTGGTTCACCGGCACCGGCCGCCGGTCCATGGTCGAGAACATTCCCCGATCCTTGGCAACCAGGAACACCAGCGCACCCCTGCCCGCGTTCACCACTTTGCCGCGCACACGCGACACAGGAACTCTGCTCAGCCGGAGGTTCATGCCGGGCAGCGACTGCCCCGCGGTCAAATCGAGCGGGGTTGAGGTGGATGCTTCCCGCGCGTCCGGATAGAATGTCGTCAAATAGTCGGTCTCGGTTCCGCCCGCCTGTGGCCGCCGGTTGAGGCCCGGCCGCCAATCCTGAGACTGTTTTCTTGCGCTCAGATAGTATTTGCCGGGCGTGATACCGGCCAAACGAAACTCACCCAGATCGTTCGTATTGGCCCCGTTGGCCGGGCTCAACTGCCGCTTGCCCTGCACATAGGAGAATCGCCACAGTTGTACGTTGGCCCCTTGCAGCGGGTCGTTATCCTCGTCGGTGACTTGCCCGGTGACCACCGAATGCGGCGTCATGGGGATCAGCACATCCTTGATTTGCTGGCCTGGCGCGACGCTGATGGTCCCCCGGCCCTGCGCGCCGACAAGGTCCGCCACCCCGCGCGTGAATCCCGTCCGATCCACGTTTACTCGGTATGTTCCCGCCGGCAGTTGTTCAATCCGGAAGTTGCCGCTGGCATCGGTGGAGGCCTCATACATTTGGCCTCCACCACGTCCGGAGGCCGCCAATCGCACGGTGGCCTTGCGCAACGGTTCCTGTGTCAAGCGGTTGATCACTCGGCCTTCCACCGTCCCGATGGCGGCAGCCTCCTGGCCTTGCTGGGCCCAGCAAAGACATCCGGCCAGCAACAGTATGATGCGGTAAAGCACTCTTATTTGATTCTAGTGCAGTGCGTCGGAAATACCATATCTCCACGAACTTGGCGGCTGAGGTTTCCATATTTTCAAGACGCATTTGAGGGTATACTGAATGGCGAAAAAGATAGACCATGACCGGGATGAGTTGCACAGGATCGTGGATGAACTGCCTGAGGAGGAGTTGCTTGAGCTGCGGGAGATCATCAACGATCTGAAGGCCGGGACTGAGGCTGAAGAAGCAGTGAGCGCCAATGATCTGGTGGCGATCCAGGAGGGACTGGCGGACATCAAGGCCGGGCGCACGGTGAGTTGGGAGCAGGTCAAGAACGAGCATGGCCTTTGAGCTATCGCGTCGAGATCTCTAGTCGCGCCCACAAAGACTTCAACCGCCTGGACCGGAAACTGCAAAAGCGAATTGGCGCCCGCATTGACGAGCTGGCCAACAGCCCCCGGGGACTCCCGGATTTCCGGGACGTTGACCCACGCCGGCGCTCCGCGAAAATCCAGCGTTTGACAGCCATGACACTTTTCGCCGGAAAACAGCGAAGCACTACACTGATAGGGGGGTTCAATTGAAAACCAGACTGTCCCTTCTCCTCCTCGCGCTGGCCGCCCTCGCCGTCGCTCAAACGCCATCGGCCACCATTGTCGGCCGCGTCACCGACCCGAGCGGCGGTGTCATCCCCGCGGTCAACATCAAGGCTACAAACCTCGACACCAATATCTCCCAGAAAAGCGCATCGAACGAAAGCGGCGACTTCACCATCCCCTATCTCAAACCGGGCCGCTACAAACTCGAGGCCCAGGTGGATGGGTTCCACGGCTATCAGCACTCCGAGTTCACTCTCGCCGTGGACCAGATCCTGCGAATCAACATCCCGCTGCAGGTCGGCGCCACCGCCGAAAGCGTCACTGTCACCGACACTCCGCCGGCGTTGAATACCGACAGCGGCTCGCGCGGAGAGGTGGCCACCGGCAGGGAACTGACCGAGATCCCACTCGATGGCCGTAACTTCTCAGACCTTGCCTATCTCACCGGCGGCGTCATCCCCAAGGGCGATGGCGGCGACGGCTCCTTCGCCGTCAACGGCGGACGCGCCGACAACTTCGGCTTTTATGTCGACGGCATCAACAACACACAGCGCCGCAACACGGGCGCCGTCATCAATCCGCCTATCGAAGGCGTGCGTGAATTCAAGGTGATCACCTCCGGTTTCAATGCTGAATACGGGCGCTATGCCGGCGGCATGATGAGCGTGGTCACCAAGAGCGGCGCCAACCGTTTCCACGGCTCGCTCTCCGAATTCCTGCGCAACGATGCGATGGATGCCACCAGTTATTTCGACGTCGAGAAATCCAAGCTCCGCCGCAACCAGTTTGGCGCCACGATCACCGGCCGCGTCGTCATCCCCAAGCTCTACGACGGCCGCGACCGCACGTTCTTTATGGTCACCTGGGAATCGCTCCGCCTGGTGGACGGCAAAACGCAGCGCGGCATCGTCCCACTGCCCGAAATGCTGCGCGGCGACTTCTCTTCCGCCCGCGACGCACTAGGAAAGCCGTTGATCCTGAACGACTCCATCGCCCGCGCCCCGTTCCCCGGCAACCAGATCCCGGTCAGCCGCCTGGACCCGGTCTCGCTCAGGATGGCCGCCTATTATCCGAGGCCCAACCTTGCCGGCTCCGTCAACAACTACATCTCACAAGGCAACCTCACAAACGGCTACAACAACTTTGGGATACGGGTGGATCACCGCCTCGGCCTCCGTGACCAGCTCACCTTTAGCACCTTCTGGCGTCCGAACTCCAACTTTGACCCGGTGGCGAACTCGCGCTCGCCGTTTCCCGTGTTCGGATCGGCCAACAACACGCTCGACCTGCTGTCCTACGTGAGCTATCTGCGCCCGGTCGGCGCATCCATGTTTCTCGACGTCAAGGCGTCCTTCTCGCGCAAGACCAATAACCAGCGCTGGCCCTACAGCGAGGAAAAGGATTGGGCCGGTGAGATCGGCTTCCCCGGCGGCACCAACAACCCGGCCGCGCGAGGGCTGCCGCAGTTTGAAGCCACCGGATACATGATCCTTGGCCCCGCCTATGATCTGCCGAAAGTCTGGTCGTTCAACAACTATCAATACACCGCGTCGGTCACCAAGATCCACGCCGCCCACACCATCAAATTCGGCGGTGACTTCCTCCGCATGCAGTACTTCTCGCGCAACTACGGCGACACCCGCGGACGGCTCACCTTCAACGGCCGTTTCACGCGCGAAACCATGGCCGACATGCTGCTCGGCTGGCCCAGTAGTTCCCGCCGCCAGCTTGACGCCGCCGGCCCCTATCACCTCGTCTCCAACTATTCGGCCTATGCGCAGGACGATTGGAAAATCACACCCACACTCACGCTCAACCTGGGCGTCCGTTACGAGTTGATGAAGCAGCCCCGGGAAAAGTATAGCGCCTGGGCCATGTTCATGCCCGCCCTTGGGAAAGCCATCATCGCGGGAACCGGGAATCTCTCGCAACAGGAGTTCGATCAGCGCATCAAAATCGTCGGCTCGCAGTATGTGGCCATGGCTTCGGATGTAGGACTTCCGCCCACCATCACCAGAACCGACTACAACAACCTCGGGCCGCGTCTCGGCTTTGCCTGGCGCATGTTTGGCAACACCAAGACCGTCCTCCGGGGCGGCTATGGCATCTTCTACGGTTCCAGTTCCTTGTACCGCATGGATGAATATGCCGACACCTATCCCTTCTCCATCAATGAAACCTATTCCGTGAGCGGCAACGATCCAACGCTGGTCACCGCGTCCAACCCCTTCCCCGTAAACCGGCGCAATGCGCCTGGCGGCGTCACCAGCACCAACGGCCAGGAGTCCACTACACCCAAGACTCAATATCTGCAATCCTGGAGCCTCACCCTGGAACGCGAGATCGCCAAGAGCACGATTCTGGAAGTCGCCTATGCCGGGTCCAAAGGCACCCATCTCCAACGCCGCTACGACGCCAACCAGCCCTTACGCGAACAGGAACTCCGCCAGATCCGGCCCTTTGCGGGCTTCACCTCCATCAATATCATCTCGGACAGTTCCAACTCCATCTACACCTCAGGTTCGGTGACCGTCCGCCGCCGCTTCTCCAAACAACTCACCGTGCGTGCCTCCTACGTATACGCCAAGTCCATCGACGAAAGTTCCAACACCGGCGGAACCATACAGTACAACTTCTCCACCGCGCAGGATTCGAAAAACCTGAAGGGCGAGCGCGGCCGCTCGGATTTCGACATCGGCCACTCCTTCACCGGGCTCGCCATCTGGAACCCGAACTTTTCGCGCCATATGCTGCTGCGAAGCTGGCAGGTCTCGGCCACCAGCACGATCTACACCGGTCCTCCCTTCACGCCCAGGCTCGGCACCTTTGACTACACCAACGGTGGAGCCAGCCGCCCCGACAGGCTCGAAAAAGGGTCGCTCGCCAACCCGACCGTGGACCAGTGGTTTGACCGCACAGCATTCCTGGCTGTCCCGCTCGGTTCCTACCGGTTCGGCTCCTCCGGACGCAATATCCTCGACGGGCCTGGTACCGTCAACATCAATGCCGGCGTTTCGCGCCGATTTAGACTGGACGAATCCAAAGCGGTCCAGTTACGAGTGGAATCCCAGAACCTTCCCAACCATCCCAACTTCAATCTCCCGGAAACACGCATAGACATCATCAGCGGCGGCACCATCACCCGGGCGAAGAACAATAGGATGCTTACGCTAGGTCTTCGCTTCGAGTTCTAACTCCCGAATCTTTCCTGCGATTCTGGCTGCCTATCCAGCACTACCTCCCTTTAGGGAGATACCGTGAAACAGGCTCTCGTCCTCATACTTGCCGGCACAATCCATGCACAATCGTCCGACCTCGCCTATCCGATGCTCGACAAAGCTTACCAGGAGCTCAAAAAAACGAACTACGACGAGGCCATTCGCAATTTTCGCCAAGCCATCGCCCTGGCGCCGGACCGCGCCTCCATCCGCAAGGATCTCGGCTACACCCTGCTGAAAGTAGGGCAGCCGGAGCTGGCTCGCGACCAGTTCGCCGAAGCCATGAAGCTCGACGCGGCCGATCATCATGTGGCCCTCGAATACGCCTTCCTGTGCCATGAGACCAGCCAATCCCGGATCGCCCGCCTGGTGTTTGACCGCGTCCGGCAGACGGGCGATCCGGCCTCCCGCGCCACCGCGGAACAGGCCTTCCACAACTTGGACGATCCTTTGCAGCAGGGCATCGCGCGCTGGAGTGAAGTGGTGCGGCTGGAGCCGGGAAACTTCAGCGCACACCAGGAATTGGCAAAGCTGGCCGAACAGCGCGACAACTGGCCGCTCGCGGTCACGCACTATCGGGCCGCCTGGAAGCTGAAGCCCTCGGAACGCACGCTGTTGCTGGATTTGGGCCGGGGCTTGAAAGAGACGGGCAACCGTGCGGAGTCCTTCGCGGCGCTTCTCGCGGCTAGCCGGGGCGCGCAGCCTCGCGTAGCCGAGGAGGCGCGTCTACTGATGGGGTCGCGCTACCCCTACGTGTATGAATTCCGCCTCGCCCTCGAACTGGATCCAGCCAATGTCGAGCTGCGCCGGGAACTCGCCTACCTGCTGCTCGAAATGGAAAAGAAAGACGAAGCCGAGGCCGAATTCCAACGCATTGTGGAGTCCGCGCCGGAAGATCTGCTCAGCACCGCGCAGCTAGGCTTCCTGCACCTGCAGCGCAAGGACATGGACGGTGCCACGGAGATGCTCGCCCGCGTCCTGAAGGCGGAAAAGGGGGACGAGTTGGAAGACCGTGTTCGCAGCGCGCTTGGTCTCGCGAAGCAGCTACGTCCGCGTCCCGAAGTCCCGAGACGGCAGGTGGCGGAGGAGGCGCGCGAGCTGGCCAACCGCAGCTACAAGGCCGGCTATCTGAAGGACGCTCTCAAGTACCTTACCATCGCCCATGAGGCCGATCCGTTGGATTTCGACGTCATGCTCAAGCTCGGCTACACCAACAACATGTTGAAGAAGGATCGCCAGGCCGTGGACTGGTTCGCGCTCGCCCGCCGCAGCCCGGATCCCACCATCGCGGCCGAAGCACACCGCGCGCACGCGAACCTCGAACCGCAGTTTAGAAACACCCGCACCACCGCCTGGCTGCTGCCTTTCTTTTCCTCTTGCTGGCACGACGTGTTCGCCTACGGCCAGGTGAAGACCCAATTCCGGGCAGGCTCGCTGCCCATTCGCCCCTACGTCTCCATGCGGTTTGTCGGCGACTCGCGCGACGGGGTGGGACAGCCCTACCCGCAATACCTGTCCGAGAAAGCGGTGATCCTGGGCGGAGGCCTTGCCTCGCCTTACTACAAAGGCGTCATGGGCTGGTTCGAGGCCGGCCAATCCTTCCGCTATCAGGCCCAGCCCGGTCAGAGCCGCTCGAACGCGGACTTCCGCGGCGGCGTCAGTTTCAGCCGTGCCTTTGGACATCTGCTGGACGCCTCCAAGCCCGGTTCTTTCTTCGAGAATCACGAAGACGCCGTCTACGTGAGCCGCTTTCAGCACAGTACCCTCTTCTATACGCAAAACAAGTTCGGCTACACCCTGGCCCGGCTCGAAAAACTTGCCGGCATGCGCACTCAGCTCTACTGGAACGCCAACTTCACCGCCGATCCCAAGCAACAGTACTGGGCCAACTTCGTTGAGACCGGACCGGGCCTGCGCTTCCGATGGAACTTCCTGCCGCCGGCGATGGCCTTTAGCGTGGACTTGCTGCGCGGGGCGCACACCATCAACCGCGGCAACCCGCGCAGCCCCAACTACTACGATGTTCGCGCCGGATTCTGGTATGTATTTTCCCGTTAAATTCCTAACCAAGAGCTCCGCCCTTGAAACCCGGGTGCAGCCCCGAGTCCCCGCCCTTACGGGACGGGGCTATCGGGCTAAAGGAATCGCCAATGAAGTATCTACTCTTCCTCTCCCTCGCGTCTCTCGCCGCCGAGCGCGTTGAAACCGCGCCTGCCCCGCGCCCCTATTTCCACTACCAGATCGCCGGCGATGCCGCCGGTTCCTGGCCCGCCATTCTCTCCTCCATCGGACTATCGGCGCGCGGCGCCGAAGGCAGTCGCGTCATCTATGTTGTAACCGCCTCGGCAACGCCTGATCTCAAGGGCTGGCGCGAGCGCGTCGAGCAGGGCGCAGTCGTGATCCTGGAGGGCGGCTCCCCGCTGGCCCGCGAGTTCGGATTCGTCTCCAAGGGCGAGCGCCCGCAGGCCGTCCGCAACCTGGTGGACACCCATAATCCGAAACTACCAATCATCTGGGAGAAGGCGCTTGAGCTCGAGGATTTTCAGATCCCGGACGGCGCGCGCGTCTTCACGCGGGAGCGCTGGCGCGGCGCGCCGCTGGTGGCGGGGCTCAAACTTGGCGCCGGCGGCGTGCTGTGGGTGGCCGCCCAACCCGGACCGAAGGGTCATGAGCGGTTCCCCTATCTCACCCAGGCCCTCACCCAGCTCGGCATGGAGCCGCCTTTCCGTTCCCGCCGCCTGTGGGCCTTCTTCGATGCCTCCTACCGCAGCCGCGTCGACTTGGACTACTTTGCCGCCCGCTGGCGCAAGTCCGGCATCGCCGCTCTTCATGTGGCCGCGTGGCATTTCTATCAACCCAACCCCGAGCGCGCCGCCTACCTCAAGGCACTGATCGAGGCCTGCCACCGCCAATCGATTCTCGTCTATGCCTGGCTCGAATTGCCCCATGTCTCCGAGCAGTTCTGGCAGGATCATCCGGAATGGCGCGAGAAGACCGCGCTTGGCCAGGACGCGCACCTGGACTGGCGCAAATTGATGAACCTCCAGAATCCGGCCGCCGTGGAACAGGTGGAACAGGGTGTCCGGAGCCTGGTGCAAAACTTCGATTGGGACGGGGTCAATCTGGCCGAGCTCTACTTTGAATCGCTGGAAGGCTATTCGAACGCGGCGCGCTTCACCCCAATGAACAAGGACGTGCGCGCCCAATTCTCAGCCGCGCACGGCTTTGACCCCATCGAGATCTTCACGCCGGCAAGCCCGCGCCACTTTAGCCGCGATGCCGCTTCCCTGCGTTTGTTCCTGAACTGGCGCGCCGATCTTGCCAGGCGCATGCAGGAGGACTGGATCGCGCGCCTGGAGGCAATCCGCGCCCCGCGCCCGCACCTCGATCTCGTCTTGACGCATGTGGATGACCGCTACGATACGCGCATGCGCGACCTCATTGGAGCCGACGCCGCCCGTCTCCTGCCGTTGCAGGAGCGGCACGACTTCACATTCCTGATCGAGGATCCGGCCACCGTTTGGCATCTTGGCCCGGAGCGCTACACCGACATCGCCGCGCGTTACGCGCCGCTCTCGGTGCGGCCGCAAAAACTCGCCATCGACATTAACATCGTGGAACGCTACCAGGACGTCTACCCCACCAAACAACAAACCGGCACGGAATTGTTTCAACTGGTCAACCTCGCCTCCCGCGCCTTTCCCCGCGTCGCTCTCTACTTTGAGAATTCGCTGCTCAGCCCGGATCTGCCGCTTCTGCCTTCATCGGCCGCCGCGCCGGACCGCGTCGAGTGGGCCGGCTCGCGCCTCGCCATCGAATCACGCCACGGCCTCGGTCTTGCCTGGAAAGGCGCTGCCCTGGTGGATGGCCGCCCCTGGCCCGTCACGGACGAAACCACCTTGTGGCTCCCGCCCGGCGCGCATGCCGTGGAACCCGCCGCCACGGCTCCGCCGCTGCGAGTGATCGATTTCAGCGGCGAAATCAAGACCGCTTTCGCATCCGGCAACGGTGTGGAACTGGCTTACTCGAGCGACTCGCGCGTGCTGGCCATCCTCGATCATCAGCCGCTGCGTTTGGAGATCGATGGAGCCGCCGGCGGGGCTCAATCCGAGCGCATCCCGCGCGGATGGCTGCTCCGCCTTCCACGCGGCCAACACGTGGTTGTGATTACGCGCTGAAGTGCTAAAGTGGACATGAAGGAAACGCGCAAAACGGAGCTGCTCGCCAGCGAAACTGAAGCCTTCGTTTCACTTGGGGTTCGTGGCGCGGCGAGCGCCCTTTGCGCTCTAGCCATGAAGAAAATCAGAACCGCCATGCTCGGGACCGGCTTTATGGGCAAGGTCCACACAGAAGCTGTCCGCCGCCTCGGCAACGTGGAAGTAGTCGCGCTGGCCGCCTCGCCCGGCCGTGATCTGGCTCCTCTCAAGGAGTCCTACCAGATCGATCATGTGACCAACGACTGGGAGAAGCTCCTGCAGGATCCGGAAATCGATGCCGTGCACGTGTGCACTCCGAATGCCCAGCACGCGCCGATGGCCACCGCCGCCCTCAAGGCCGGCAAGCATGTGCTGTGCGAAAAGCCGCTCGCAATGTCCTCGGCCGAGGCCAAGCAGATGCTGGACCTAGCTGAGTCAAAAGGCCTCGTCCACGCCACCAATCACAACCTGCGCTACTACCCCGTGGTGCAGCACGTGCGCCAGATGATTGCCGCCGGAGACCTGGGCGACATCCTGGTGGTGCAGGGAACCTACTCGCAGGACTGGCTCCTCTACGACACCGATTTCAACTGGCGCATCCTGGCCGATGCCAACGGCCCCAGCCGTGTGGTCGGCGACATTGGTTCGCACTGGATGGACATGATCCAACACCTCACCGGGATGAAGATCACCTCCCTGTGCGGCGACATACAGACCTTCCATAAGACCCGCAAACGCCCAAAGGGTTCGGTGGAAACCTTCTCCGGCAAGACGCTCGCCCCCTCTGACTACGAGGAGATCCGCATCGATACGGAAGACTTTGCCAGCGTACTGGTGCAATTGGGCCCGCGCTGCCGCGGCGCCTACACAGTGAGCCAGGTCTCAGCAGGAAACAAGAACAGTTTCCGTTTTGAAATCTACGGCACCAAGTGCGGCATCTCCTGGAACCAGGAATCGCCGGACCAGCTTTGGATCGGCCACCGCAACTCGCCCAACCAGATCATTGTCAAGGATCCGTCGCTGTTGAAGGCGGGCGCTGCCTCCTTCGCCGACCTGCCGGGCGGTCACAGCGAAGGCTACGACGACTCCCACAAGCAGCTCTTCCGGCGCTTCTACCAGCGCATCGCGAACCCATCGGCGCCCATCGACTACCCGACGTTTGCCGATGGTTTGCGCGGCATGCAGCTCATCGAGAAGGTTCTCGAGTCGAGCAAAAAACGCGGGTGGGTGGACTGCTAACGCTTATGAAGCCCGCCGCTTACCCAGCCCCTCGGCGATCATCGCAGTTACGAGGGTGTTCAGGCTAACGCCCTCCTGCCGCGCCTTCACAACGAGACGCGCCTGAAGGCTCCGAGGCACGCGTTGCCGTCACTGTCCGCTGGCTTCGCTCGGCTTTGGGAAGGGGTCGCCGTGCTTGGCGCAGCTCAGGAGATAGGACTTGACGGCGTCGCGGCCCTGGTTGACAGCTTCCTCCGGGGGGCTCCCGTCGGAGATGCAACCCGGCAAGTCGGGATACTCAATGGCGAATCCGCCTCCATCCACGTCCGAGAGCGGGCGGATCGTAAACGGGTAAGAGTTGATGAGGGTCTTGTCAATCTTCATTTTGTTGACTAGTCCATTCGAAGCGTAGTCGCCGGGTCCATCTGCGCCGCGCGGCGCCCCGGCAGCCAGGCGGCGGTGAGCCCGATCGCCATCACGATGGCCACTGCGATGGCGAGGCTCAGCGGATGCCGTCCCGGCACATCCAGCAGTAGAGTTTGCAGATAGCGCGAGGCGGCGTAGGCGCCGGCGCAACCGAGAATCGTCCCGGCCGCAATCCACCGCATGGCCTGCCCCAGCACCAGACGTTGTATGGAGGAAGACGTGGCGCCCAGTGCCATGCGAACTCCAATCTCGCGGCGGCGTTGCGCCACCAGAAACGACAGGACCCCGTAGATGCCAACGGCGGCCAGCAACAACCCCATCCACGCAAACAGTCCCAGCAGCATCGCGTTGAAGCGCGGCCGTCCGGTCAGTTCCCGGAAGCGCCGGCTCATCGGCTCCACGGTGACCGGTAGCATTGGATCGAGCTTGGCGATCCCCGTGCGGATGGCCGCGGCCATGGCCGTCTGGTCCAGCGGAGTGCGGAAGATGAGCGTCGCCCGGCGCGGCGCTTCGGGGGAGGGAAGCAGTTTGCGAACGACGTAGTATTCCGAATTGTTCATGACATCGGCGGCGACTCCCACCACCTGGTGCCACTCTCCGCCCCCGCCCACGCGGATCTTTGTCCCCACCGCGCCGCTGCCCGGGAACAGGCGCCGGGCCAGCGTTTGGCTGAGGATCATGACGGGCGGTCCGGGCATGCGATCCTGTTCCGTGAAACCTCTGCCCAAGCGGATGGGGATTCCGAGTGCATTGAAATAGGTGGGAGTCACGATGCGCCAGGTGACCATGCCGCCCGTACCCCGCGGCGCCGGCGGCCGCGCTTCCACGTGCATCAGGGAGTAGATCATTTCGCGAGCCGGGCCCGAAGGCGGAACCGAATCACTGATGGCGAACGCGGTGAGGCCGGGCAGGCCTGTCAGGTTGGTTTCCACTTGCCGGAAGAATTCGTGGCGCGCGGCAGGGCTCGTCCGTTGCGCCAAGGTGAGTGACGCCAGCAGGACGCTTTCCGGCTGCATACCGGACTCGCGGTTCTCGAGTTGCCAGAGCGTGCCGGTGAGTAGCGCGGCCCCGTGGAGCAGCACAAGGGACGCCCCGATCTGGCCCGTGACCAGGCCCGCATACAGCAGCCGGCGAGGACTCCCGGTGGCGCGTCCTCCGGTGAGCGAGGAGGGACTCGGGTTGCGCACCGCGGCGGCCAAGCCAAACACCAAACCGCAGCCAACCGAGAGCAGGAACGCAAAGGCGAGCACACGCGGATCAAGAGTTGCCTCGCGCAGCTTCGGGATGCCTTCCGGAGCGATCCTCACAAACCAATCCAGCAGCGCCGTGGCCAGAACACAGCCGGCCGCGCCCGCGGCCAGGGAGAGGACCAGGCTTTCGGTGAGCGTTTGCCGGATGAGCCGCCACCGGCCGCCCCCTAGCGCGGCGCGGACGGCCAGTTCGCGGTTGCGGCTCAGAGAGCGAGCAACCAGGAGGCTGGCCACGTTCGCGCATCCGATCAGCAGAACGGACAGGACGGCGCCCAGCAGCACCCAGGCCGCGGTCCGCGCGTTTTGGAACTGCCGGTCGCGCAGCGTGCGCACCCGGAGCGAGACCTCTTTGCGGAAACCGGCTGGTACAAACTGGAGGGAGCGTTGCAGCAGAGGCGCCAGCGCTTTTCCAGCTTGCGCCACACTGACGCCGGTCTTGAGGCGCGCAAAGGCCCAGAGAACCGGAACCGTCATGCCGGGGCCGCGCGCGGCCGTCATCGCGACGGCCTGCGGTAGCAGGAGGTCGGCATGATCGAGGCTCGGAAGTTCGAAGCCGGAGGGCAGCACCCCTGCGATCCGGACCCTTTGGCCGTCGATCACGACGGTTTGGCCGATTATGGAACGGCTCGCCTGAAACCGCCCCGTCCAGAGCGCGTGCGACAGCAGTGCCGCCCGCGGGGCATTCGGAAGGTCTTCCTCCGCTGTGAAGTTACGGCCGAGCACAGGCTGGATGCCCAGCGTGGGGAGGAAATTGGATTCGACGCGGGCGCAGATAAGGCGGACCGGATTTGTGTCGTTGAGGTCGCACTCGTTCACGCCGCTCCAACTGGTGACGGCTTCGAAAGGCGTCTGTGCGGTGCGCCATTCGGCGTAGTCCGGACCCAGCATGAACTCGCCCTGTTGAATCGGAGCGGTGAAGCCGAAGGAGACCAGGCGCTCCGGATGAGCGTAGGGAAGTTGGCGGAAAAGGATGCGGTCCACCACGGAAAAAACGGCAGTGGATGCACCCATCCCGAGAGCGATGACGACAATAGCGGTGCAGGCAAAGACCGGCTGCCGCACGAGGCTGCGCAAGGCAAATCGCACGTCCTGCAGGAACGACTCGAAAAACAAGTGCGCCATTTTACCAATCCACAACGGAGCCGTCATCGGGATCAAAGCGGGTCCGGTAGGGGTTCGGCTCGCCCACCTGCGCCATGAGTTTGTTTTCGTCGATCGTGATGCCGAGGCCCGGATCGGTGAGCAAGGGACGGTGTCCGTTCCGCACCGGCGGCAGCGGCTTGGCCAGGAGGGCGGAGTACTCGCGGGCGCCTCCTTCCTGAATCAGGAAGTTCGGAATCGAGGCGGCGATCTGCAGGCTGGCAGCCAGCGAACAGGGGCCGTTGGGATTGTGCGGCGCCAGCGGCGAGTAATAGGCCTCGGCCATGCCCGCGATGATTTTCAGTTCGGTGATTCCGCCCGCGTAACAGACGTCGGGCTGCAAGATGGTGGCGGCGCGCTTTTCTAAAATCTCCTTGAAGCCCCACTTGGTGAAGATGCGCTCGCCTGTGGCAAGCGGGATGTGAGTCTTGCGGGCCAGTTCGGCCATGATGTCCACGTTGAGGGCCTGCACCACCTCTTCGTAGAACCACGGATGGTACGGTTCCAGCGCCTTCATGAGCAGCATTGCGGTCGGCGGTTGGACCGCGCCGTGGAAGTCCACGCCGATGTCCACACCCGAACCCACCTTCTCGCGCAGCGCCTTGAACCGCTCGGCCACCTCGTCAACGAACTTTTGCCCTTCGATGTACTTCACCGCCTGGCGCATGCCGCCGCTGGTGGGGCCCACTTTGATCGCGTTCACGCCGGTCTCGGCGCTCACCCTACCGTACACGCGCACCCTGTCGCGCGTCGGTCCGCCCATCAGCTTGTAGACCGGAACGCCGTACATCTTGCCCTTGATGTCCCACAGCGCCTGATCGATGCCGCTGGAGATGGCCGTCTTAATAGGACCGCCCCGGTAAAAGGCGCCGCGATGAATCGCCTGCCAGTGGAAGACCACGCGGTCCGGGTCCTGCCCGATGAGATAGTTCCCCACTTCCAGCGCGCCCGCGGCGCATGCCTTGGCGTCGTCCTTGAGCATCTCGCCCCAGCCGGTGATGCCGGCGTTGGTCGAAATCTTGACAAACACCCAGGAGTTCTTCAGGACGAACGTTTCAATCTTGGTGACCTTGACGTTATCCTTCGGGCCCGATTGCGCCGCGTTGGTCCGCTCGGCGGTAAAAAAAGCGTCGGCCCCCAGCAATGCCCCAGGGGCGATCAGGCTTCGAATCCAGGAACGGCGGTCGGTTCGGAACGGTGACATAAATCGGCTCCTTCTTAGATACTTACTTGGCGATTCCTTTACTGAACCACTGCGACAAATCCCGAGTCCCCGCCCTGACGGGCGGGGCTATCGGCTGGCGTGCCCGGGCGGCTGTACGGCGCAGCCGGGTTCCAAGGGCGGAGCCCTTGGCTAGAACTGGATTCTACCTTGAATCTGGTAGAACCGGTTCAGCGATGAGGTCTGGCTTGTGACGCGCCCAAAGTTAGTGGATACGGGGCTGAGATCCGGCGGGCTCATCTGAGACCGGTTCTGGAGGTTGATCACATCCATCCGGATCTGGAACCGGACGCCTTCCACAATTTTGAATTCGCGCAACAGATTCGCATTGTACTGGCTCAGGCCGTCGGCGCGGAGGCCGTTGAAGAACCGCGGAAACACTCGCACGTGGAACGCCGCCGGTTGATTGGCTGCCAGTTTCTCGTAAGGCAGGTTGGTATTGAACCACTGGTCCAGCGTCTTGCTTCCTCCCAGCGATGAGTCCTTCTCAAACGTGTTGATGTCCCCCTTGTAGAAGAGATTGCCCCAGCCGAGCAGCGGGCCCGGTTGGAACTCATAGGTGCCGGCGATCTGCCAGCCCCCCGCAATGTGATTCAGAATTCCGCTTTGCAGGTACGCCCGCCCCCGGCCGAAGGGCAGCTCGTAGATACCGGTCACCGTGAAACGGTGCGGGCGCGCCGTGTTGCTGGGCCACCAGATGGTGGGCTCATCGTTGAATTCGTTTTCAAAGATCGTCTTATTGTCCTGGTGCATGCGCGTATAGGATGCGTTGATGTTGAAGCCGCGCGACATCCGCCGTTGGAAGTTCAACTCGAAGGCATGTGTTCGCGCAAAGCCCCTGGAATTGGCGGCATTGCCGAGATTGTTCATCTCCGGAAAGGGCCGCAGGAGGCGGTTCTTGGCAATCGTCGTGCTGGTGAAAGTGCCTATGGTCGTCAGCTGCTGGTACAAGACCGGGTCAGAGGTTTGCATCGCAGAAAAGTTGTTGATGTGAAATGGATTGACAACCTGCCGGTTCAGCTCGTTCGCCAAGGCGTTGTTGCGGACATTCCCCGTCGCCCAGTACTGTTCGGGCAGGGAGTCCTCGCGGTTGGTGACATTGACGCGGTCCGCCCACTGTCCCCAATAGGAGGCCTCAATCATCATGTTGGCGGACAGTTCCCGCTGAACTCCCACCCGCCACCGCTGCACCCGCGGGTGCGGCCGGTCATAAGCAGTATAGGTGAAGCCTTGGCCCGCTTTGGCCATTGTGCCCAGGCCCGCCTGGAGCGGAACATCGAAACGGGTTCCGTTGCCGCGCACCGGGAAGGGATCGCGCAAAGGCGAGATGCCGTTTTGCGGATTGCCCGCCAGCCAGTTGACGCCGAAATCGTTGGTCAGGATCGTATTGGTCGCCCGCGAGAATCCGGATTGATCCACCGCCTGGTTCATCACGTTCAAGGTGTCATAGTAGATGCCGTAGCCTCCGCGAACGATGGTTTTTGGATTGATCTGGTAGGCGCCCGACAGCCGCGGCAGCCACATCAGCTCATTCCGCCACAGCTTGCGGTCTGCCCCGTTGATTCCCGCATAGATGGAGCCCCCGATCACCTTGAATGAGCTGGCTTGTACTTCGGGAAGCGGGCTGCGCGCGTAAGCCGCCTGAGCTCCCGCCGAGATGGGCAGCGTGAGACTGGGATCGAAATAAGTAAGGGCCCGGTTATAACGTTCCGTGGGTCCGCGTTCATATTCGGTTCGCAGCCCCAGCGTAATCGTCAGCTTGCGGTTCACCCGCCAGGTGTCCTGCGCGTAAAAGCCATAGTAGGGGTTCATCAGCGCGTAGGTATCGTTGGTATCCACGGACATGCCGCTCGGCATCCCCAGCACAAAGGAGGCCCACGAGAGGCCGAGCCCGCCGGCCGGAACCAAACCGTCCTCATCCTTGCGCACATAGTTGTTGGCAAAAGTAAAATTGCCGGAGGTGAATCCTCCGTTTTGAATCAAGGTGCGGTAGTGTTGCCGCAGATCGGCGCCCGCGCTGAGAGAGTGTGAATTGTGAATCTTCGAAATATTAAACTTAAGGCTTTGCTGGCGCCCTTGCGGACCTGAATCTACTGTTGTGCTCAGTACCATGTCGCCGGACCATGCGGTCATCCCCGGCCAGATGACGCGCGGCAGCACGCAACTCCCGGCACACTTTTGGTCCATATAGGCGGGCAGGCCCACGTCGGTTGGTTTGTACTTACGCGTGCCCAGCCGCTGGTTTTGTAGAAGGAAACGGGTCGTGTCGGCCGAGACGTTGATCACCGTGGTCGCGTTCACCGTATAGGTCCAGTCGGCCGCGGCGCTCTTGGTCGGCCGTTTCTCGTTCCAGGCCATCAGACCTGCTTCGGTTTGGTAGGTGTAGTCCTGGGCGTCCTCAAGATAATAACTGCTCAGCCAGCGGAAAAAGAACCGGTGTTTTTCCGTGGCCTGGTAGTCGAAGCGGTTGTTCCAGGAGCGATAGGTGACGTTGTTGGGCATGCCCGTGGCCAGATAGTTGTTGAACGGCTCCCTTCGCGGGTCACTGGGATCGTTGTTCGGCAGCGGCATCCGCTTGGTGTAGAAGTCGTACATCGGATTGGTGAAGCGGTTTCGCGGAATGATGTTGCCCGCGAACGGGCTGCGCACAAAGTGCCCCGCCCGCGCCGGGTCCGCCCGCGTCGTCAAAGGGTCATAAACCTGATACCGGACCGCATCCACCGGCAGCAATCCGGAGAAGTCGCCGTTGCGCATCGCCACGGTCGGGACGGTGTAGTTGATCTCACTCGGGCGTGCCGCCTGCAAATTGATCAGGCCGGAATAGCCGAGATAGAAAAACAGCTTGTTGCGGCCGTCAAAGACTTTCGGGAGATACACCGGACCGCTGACCGATCCCTGGTAGTTGTTGGTGTGACCGGCCGGCAGCATCGGTGAGGCGGCCAGTTTGTCGGCGCCGGCGATGTCGCCCACCGAGCGCAGGGCGGCCACCTGTTGATAGCGGCTCTGCTTGACGAAGAAGGACGCCGCGTTCCACCGCTGATTGAAGTATTGATATGTCGCCGAACCATGAACCGCGTTGGCCCCCGCCTTGGTGGACATGGAAATGTTCAGGCCAGTGGAATGGCCGAACGCGGCATCGAAGTTCGAGGTTTCAATGCGGAACTCATCCACGATGTCGGCGCTCGGCATGATGGCCACGCGGCGGTCCGTCCCGTTGGTCGAGGCGCCGTCCAGAGACCATTCGTTCCCACCCACTCCGCCCGGCATGTTGTACTGCGAGCCCCCGCCCACCTGGCCCTGCACCAGGAACTGCGTCGTGCCGGGCACCTGCACGCCGGGCGAAAGCCGCGCAAGCATTGAGATGTTGTTGCCCAGCACGGGAAGATCCATCACCTCGCGGTGCGTCATCGCCCGTCCGGTGCTCACGGTGCTGGTATCCAGGATCGGAGCCTCGGATGTGACGGTGACCGATTCGGTTGTCCCGCCAACCTCCAGTTGAAAATCGATTTGCAGCCGTTCGGCAAGGGCAAGCGTTAGCCCGGTACGGACCGCTTTTTTGAACCCGTTGCTCTCAACACTAACCGCGTAGCTGCCCGGCAGCAGGAGCGGAGCTTCGTAGTAGCCGCTCGCATTGGAGACCAGACGCGTGGTTGTGCCCGTCCCGGTATTACTTATTAAGACGGACGCCCCTGGAATCAAGGCGGACTGGGAATCCGTGATGGTTCCGGAAATGTTCCCACGGGTATCCTGGGCGAAGCCGTACCGCGCCATCACCACCCAAGCCAAAATCGTAGCGGGATAGCGCATAACACTCTCCTTGCGGCGGATTGATACGTTCTGGTATATATCATCCGCGCTGGTTGCACAAGGAGGGGCGCAGCCTAGGGTACGCTCGGAATCCCCGCTCTGACGAGCGGGGCTATCGTCCCCTCAATAGCAAACCGCGATAGCCCCGTCCCGTAAGGGCGGGGACCTTTTCCCGCAGCCTACTTGATCGGCGAATAGTCCGCCGCGTCCATGAACACGGACTCCACCTTCTCGACAATCTTCCCATCTGCTTCTGAGGCGTCCCGCGCTTTGACCCATTCCGGATCACTGCGGAAGGCGTCCCAGTTCGCCTTGGCCGCTTCCCGGCTCTTGTGCGAGATCACATAGATGAGTGTGTTGCTCTTGCGCGGCTCATCCTGCGGCACCCAATAGCCAATATTTTTCATGCCGTGCTTTTCGAATATCTTGCACGTGTGGTTGTGGAACCGAGCATTCAGGGCGCTCAGTCTTCCCGGGAGGGTTGTGTACGTTCTCAGTTCAAATACTTCGGCGTTGGCCATGGTTACCATTCCTATCATCAGGGCTAGGGTTCGAATCAGCTTCATTGCTCTTTAGACTCCTTATTGTCGGCGTGCCAGTTCATTCTCCACCATACAGGCCGTTGCAAGCAACAGAGCCTCGGCTCCGCGCGCGGCCGTCATTTGCAAGCCGAGCGGCAGGTCCGCGCCCGTAGGCATCGGAACCGTGATCGCCGGAACACCCAGTCCGGTCCAGACACCGTTCATATGGGGATCGCCGGTGGAGGACAGGCCAAATGGGGCCGCACCCAGAGCCGCCGGCGTCAACACCACGGGGTATGCCGCAAATAACTCTCCCATCCGTTCGGCGGCCTCCCGAAGATTCTGCCGCGCCTGTTCGTATTCCCGCTGGTGGATCGCTAAACCGCGCTCTACGAGTTCCGCGAGCTTCCGGCCAATCCTGGCGCCGTGCCGCCGGAACAGTTCCTCGTGCGTGCGAGCCCCTTCGAAACAGTTGATGCATCGCACTGCCGCCGCCGCAACATCCCAGTCGAAACCCCCTCCGATCATCGCCGCTCCCAGTCTGGCAACGCTGCTGAGAAACCTTTCGCGCATCGGACCCTCCACCTCTGGCGGCGGAACCAGCGCCCCCAACCGGACCGCCGGAGTCGCATCCGCGGCAAAGCCCATCTCTCCCCAAAGCCTCCGCATGCGCGTGGCCGAGACTGTGAACAATCCAGCCGTATCGAATGAGGGAGCAAACGCGAGCACTCCTTCCAGCGACAGAAGGCCATGAGACGGCTTGAACCCCACCACGCCGCAGAACGATGCCGGACGAATTACCGAGCCTTGCGTTTGCGTCCCCAACGCGAACTCCGCCATTCCGCACGCAACCGCCGCCGCCGATCCACTCGAACTTCCGCCAGGGGTGTGCGCCAGGTTCCGGGGATTCCGCGTCGGCGCCGGATCAAAGTACGCAAACGCCGTGGTGTGTGTTTTTCCCAGCATCACCGCGCCGCGCTCCCGCAGCATCCTCACCAGCGCGGCATCGGTTCCCGCCTGCCGCCCCCGGAACAGCTCCGAACCATACTCCGTCGGCAACTGCTGTGTGTCAAAAATATCCTTGACGCCGAACGGAAAACCGTTCAAACTGCCGTCCCCCAGCGCTTCCCGCGGCTCCACTCTCACCCAGGCCGACACCTCACCGTCCCGCTGCCGGATTCGTTCCAGGCACACCCGGACCGCCTCACTCATTCTCTCGCTCCTCCATCCAGCACTCGCTCCTCCATCCGGCCGATGCCCTCACAAAGCAAATCGGGTTCCGTCAATAGGCTGATTACGACCAATGATTCCTGCTCGACATCATAGAAAAATCCCGGCTGCACCAGGACGCCATCGGTATCCAGCAACCGTAGCGCCCACTCCTGGTCACTGCGCGTGCGCGGCAGCCGCACCATCGCGTACCAGCCCCCTTCCACCCGCAGCGTTTCCATCCTCCCCTGCACCAGGGCCAGGTTCGCTTTCAGCCTCCCCATCATGCGCACAAGGAATCCCGGACGCAGCCGCATCCACGCCGCCGCCGCATGCTGCACCGGAGCGCTCACCGATAGGTACGTGTCGGCGATCCATTCCAGCCGGCGCAGTGCCTCCTGCTTGCCAGGCCCGCTTGCCACCATCCAGCCAAGCTTCATCTGCGGCAGTCCCGCCAGCTTCGACAGCCCGCTCAGCGAAAACCGCAAAACATCCCCATCGCCGGCCACCGTCCGCACACGCTTGGCATCCTCGACCAAGGCGTAATCGGCGAAGACTTCATCGGAGATCAGCGCCAGATTGTGCCGACGGCAAATACTCATGAGACCGTCCAGCTCGCTCCGCTTCACGTATGATCCGGTCGGATTGTTCGGATTCACCACCACGATGGCCCGCGTCCGCCCGTTCACGCCTCGCTCCAACTCCTCTAGATCCACCCACCAGCCTTCCTGATATTGCAAGGCGTAGTGGCTCACCCGCACCGATTCCAGCGCCGCCAGATGCTCGAACAGCGGATAGGATGGCCGCGGAACCAGAATCTCATCGCCCGGATCAGCCAGCAACTTGAAGAGGTAAGAATAAGCTTCACTGGTGCTGGCCGTCAGGAGAATATCGCCGGGAGACAGGCTGACGCCGGATGACGCGTAATATTCCGCCACCGATTGCCGAGCCCGCTCCAGCCCCGCCGCCGATGGCTCATACCGCAGCACGCCCTCATCATGGAGCGCCCCCAGAACCTCTGAGTCTTCCAGCGCAATCCCGGCATGCGCCGGGTTCGACTCCGTCAGGTCGACAATCGCGCACCCCTCCTCCCGCTTGCGCGCGATCATCCGCGCAAGTTCATTGTCCGGCAGGCTCCAATCCAGGCGTGTGGAGAACATTACAAGTTACAAAACGCTCCGGATCAGCAGCCACGTCGTCAGGCACAGAATCACCGCCGCTCCCGCGCCCGCCGCCAGCGCGCGTCCGCCCACCTTGACCAGCAGCCGCAGATTCACCTCCAATCCGATCGCCGCCATCGCAAGCGTGAGCAGCCAGTTGCCGCCCTCCACCAGCCACGGTCCCAAGGCGATGCTCGTCCGCACGCTCAACCACACCGGCAGCCACGATGCCGGCTGGAACTGCACCGCCGGGATCAGGCTCGCCGTGTTCAGCGCCGCCAGGATCAAAAATCCCCACAGGAACTTCGGTATCAGCCGCCCATAATGCATCCCCTTCTTTCGCTCGGATCCTTGCAGAAACACCAGCACCAGCAGAAACGGTATCAACAAAGTGACGCGCGCCAGCTTCACCAGTGTCGCCAGCGTTCCCGCTTTCGCGCCGAATGCAAATCCCGCCGCTACTACCTGCGGAACCGCGTGGATCGACGATCCCGCCCATACCCCGAATGCCTCCTGGCTCAGCCCCAGCAATCCTCCAGCCAGCGGCAGCGCGAACATCAGAATCAACCCCAGCAGGTTCACCGTGCCCACGCTCAGTGTGACATCCTCGTCCTCGGCATCGATCAGCGGCGCCGTAGCCACAATCGCGCTCGTCCCGCACACCGCCGTTCCCGCCCCAATCAATACCGCCGTCTTTCGCATCAG
>Ga0080064_1002920_pt1 | contig 26874 bp, 33 predicted proteins | sample Subgrocontami54m_FD_69260 | JGI IMG/M metagenome (GOLD analysis project Ga0080064, IMG submission 69260) | Subsurface groundwater microbial communities from S. Glens Falls, New York, USA - GMW46 contaminated, 5.4 m (SPADES assembly) (version 2) ...
CGCCTGACCGCGCGCCAGATCGAGGCCGCGCGCCGCGCCATGACCCGCCACATCAAGCGCGGCGGGCGCATCTGGATCCGGATCTTTCCGGACAAGCCGATTTCGCAGAAGCCGGCCGAGGTGCGCATGGGCAACGGCAAGGGCAACCCGGAGTATTTCGTCGCCGAAATCGTTCCCGGCAAGGTGCTGTACGAAATGGACGGCGTAGACGAGGTGCTTGCACGGCAGGCGTTCCGCCTGGCCGCGGCCAAGCTGCCGATCGCTACTGCCTTTGTCCACCGTTTAGTGGGGTAAAGAGATGAAACCGAGTGAACTGCGCGCCAAGGACATGGCGCAGCTGAACCAGGAACTGAACGACCTGCTGAAGGCGCAATTCAGCCTTCGCATGCAGGTTGCGACGCAGCAGCTGAGCAACAACAGCCAGCTGAAGAAGACCCGCCGCGACATCGCGCGGGTGCGCACCATCATTGGACAGAAGGCGGCAAGCAAATGAGCGATACCGAGACAGCCAAGGCAAGTAAGGTTATTCGTGCCCTCACCGGCCGCGTGGTCAGCGACAAGATGAACAAGACCGTGACGGTACTGATCGAACGCCGTGTGCGTCACCCCATGCTGGGAAAGATCGTGACCCTGTCAAAGAAATACCACGCCCACTCCGAGAGCAATGAGTACAAGCTCGGCGATCTGGTGATGATCGAGGAAACGCGTCCAATCTCGAAGACCAAGGCGTGGAAGGTCACCAAGTTGGTCGAAAGAGCCAAGAACATTTAAGGCGCACGAAAACCTTGCTCTGGCGGGCGAGGTGGGATACAATCCACCGTTTTTCGCGTTACCGCCCGGCCTCAGGCCGGGTGTTCACCCCAACGGGTTCCAAGACTGGCCGCAACGCGTCAGGCACACCGCAAGGTGGGGCGCGAGCGGTTCAAGTTGGAGAGGAAACAAATCATGATCCAGATGCAAAGTGTGTTGGATGTGGCCGACAACACCGGTGCGCGCGCCGTCATGTGCATCAAGGTATTGGGCGGCTCGAAGCGGCGTTATGCCGGCATCGGCGACGTGATCAAGGTCAGCGTCAAGGACTGCGCTCCGCGCGGCCGCGTGAAAAAGGGCGAGATCTACAGTGCTGTGGTCGTGCGCACCGCCAAGGGCGTGCGCCGTGCCGACGGCTCGTTGATCAAGTTCGATACCAATGCCGCGGTGCTGCTCAACGCCAAGCTGGAACCGATCGGCACGCGCATATTCGGGCCGGTGACGCGCGAGCTCCGGAACGAGCGCTTCATGAAGATCGTGTCGCTCGCGCCCGAAGTTTTGTAACAGACGGGTTGATGGAACAAGGGAGGCAAGCCCCCCTCGTACCTCCCCCAGGTCAGGAATATAGGAATCGAAGGCCATGCAAAAGATTCGCAAAGGCGATGACGTGATCGTCACCACCGGCAAGGACAAGGGCAAGCGCGGTACGGTGCTGCGCCGCGTGGATGACAGGCATCTGCTGGTCGAGGGCGTCAATCGCGCGAAGAAACACCAGAAGCCCAATCCGATGAAGGGCCAGACCGGCGGCATCGTCGACATGGACATGCCGATCGACATCTCCAACGTTGCGCTGTTCAACCCGCAAACGCAGAAAGCCGACCGCATCGGTTTCAAGACGCTGGAGGACGGCCGCAAGGTGCGTGTTTTCAAGTCCAACGGCGAAGTCGTGGACGCCTGAGAGAGATAACCCTATGGCACGCTTATACAGCTATTACAAAGAGACGGTGGTGCCCGATCTGGTCAAGAAGTTCGGCTACAAGACGGCGATGCAGGTTCCGCGCATCGAGAAGATCACGCTCAACATGGGCGTGGGCGAGGCGGTCAACGACAAGAAAATCATGGACAACGCCGTCGGCGACATGACCAAGATCGCCGGCCAAAAACCGGTGGTAACGTTGTCGAAGAAACCTATCGCCGGTTTCAAGATCCGCAAGGGCCTGGCGATCGGCTGCATGGTGACCCTGCGCGGCGTGCGCATGTACGAGTTTCTCGACCGTCTGGTCAGTATCGCGATACCGCGGATCCGCGACTTTCGCGGCCTGTCGCAGCGCGCGTTCGACGGCCGCGGCAACTACAACCTTGGCGTGAAAGAGCAGATCATTTTCCCCGAGGTCGAGTACGACAAGATCGATGCCCTGCGTGGCATGAACATCAGCATCACCACCACTGCGAAGACCGACGAGGAAGCCAAGGCGCTGCTCGCGGCATTCAAATTTCCGTTCAAGACCTGAAGGATTGCGCCATGGCAAAAACCGCAGTCATCAACCGTAACGAAAAGCGTCGCAAGACCGTGAAGAAATTCGGGGTCAAACGCGCAGCGCTGCTCGCTATCATCAACGACTTCAAGCAACCCGAAGACGAGCGGATGGCGGCGCGCATGCAGTTGCAGCAGCTGCCGCGGAACGCGTCCCCGACGCGTGTCCGGAACCGCTGCAAGCTGACGGGCCGCCCGCGCGGCGTGTACCGCAAGTTCGGCCTGGGGCGCAACAAGCTGCGCGAAATCGCCATGCGTGGCGAGATTCCCGGCATGACCAAAGCCAGCTGGTGAGAGGAGACAAAGCATGAGCATGAGTGACCCGATCGCCGATATGCTGACCCGCATCCGCAATGCGCAACTCGCGGAAAAGCTGTCGGTGGCGATGCCGTCGTCGCGCGTGAAAGCGTCCATCGCCCAAGTGCTGAAGGATGAGGGCTACATTGATGATTTCAAGGTGCGCGACGAGGACGGAAAACCCACCCTCGAGATCGCGCTCAAGTACTACGCCGGCGCGCCGGTGATCGAGAAGATCGAGCGCGTCAGCCGCCCCGGACTGCGTATTTACAAGGGCCGCGATGATATTCCCAAGATCATGAACGGACTGGGAATCGCCATCGTCTCCACCTCCAAGGGCGTGATGACCGACAGAAAAGCGCGTGCCACCGGGATTGGCGGCGAAGTGCTGTGCATCGTGGCTTAAGGGAACGAAATCATGTCGCGAATCGGAAACAATCCCATCGTGGTGCCCAAGGGCGTCGAAGTAACGCTGTCGGCCGAGCAGGTCGCGGTCAAAGGGCCGCTGGGCACGCTGACGCAGCGCTTGAGCAGTGATATCAGGCTCGAGCGCGATGGCGACAAGCTGCTGTGCCAGGTTAACAATGACTCGACGCAGGCCAATGCCATGTCCGGCACCATCCGCGCGCTGGTGGCCAATATGGTGGAGGGTGTGACCAAGGGCTACGAAAAGAAGCTGACGCTGGTTGGCGTCGGCTACCGCGCACAGGCGCAGGGTGACAAGCTCAACCTGGCGCTCGGTTTCTCCCATCCGGTGGTGCACCAGATGCCCAAAGGCGTCAAGGTCGAGACCCCGAGCCAGACCGAAATCATCCTTCGCGGCACCGACAAGCAGCAGGTCGGCCAGGTCGCCGCCGAAGTGCGCGCCTACCGCAGTCCCGAGCCGTACAAGGGCAAGGGCGTGCGCTATATGGGCGAGAAGGTGGTCTTGAAAGAGACCAAGAAGAAGTAAGCGGAGCTAAAGCCATGATAGATAAAAAGCAGGCGCGATTGCGCCGGGCACGCAGATCCCGTGCCAAGATCGCTGAACTCAAGGCGGTGCGCCTGGCGGTGCATCGCACCAACAGCCACATCTACGCCCAGGTGATTTCCGCCTGCGGCACCAAGGTTCTGACCGCGGCCTCCACGCTGGAGAAGGAAGTGCGCGCGGCGGTGGCCAATGGCGGCAACGTAAAGGCGGCCGAGGCCGTAGGCAAGCGCATCGCCGCCAAAGCCAAACAACTCGGCATCGAGAAAGTCGCGTTCGACCGCGGCGGTTTGCAGTATCACGGCCGTGTCAAGGCGCTGGCTGAAGCGGCGCGTGAAGCCGGGCTCAAGTTTTAATCGGGGACGAATATGGCGAAGATGCAGGGCAGGATGCAGGGCAAGATGCAGGGCCAGGACGACCGCGGCGACGGCCTGCGCGAGAAAATGGTTGCGATCAACCGCGTCACCAAAGTAGTGAAGGGCGGCCGCATCCTCAGCTTCGCCGCGCTCACGGTGGTTGGCGATGGCGACGGCGGGGTCGGGATGGGCAAGGGCAAGTCGCGCGAGGTTCCGGTGGCGGTGCAAAAGGCCATGGAAGAAGCGCGGCGCAAAATGTTTCGTGTCAGCCTCAAGAACGGCACGCTGCACCATGCGGTGATGGGGCGCCACGGCGCGGCCAAGGTCTATATGCAGCCGGCATCCGAAGGCACGGGCATCATCGCCGGCGGCGCGATGCGCGCGGTATTCGAGGTCATGGGTATCACCAACGTGCTCGCGAAGTGCATCGGCTCGGGCAGTCCCTACAACGTGGTGCGCGCCACCCTGCAGGGATTGAAATCGATGAACACGCCGTCCGAGATTGCCGCCAAGCGCGGCAAGTCGGTCGAAGAAATCACCGGTTGAGGGTAATCATGGCGGACAAGAAAATCAAAGTTACCCTGGTTAAAAGCGCGATCGGCTGCAAGGCCGCGCACCGCGCCACGGTGCGCGGGCTGGGCTTGAAGCGCATCAACCACACGGTGGAGTTGCAGGACACCCCTGCCATCCGCGGCATGATCAACAAGGTGTACTACCTGGTGAAGTGCGAGGCATAAATGCAGCTCAATACGATCAAGCCTGCAGCAGGCGCGAAGCGCGCCCGGCGTCGCGTCGGCCGCGGCATCGGCTCGGGCCTGGGCAAGACTGCGGGACGGGGCCATAAAGGGCAGAAGTCGCGCTCCGGCGGCTTTCACAAGATCGGCTTCGAAGGCGGCCAGATGCCGCTGCAGCGGCGCCTGCCCAAGCGCGGCTTCAATTCGCTCGCGCGCGGGCTCACCGCCGAGGTGCGGCTGTCCGACCTGCAAAAATTGGCAATCGCGGAGATCGATCTGAAGGCGCTGAAAGATGCGGGCGTGGTGCGCGAGGCAACTGAAGTCGTCAAGGTCATCCTGTCGGGCAAGCTCGAGCGCAAGGTCAGCCTGAGCGGCCTGCGCGTCACCAAGGGTGCCAGGGCGGCAATTGAGGCGGCTGGCGGCAGTATCGCAGCGCTGGAAGTGAAAGCGCCCGTAGGCAAAGGCAAGAAAGCCAAAGCCAGGGTGGAAGCCATTGCCAAGGCCAAAGCCAGGGCAGAGGCGCCCAAGGGGGTCAAGGCCGCACGCGCGGACAAGGCGAAGGCGAAGCCCAAGGCGCCGAAGGCGTCGAAGGCAGCCGCGGCCGAGCCCGCCGCCAAAGGCAAGTCCAAACCCAAGGCGAAGGGCGAGAAGGCTTAATTGCCACTCAGCGAGATGGCTACTCCGACCAAAAACATCGGCAAGACCGGCAAGTTCGGCGACCTGAAAAAGCGTCTGCTGTTCCTGCTCGGCGCGCTGGTCGTGTTCCGCATCGGTGCGCATATTCCGGTGCCCGGTATCGATCCGAACGTGCTGGCCGAGCTGTTCCAGTCGCAGCAGGGCGGGATCCTGGGCATGTTCAACATGTTCTCCGGTGGCGCCTTGTCGCGCTTCACCATCTTCGCCCTCGGCATCATGCCCTACATCTCGTCCTCGATCATCATGCAGCTGATGACGACGGTATCGCCGCAGCTGGAGCAGTTGAAGAAGGAAGGCCAGGCGGGACAGCGCAAGATCACTCAGTACACGCGCTATGGCACCGTGTTCCTGTGCCTGTTTCAGGCGGCGGGCATTTCGATTGCGCTGGAATCGCAGCCGGGGCTGGTGCTCGAACCGGGGCTCATGTTCCGCTTCGTCACTGTGAGCACGTTGGTGACCGGCACGATGTTCCTGATGTGGCTGGGCGAGCAGATCACCGAGCGCGGCCTGGGCAATGGCATTTCCATCATCATTTTCGCCGGCATTGCCGCGGGCCTGCCCAACGCCGTCGGCGGCACGCTGGAGTTGGTGCGCACCGGCGCCATGCATCCGCTCACGGCGCTCCTGATCGCGGCGGCAGTGGTGCTGGTAACCTGGGCCGTGTGTTTTGTCGAACGCGGCCAGCGCAAGATTCTGGTGAACTACGCCAAGCGCCAGGTCGGCAACAAGATCTACGGCGGCCAGGCCTCGCACCTGCCGTTCAAGCTCAACATGGCCGGGGTGATCCCGCCGATTTTCGCATCAAGCATCATCCTGTTCCCGGCGACCCTGGCCGGCTGGTTCGGCCAGAGCGAAAATATGAGCTGGCTGCGCGACATCTCCGCCACGCTCTCGCCCGGCCAGCCGATCTACGTCATGCTGTATTCGGGGGCGATCATCTTCTTCTGTTTTTTCTACACCGCGCTGCAATACAACCCCAAAGACACCGCGGATAACCTGAAAAAAAGCGGTGCCTTCGTCCCCGGCATCCGCCCGGGCGATCAGACCGCGCGCTACCTGGAGAAGATCCTGACGCGGCTCACCTTGGCCGGCGCGGTGTACGTGACCCTGGTCTGCCTGTTGCCCGAATTCATGATCCTGAAATGGAACGTGCCGTTCTACTTCGGCGGAACCTCGCTGCTGATCATCGTGGTCGTGACCATGGATTTCATGTCCCAGGTGCAGGCGTACATCATGTCGCACCAGTATGAAAGCCTGTTGAAAAAGGCCAATTTCAAAGGGGCGGGGTTCCCGACGAGATGAGGCAACGAGGGGTGCGCCCCTCGATGATCCCCTCTTCAGAGCGTAGAGCTGCACAAAAGGAATATGTCGAAAGAAGACGTTATCGAGATGCAAGGGGAGATAGTCGAGAACCTCCCGAATGCGACCTTCAGGGTGAAGCTGGAAAATGGCCACATCGTGTTGGGACATATCTCCGGCAAGATGCGCATGCATTACATCCGCATCCTGCCCGGCGACAAGGTGACGGTGGAGTTGACGCCGTATGACTTGACCAGAGCGCGGATCGTTTTCCGCGCGAAGTAGCCCAGGTTCGGATGTAACAACGCGCACCCGGGACGGAGCAGGAGAGGACCATGAAAGTACAGGCATCGGTGAAAAAGATGTGCCGCAACTGCAAGGTCATTCGCAGGAAGGGCGTGGTGCGCGTCATTTGCACCAACCCGCGGCATAAACAGCGTCAAGGTTAACTGGCTGGCAGAGAAGATGATATCAAGCTATAATTATCGGTTTCTCGTTCTTGGAGTGAGCTAATGGCCCGTATTGCAGGCGTCAACATTCCAAACCACCAACACGCGGAGATTGCGCTGACCGCGATCTTCGGCATCGGGCGCGCGCGCGCGCAGGCGATCTGCAACGCTGCCAAGGTCGTAACGTCGGCCAAGATCAAGGACCTGTCGGATTCAGACGTGGAACGATTGCGCGAAGAGGTGGCCAAATTCACGGTCGAGGGCGACCTGCGGCGCGAGGTGTCGATGTCGATCAAGCGCCTGATGGATCTGGGCTGCTATCGCGGTTCGCGCCACCGCAAGGGCTTGCCCGTGCGCGGGCAGCGCACGCGCACCAATGCGCGCACGCGCAAGGGGCCGCGCAAGGCCGCGATCAAGATGAAATCCGCGGCGGCCAAGACTTAAGCCCCGGATCAACGGATACGTAGAGGAAAGCATAAATGGCCAAATCCCCGGGCACGACCGCCACAACATCGGCGCGTGTGCGCAAGAAGGTGAAGAAGAACGTTGCCGAAGGCATCGCGCATATCCACGCGTCGTTCAACAACACCATCATCACCATTACCGACCGTCAGGGCAATGCGCTCTCGTGGGCGACTTCCGGTGCCGCCGGTTTCAAGGGTTCGCGCAAGAGCACGCCGTTCGCCGCCCAAATTGCCGCCGAGCAAGCCGGCAAAGCGGCACAGGAATGCGGCGTGAAGAACGTCGAGGTGCGCATCAAAGGTCCGGGCCCCGGACGCGAGTCCGCGGTGCGTGCCTTGAACGCCATTGGACTGAAGATCACCAGCATCAGCGACGTGACGCCGGTACCGCACAACGGTTGCCGCCCGCCCAAGCGTCGCCGCATCTAAGGAGACTGGAACGTGGCCCGCAACCTAGACCCCAAATGCCGCCAGTGCCGCCGCGAGGGCGAGAAGCTGTTCCTCAAAGGCGAGAAGTGCTTTACCGACAAATGTGCCGTCGAGCGCCGCGCCTATGCGCCGGGCCAGCACGGCCAGAAGAGCGGCCAGCGTCTGTCCGACTACGGCAAGCAACTGCGCGAGAAGCAGAAAATCCGGCGCATCTACGGCATCCTCGAGCGCCAGTTCCGCGGCATCTATGCGGTGGCTGCGCGCCAGAAGGGCATTACCGGCGAGAGCCTGCTGCAGTTGCTCGAATCGCGCCTGGACACGGTGTGCTTCCGCATGGGTTTCGGCGCCTCGCGCAACGAGGCGCGCCAGATCGTACGCCACAACGGCATCACGGTGAACGGCAAGCGCGTCAATATTCCGTCCTACCATGTGCGTACCGGCGACACCATCGAGGTGGCGGCAAAGGCCAAGGACCAGCTGCGCATCAAGGGCGCATCCGCGGCAGCTGCTTCGCGCGGAATCCCCGAATGGCTGGAAGTCGATACCACGGCGATGAAGGGCATGTTCAAGGCCAAACCGCAGCGCACCGAACTGCCTTCGACCATCAACGAGAGCCTGGTAGTCGAACTGTATTCCAAGTAATTGTCAAAGTTTCCCAGAGGAACCTCCATGCAAAGCAGTGGATTTCTGAAACCGCGCATCATCGACGTGCAGAGCATCGCTCCCAATCATGCCAAAGTGGTGATGGAGCCGTTCGAGCGGGGCTACGGCCACACATTGGGCAACGCGCTGCGGCGCGTACTCTTGTCCTCGATGCCGGGTTTTGCCCCGACCGAGGTGCAGATCTCGGGCGTGCTGCACGAATACTCGACCATCGACGGCGTACAGGAGGACGTGGTCGACATCCTCCTCAACTTGAAGGGCGTGGTGTTGAAAGTGCACAACCGCACCGAAGCGCTGCTGACGCTGAAGAAAAAGGGCGAGGGTGCAGTGACCGCCGCCGACATCGAGGTTTCGCACGACGTCGAGATAATCAACCCCGAGCATGTGATCGCCCATCTGTCCCCCGGCGGCAAGCTGGAAATGCAGATCAAGGTCGAGCGCGGCCGCGGCTATGAGCCCGGCAACATGCGCGCGGCCCCGGAAGAGACCAAGGGCATAGGCAAGATCATCCTCGACGCCTCGTTTTCGCCGGTGCGCCGCGTCAGCTACGCGGTCGAATCGGCGCGGGTGGAACAGCGCACCGACCTGGACAAGCTGATCATGGATATCGAGACCAACGGCGTAGTCGAGCCGGAAGAGGCGATCCGCTACGCCGCGCGCGTCCTGGTGGACCAGCTGTCGGTGTTCGCGGCGCTCGAAGGCACGCCGATCGCAAGCGAGCCGGTCAAGGCCCCGCAGGTCGATCCGATCCTGTTGCGTCCGGTGGACGATCTGGAACTCACGGTGCGTTCGGCCAACTGCCTGAAGGCCGAGAACATCTATTACATCGGCGATCTGATTCAGCGCACCGAGACCGAGCTGCTGAAGACGCCGAACCTGGGCCGCAAGTCGCTCAACGAGATCAAGGAAGTGCTGGCCTCGCGCGGACTGACCCTGGGCATGAAGCTGGAGAACTGGCCGCCCGCCGGGCTGGAAGTCGCCCGCGTATGAGCGCAGGCCGCGCGTAGACGTTTCACGGCCAAGGAACGGCGCCCTCGGGACGAGGGCCGAACAGAAGAGGCAAGAACATGCGTCACCGCTTAGGACTGAGAAAGCTCAATCGCACCGGCAGCCACCGCCTGGCGATGCTGCGCAATATGACCAATTCGCTGCTGAAGCACGAGGTCATCACGACCACGCTGCCCAAGGCGAAGGAGTTGCGCCGCGTGGTCGAGCCGATGATCACGCTGGGCAAGATCGCCACGGTCGCCAACCGCCGTCTGGCGTTCAACCGCCTGCGCGACCGCGACATGGTTACCAAGCTGTTCAACGAACTTGGCCCGCGTTACGCCAAGAGGAACGGCGGCTACCTGCGCATTCTCAAATACGGGTTCCGTCAGGGCGACAACGCGCCGATGGCTCTGGTCGAGCTTATGGATCGCCCCGAGCCTGCGCAAGGCAGCGCTGCGGTGGAGGCCAAGTCTTAGGCAGCGTTGCTGCCATGAAGAAGCCGGCCAGTGCGCCGGCTTTTTTGCTTTCTGGGGCTACAATGCGGACATGGCGATAGTCCTGTTTACCGATTTTGGCGCCGGCGACCTCTACGTCGGCCAGGTGAAGGCGGTGCTGCAGCGGCTCGCGCCGGGCATGCCGGTGATCGACTTGCTGCATGACGCGCCCGCATTCAATGTGCGCGCGAGCGCGCACCTGCTCGCCGCCATGGTCGGCTGCTTTGCCGAAGGCAGCGTGTTCCTGACCGTGGTCGATCCCGGGGTCGGCGGGGCGCGCAACGCCATGGTGGTACACGCTGATGACCGCTGGTATGTAGGCCCCGACAACGGGCTGCTATCGGTAGTCGGTGCGCGCGCGGCCAAAGGCGATTGCTGGCGCGTCGTCTGGCGGCCGGAGCAGCTTTCGGATTCGTTCCACGGACGCGACCTGTTTGCCCCGGTTGCGGCGACGCTGGCCGTGCAAAGCAGCCTGCCCAAGGGTTGGTTTGAGCACGCCGGCACGCTCGACGTCGAGTTCGGCGGCGACGACCTGCCCGAGATCATCTACGTCGACCATTATGGCAACGCCCATACGGGCATCCGTGCGAGCGGGATTCCGCGCGAGGCGCTGCTTTCGGTAGGCGAGCGGCGGCTGCCCTTCGCGCGCGTCTTTTCCGAGGCGGCCGAAGCTGCGGCTTTCTGGTACCAAAACAGCCAGGGCCTGGTGGAGATTGCAGTCAACCGCGGCAGCGCGGCACGGCTGCTGCAATTGAAAATCGGCGACGGGGTAGGCTGGGCGTGAGCATAGACGCCATAGCCACAGGCTGAATCCGCCTCGTTCAATAGTCGGATCGCGGAGCGACCTGTTCGGCGCGCCTAGCCCTTCTTGGATGCTGGCAACTGCCCGGCCATGCACTTGCGGTGCTCGACCCTTGTGCTCTTGTCCTTGCAGGCTTCCAACGCGTTGGTGTGAGCCTCGCAGCGTTCCTGGTTTCGCGCCTTGGTGCAGTCGCGTGGCTTGGGCGGCGTGAACTTCGCAGCCGGCGCCGGCCGATGCATGCACTCGCGCCACTCATCGCCGGTCTTGTCCTTGCACGCTGCAATATCCTTGTTGAGCGATTCGCAACGCGCCTTGTCCTTCGCCTTGGCGCAGTCCATGGGATGAGCGCCCGGACCTTTCCCCGCGGCCGCCCCAGTAGGCATTGCGGCAACGGCGGTGGCGAATGTCGCGGCGGCGACGCCGGCGAGCAGCACTGACAGGGAGGATTTCATCGGCTTTCCTTCCAAAGATAGAGGGGAAAGCGGCGCACGCATGCGCCGCGCTATCCTCTGCAAACCGGAGCAGGGAGCAGGTTCAATCTACGCTCTGGCTCCCTATCCGGTTTGACTTTGGTCAAATCTGTGCCGACTGGCGTCAGGTTCCAGGTTCGAGCCCTGGTCGGGGAGGCGCGACCAGCCGGTTGCGGCTTGCGGACATTTCTACTCCGCTTTTACATCTGGACGCCGCGAAAATTCAGCTATAATGGTATTGCGGTTGGGAGAGCTGCGAAATCGCGGTTCGTTGGGTTAATAGCCCACCCGGCTGCATTTTCCTTTTATGCATCTTCTTTATCTCGACGACGCCGGGTCTCAAAAGAACCCAACCGAGACATATCTGGTCCTGGGCGGTGTTTCTGTCTACGAAGCGCAAGCGGATTTCATTACCCGCGAGCTTGATAAATTGGCGCAAAGCATTGACCCCGCCAATCCTCAAGGCGTCGAGTTCCATGCGTCTGAAATCTTTTCTCGCCGCAAGACACCTTGGAACAAGATGTCGAAAGAAGAAGCGCAGGGCGTTATCAAAGCAGTCCTTCATGTGCTTGCGGGTTGCTACGAAACGGCACGAGCGTTTGCTTGCGCCATTCACAAACCGACAATCGCTGCCCCCGATCTAATGGAGGTCGCCTTTGAGGACCTATGTTCCCGCTTCGACCTGTTTCTACAGCGACTTCGCGCTGCTGGAGAGCGTCAACGCGGACTAATTATCCTCGACGAAAGTTCTCACGAAACATCGCTTCAGCAAATGGCGCGAGACTTTCGCATACTTGGCACGAAGTGGGGAGGCATTCACAATCTTGCGGATACGCCGCTCTTCGTTGATTCCAAGGCGTCTAGAGTGGTTCAACTCGCGGATCATGTTGCTTATGCGGTTTTCCGTCGCTACAACGCTAGCGATACTCAATACTTCGACATTATCGCTGGAAAGTTTGACATGCACGAAGGTGTAATGCATGGACTGCGACACTTATTAAGGGAACACGCCAACTGCATGTGTCCGGCCTGCATGAGTCGCCGTATGAGTGGGGGCGCACGATAGCATTGCGGGAAGAATTCGCGATTGTTTGCAGGTTTTGGCAATGATTCCACGAAAGTACGCCTGGTGTTGTCTCCGGCCGTTCAGGCAAGAGAAATAACCTCGCGCCAGTACCAGATTTGCCCTGGCCGGGGACCAGCAAGCTCGAAATGCTAGACTTTCGTAATCGATAGTGTTCTCATGAATTGAGAGCGTCAGGAAATGTCCGATAGCCTCCCTCCAATTCCCGCGAAGCGCTTTTTCACCATAGGTGAAGTCAGCGAACTGTGCGGCGTCAAGCCGCACGTGCTGCGCTACTGGGAGCAGGAATTCACCCAGTTGAATCCGGTGAAACGGCACGGCAATCACCGCTATTACCAGCACCATGAAATCCTGTTGATTAGGCGGGTCCGCGAACTCCTTTACGAGCAAGGCTTCACCATTACTGGCGCCAAGAATCGGCTTGACGGGGGAGAAGTGTTCACGCCAATCACGGCTGCCGTTGGCGCCGAATCTGATGACGTTGGTACAAAACCGGATAATCTCCCTCCAATTCCCGCAAAGCGCTCTTTCACCATAGGTGAAGTCAGCGAACTGTGCGGCGTCAAGCCGCACGTGCTGCGCTATTGGGAGCAGGAATTCACTCAGTTGAAACCGGTGAAACGGCGCGGCAATCGACGCTATTACCAGCACCATGAAATACTGTTGATTAGGCGGGTCCGCGATCTCCTTTACGAGCAAGGCTTCACCATTAGTGGCGCTAGAACCCTGCTCGAGGGAATAGTCGCCGAACCCTTGCATGTCGAGTTGATTGGCATTGGGAAAACCATAGGGGACCAACTCCGCAAGGAACCCTCTCTCGTCCACCAACTTACGCCTGAACAATTTGAAGAACTCATTTGTGACCGCCTATTTGCAATGGGTTTTGAGCCCCGCCGCGTAGGTGCAATCAACAGAAAGGATGGGGGCGTCGACGTCCTGTTTTGGCCGCGTATGACAAGCGCATTTCCTTTTCTAGGTGCTGCACAAGTCAAACACCATCGCAATCCAAACTCTAAGGAAGGGCCTGCGACGGTGCGAGAATTCTCTGGCACGTTGGCCGGACACCCGTTTAATGCAGGCTTACTCGTGACCAACACCTCTTTTTCGCCTGACGCCGAGTGGTTCGCGCGTGAACATGCGAAATTGATGAAACTGCGTGACTTCAACGATATTCGTCGCTGGCTGTTAGATAACTTCACTGACGAGGCAGAGTGGCGCGAAATACCATCGTCCATCGAACTTTGTCCAGGCGTCGTCGTCAAAATTCGGTAGAGGTTATGTGAGATCTACTCTAAGCATCCAGTGGTGCCCAGATTTGCCCTGATCGTGGAGCCGCTTCGGTCGTTTTGACGCGGCCGCTAAAGACTTTCGTCAATAACTCTGCACCAGCGCTGCGACTCCTGCCGCTTGTCCGAACGCCATTCATAGCACAAGTATTACCCGAAAATCATTGACATTAGTCCGGGTCGGACCAATCACCACCAGGTCGTTCAAAACCTCGAAAAAGCCATAACTGTCGTTGTTCGCGAGGAGCTTTTTGGCCGAGACGCCGGCCTCCCCGGCGCGCTCGAGCGAGTTCGGTGCGAGCACCGCACCGGCGTTGTCCTCCGAACCGTCGATGCCGTCGGTATCGCAGGCGAGGGCGTGGATATCGGGCATGCCGCCGAGTTCGAGCGCGAGCGACAGCAGGAACTCGGAGCAGCGCCCGCCGCGGCCGCTGCCGCGCACCGTGACCGTGCATTCGCCGCCCGAAATCAGCGCCAGCGGCGGCTTGAACGGCTCGCCATGATTTCTGATCTGGCGCGCCAGCGCGGCGTAGACTTTGGCGACTTCGCTGGCTTCGCCGGTGACGCTGTCGCCCAGCACCACCGGCGCGATGCCCTTGGCTCGGAAATAGGCGGCTGCAGCCTGCAGTGAGTCCTGGGCCGTGGCGATGATGCGGTTCTCCACGCGTTTGAACAGCTTGTCGCCGGGCTTGGGCGTCTCGGCGAGATCGCCGCGCACGCCGCGCTGCAGATGCGCCATTACCGACGCCGGCGACTTGATGCCATAGCGCGCGATGATGTCCAGAGCATCCCGGTAGGTGCTCGGGTCGGGCGCGCAAGGGCCGGAGCCGATATGCGTGGGGTCGTCGCCGGTTACATCCGAGATGATCAGCGCCAGCACCCGCGCCTTGCACGCGGCAGCAAGCCTGCCGCCCTGGATGCTCGAAAGGTGCTTGCGCGCCGTGTTCATGTCCTGGATGGGGGCGCCGCAGCGCAACAGCTCCTTCGTCGTCGCCTTCAGTTCGTCCATGCCGATACCCTCGGCGGGCAGGCTCAGCAAGCTCGATCCGCCGCCCGATACCAGCGCGAGCAGCAGGTCGTTCGACCCCATGGTTTTCGCGCGGCGCAGGATTTCCTGCGCCGCTTTTTCGCCGCTTTCGTCGGGAACCGGGTGTCCGGCCTCTATGACCTTGATCCGATTGGTCAGCAGGCCGTGCCGGTAGCGCGTGATGACGAGGCCGTCGAGCGGCGCGGCGGACGGCCAGTGCTGCTCGACTGCGAGCGCCATGGCGGCGGCGGCTTTGCCCGCGCCGACCACCAGTGTCTTGCCGGCCGGCGGCTGCGGCAAATGCTGCGGCACGATCTTGAGAGGATCCGCGGCGCCGACTGCGGCGTGAAAACTTTCGATGAGCATCGTGCGCGGATCCATGGTCGGCGAAAGATAGCAGCTTTTCACGGCACTCGCCACGCGGCGGCATTGCAGCAGCGGGGGACGCAAGCCCTATGCGATTCCGCTCGGCAACAGACTTCACCGGTTCATCATCCCCATCGCGCATTTGAACAGGGCGCCATCCGGATTGGCGAGTTCTTCGACCACGCTGAGATGGTTGCGACCGGGCATGGGAATGTCGCCGGCAAAGGCATAGCGCCAGGCCCTGGCGATGAGCGCGTTCTGGCGCTTGAACTCGTCCGATTCATCGCCGCCGACCGCGGTGTAAAGCGGTGCGGTGGTGGCGGGCGGTATCGCCACGGGGCTGAGCCTGCGCGCCTGCACCTGGTCCAGTTTCAGGTCCTGATTCACGAACGGCGCGTGCGCCAGGGGCTCCAGATCGTAGACGCCGCTTATCGCAAGGCCGCCCTTCACCAGGTTGTAGGGCAGCTCCGGCATGTAGGTGTTCCAGCGCGCCGCCAGCATCATCGCCGTCAGGTGGCCGCCGGCCGAATGTCCCGCAACGTATAGCCTGCCCGGATTGACGCCGTAGCGCGCGCCGTAGTGCCACAGCCAGGCGATGGCGAGCAGGTTCTGCTTGACGATGTCCTCGATTCCGACTTTCGGGCACAGCGCGTAGTTGGGGAGGGCCAGGGTCACGCCGCGGCAGCTGAAAGCCGGAGCGAGATAGGAAAAATCGCTCTTGTCGAGCGACCTCCAGTAACCGCCGTGGATGAACACCAGCAGCGCCTCGCTCTTGCCCTCGGCGGGGAAGATGTCGAGCTTTTCCGCCGGGCTCGTCCCATAGGGAATATCCAGGCGGCAGGGCAGGTTGGCGCGCACCTGTTGCGAGCGCGTCTTCCAGCGCCCGAAGATCTGGGCATGATCGGAAATCATCGCGCGGGCGTTGTACTGCCGGTCGTAGTAGGCGCTCATGGCGTCTGTCATGGTTGGCTCCGGAACGACTGCGTAAACTTCGATACGGCCCTCGATCCGCGAGGCCCCGGGCGCGACGCGCCGGTCAGCTATTCAGGCCTTTCGGCCGCAACTCCCTCAGTTGGTCCCATAGCTCGACCGCCTGCCCTTTTGCAAGGTAATTGCGCACGTACAGGGCCACCTTTTCATCCTCGATGAAGCTCGCCGAAGATTTTGCGCCCAGGATCCTGTCCGGGAGTTGCGGCCGGGCTACGACATAGCCCTGCACATAATCGACCCCTACCTCCGCCAGCGCCTCGACGGTGGCCAGGTCTTCCACCCACTCCGCCACGCTTTTCATGCCGAGGTTTCGCGCGAGTTCGACGATCGCCTCGACGATGGCGAGATTCGCCGGATGCGTATTCACGCCCAGAACGAAGTTGCCGTCGATTTTCAGCGTATCCGCGCGCAACTCCTTCAGATACGAAAAAGACGTGTACCCCGCGCCAAAATCGTCGAGGGCTACCTTCGCCCCGAAGTCCCTCACCTTGTCGATGAAGCGCCGCGTGTTCTCCAGGTCGTGCAGCGCCACGCTCTCGGTTATCTCGATGCACAGTTTGTTCACGGCGCGCCCGTGCTGCGCCAGCATCGAGAATGCATCGTGAATGAAGCGCTCGTCATTGAGCGACGCGCCGCTCAGGTTCATGCACGCAAACCGCGTCCGGTCGAGACCGTCGTAATGCTCGTCGAGCCACTCGAGGGTGTTGGACATGACCCATCGATCGATCACCGCGCTGCGTCCGTTGTTCTCCCCCGCGGAGATGATTTTGCCCGCTGACGTGATCGTGTTGTCGGCCTCGCGCATCCGCAGAAGAATTTCGAAATCGAGCGAATCGTAGGGCGCGCGCAGGGACATGATGGGTTGCATCACCAGAAACAGGCCTTCGGGCACAACTCCGGTCCCGAGGCGTTCGATCAGACGCAGTTCCTCCTGACGCTCCTTGAATACCGACTCATTCTTCTCGTATACCACCAGATTGGCGTGCAGCCCCTTCTTGGCTTCGCGGCAGGCGCGGTCCGCCGTCGACATCGCGTCCTTCACGTTGGTGCCGTCGGCGACCTCGATCAATCCGATCGAGCCTTTGACCTGGAACGCCTTGTCGCCTATTTGATATGGGCTTGATCCGATCCAATCGACGACGCCCCGGCAGATCGCGGTCGCCGTGCGAATCGGCGTGTTCCGGAACACGATGACGAACTCGTCGCCTCCGACCCGCCCGATGTCGTGGCCGTCGGCCAGCATCTCGCGCACGCGGGCGCACACCTGTTTCAGCACCTCATCCCCCGCCACGTGGCCGAACAGGTCGTTGATCAGCTTGAACCGATCCAGGTCCAGGTACGCAAGCGCCAGCGGTTGTCCGCTCGCACGGCCCTGCTTCGCGTCGGCGAACGCTTCCTCGATGCCGTGCCGGTTCAGCGCCCCGGTCAACGAATCGTTCTCTGCCAGGAAGCGCAGTCTGGCCGTGGCCTTGGAGCGTTGGGTAATGTCCTGCAGGGACCCCTCGATCTTGTCCTCGGCGAATGTGGCCTTGACCAGGAACCGCCGGGACTTCTCGTCGTCTGCGACGAAGTCGCGGACTTCCATTTCCTCGCTGGTCTTGCGCCAGACGAGGTCTTGCAGCCTCGCCCATGCGCCCGGTTCGAAATGCTCGCTCCAGGTTTCTTTCCCGGCGTGGAACAGATCGATTCCGAGCATGTTTCGCAGCGCCGGGTTGCCGCGCAGGAAGGCGCCGTTTGCGTCCAAGGTGAACAGCCCGATCGGGATGGCCTCGTAGGTGCTGCGCAACTCGGTCTGCGCCCTCACCCGCCCCAGCCGTTCCTGCCGCATCTGCTCGGCGATCGCGAGCGCCGCCATCAGGCTCGACGCGAGGGCGGCCGTGACGAAGTTGACTGCCCCGATCAGCGCCTTCGCGCCCAGAGACGCGGCAACGATTTCATATAGGCTCGCGAACAGCACAATTCCGAGCGACGCGCTGTACCACATAGCCACTTTGGATCGGGTTACAAATAGGATACGGGCAATATAAAAGACCAACATTGCGATACTAAGCGCGGTGCTCATCCACATGTAGGGAAGGAATTTCGCATAAGGCAGGGCCACGGCCAGTATCAGCAGTGGAAGGCAGGACCACTGGGCGAGTCGCAACAGCTGCAAATAGCCCACGCGTTTCAGATCGTCCCTGAAAACTTGGCTGAATAGCGTGACTGTAAGGGTGTAATACGCGGCGCTGGTCAGGCTCCTAGTGAGCAGGATCCATTCCGACGGTATCGTCCGTTCCAGCCATTGCGTGTCCCAGCCGGCCGAGACCGTCGCGAGGCGGAGATTGGCCATCAGCCAGGCCGCGAACAAGACGTAAATCCATTCGCGGTTGATGATGGCGGTCACCAACACGAACAGCGAGAGGACGATCAGACCGCCATCCAGGAGCCCGGAATCACGATGAAAATTCCGGATCGACGTTTCGAGCTCGGCCGCCGGCCATTGCACCACGGATATGCGCCCGGGGCCCGCAAACTTGGCCCTGCACAAGACCGTCTCCGTCGCTTGCCGCCTGCCCAGTTCAAGCACGAATCCGGCCTTTCCCAGTTTCATCTGGCCGGCCGACCCTTTGCGGTCTGCGCTGCCCAGGGGCTGTCGGCCTCCCGCGCCCCAGCAGCTCGCCGCGAAGGCGTGTCTAGACGGAAGTTCCACGTCCACCGGCTCATTCCCGTCGGACGGCCGGAGGGTGAAACTGAACCAGAACGGCGACTCGGACAGCCTTGTATCGTGGTACGGAACGGTTGGCTGGTCGGCTAACTGCTCCAGCGCTTGTGCCGGCTCCGGTGCATCGCCGGTCTGTTCGAAAACACGGAGTTCGAGCGGGCTTCCGGCGCCTGCGGTGTACTGTTTATCGAAGGTGAGCAGCGCGATCAGCGACATCACCGCGATTACGGCGGGCACGCCGTAAACGGACAGTCCATACAACAGAGCATCTAGCGCCGCGTTGGCGCGTTTCGTCCATCCCGGTCTGAATATGGAAGACGTCGGCATATCCTATTATTGGCACGCGAAAGCGATTCTAGATGATACCCGCTTTAAACCTCATGGAACTGCCGGACGAGCAATCTTGCCCTGACGCCCTACCTACAAAAAAACGGCGGCGGTACGCAAACCGCGCATGCCGCCGCTTCGCTTATGCACTAAGCGCCACTCTGTCGGACACCTCAGGTGCACGCGCCGGGAGGCTCCGGGCCGAGTAGTCCGCATCGCTCAAATCGAGATCTGGATGCTGCGTCCGAAATACGAAATTATAAAGAGGGTGATTTGCGCTGGCCCATCTTTCTTCCGCTGTTCCAACCTCGAACGCCAGCACGCGATGCGGGATATTGTTGAAATGGCGCATGGGTATGTATTGCCCCGGAAAGAGGTCTTGGAACAAGAGCGCTTCGTACTGCCGGTCCAGGGGCGACCTCGCGCCGATCACCATCCATTCGATGTTCGCCTCGACGCAGTAGAGAAAGAACGCCTTGAACAGTACGGTCTTGACGAGCCTTCCGGTCCGGCCCAGATCGACACCCAGCCGGGTGGCTTCCGCCTGGCTCTTGTTCTCGATCCATGCGGGGAGCTCGACCCCCCCAGCCTGTTCGATGGAGAGCGGATCGAACCGATTGGTTTGGATTCGCATCGTTCCCAGGGGCGACCCGTCCAGTTTGGATTCCGCCAGCAGAACCACCGAGCCTTGGTCATGGTCAAGGGGTTCGGGTGCCCTCAGCCTTTCCGCCAACACCGGCATGTGGCGCGCATAAGCCGCCTGGCGGATGGCGACCGCTTTGTAAAGCGCGGTCTCGCTGCGGACGACTCTTACGGTGAACGGCAGACGCTCTTCCGCCACCCGCACTTCCCGCCCCATCTGCGCCATGGCACCTGCAGCGAAGGCACCGTTCATCACTATGGCATGCTCAATTGATTTCATTTCCAACCCCCCCCGTGAAAAAACAACTAAACACCGTTTAAGTCGGAAACGGTGATGGCCCGGCAAAGCCTGGCGACGACGGGTAAGCTACCTGTCGACTGTCTTCCATCCGCCGGGATCAGTCGCATGCCAGATCGGCTTGGGGCCGGATCTGGCAGCCTGATGCGATGAAAATTGCAAAAGCGTTATCAATCATGATCCTGCACGGTACCACGCCCGGGCTTGCACCTCAAGGATGGCGAATCGCGTACCTCGCTGCCGGTGCCCAAGCGTGCGTCTACCTGTGCTGCTCCCAGTCCCAGCGCGGATCGCGTCCTCAGTGGCCTTGGGCAGCACCTGCCCGAGCCTGCGGTAGGCGCCGGCACCGTAAGGATGTTCGTCGAGCACGACGTCCAGCTTGCGGCGCGCGACAAACCATTCGAGAACGCGGCGCGCCTCCGCGATCACTTCGGGGCCGATGCCGTCGCCGGGCAGGAGGGCAATCTCCTTTTTGCTCACGTTGCTGCTCCCATTGTTCCATGGCTCATGCGCGGAGCGCATGCAAGCTGATTGTCATGCTTTTGCGCGAAGCGGAATTCGGACTGGCGGGGGCAACTCATTTCGGTATATCGTACGGCCTCGGCGAACCAAGAAGAGCCCATTGCAAAATGAATTTTGCGATGCGCCGATCTAGGGGAGCATGTGGGGAAGCATCCCCTCATTTTGAAACAGATTCTTATTCACCAACGCGGGAAGTCCAGAGAAATCGAAGCATGACAGATCAAGAGATGCCAACGCTGCACGACATCATCGCCGCGCGGCCGCACGTGTACCGGTACCTGAAGCCCACCCCCTTGTACCGGTATTTCGGCTTGAGTGACTTGGTGGGCGCCAATGTGTGGGTGAAGCATGAGAACCACCTGCCCGGCGGCGCATACAAGGTGCGAGGTGCGGTGAATCTGGTAGCGCACTTGAGCCGGGAAGAGCGCGATTCAGGCCTGTTTACCGCCTCGACCGGGAATCACGGCCAGGGTATTGCCTTCGCCGCCCGCGCACATGGGCTGCGCGCGACTATTGCCGTGCCGGAAGGCGCAAACCTGGGCAAGGTGGCGGGGATGCGCGGCCTCGGCGCAGACGTCGTATTTCGCGGACCTAACTATGAAAGTGCGCTCGAATGGGCCATCGGCGCCGCTGCGGCGCAAGGCGGCCGCCTGGTCGATGCGACCGAGGACCTGATAATTCATGGCGTCGGAACTTACGGCCTCGAGATCATCGAGGAGTTGCCGGAAGTCGATGCGATCATCGTTCCTGTCGCTTCGGGCAGCGGCGCCTGGGCGACCAGCATCGTCGCCAAGACCATCAATCCCCGGATCGAGGTCATCGCGGTGCAGTCGGCGCAGGCGCCGGCGATGCAGCGAACCTGGGTCGCGGGCAAACCGGTGACCGTACCTGCGCATACCATCGCCGATGCGCTGGGTGTAAGCGTTCCGTTCGAGAACACGCGACGGATCCTGCGCAAATACCTGGACGATTTCGTGCTGGTCGACGACGGCGCGATCGAGGACGCAGTCCTGCTGCTGCTGGAACACACGCATAATCTTGCAGAGGGCGCGGGCGCTGCCCCTCTTGCGGCCGCGCTGAAACTCAAGGACAGGCTGGCCGGAAAAAACGTGGTCCTGGTGATGACCGGAGGCAATCTCTCCATAGACCGGTTGCGCGAGCTGCTGGCGCGGCCAGGGAAGCATAGCGCCCACGCTTCGGGCTAGAATCCGACGCATGAGCGCCATTCCCTCTCCGGAAAAAAACGTCCTCGGCGGGCCGTTGCTCGCCTGCGGCTACGACCCGCTGACGGGTTTTTTCCGCGACGGTTGCTGCGCCACGCGCGGTGCCCAGGGTGTGGCGCACCTGGTCTGCATCAAAGTGACGGAGGAGTTTCTCGAGTTTTCGCGCGCGCATGGCAACGACCTGTCGACGCCGCGTCCCGAGATGCGTTTCCACGGTCTCAAGCCCGGCGACCGCTGGTGCCTGCACGTGCTGCGCTGGATCGAGGCGTGGGAGGCGGGCAGGGCGCCCAAGGTCGTGCTCGAGGCGACGCACGAGGACGTGCTCCAGCTGGTGCCGTTGCGGGCGCTCAAGCGTCACGCGCTCGATCTGCACTGAGCGTGGCTGGCGGTCCCGTTCGGGCGCACGCTACTCATCGACCCAGGTGACCACGCCGTCCGCCGCGGCGCGGCTGGTGCGAAAACGGTTCACCGGGTGGGCGCCATCTTCGTAACCGAATGACATCCCGCATACGACCAGCCGGTCCTGCGGCAATCCGAAATGCGAGCGCAGGAATATCGGATGCGCCGCTAGGGAGGCCTGCGCGATGCTGGCAACACCGAGGCTGCGCGCGGCAAGCATGAAGTTGTTCACCCAGGCGCCGCAATCGAGCACGCCGTACACGCCTAGAGCTTCGTCGGTGGTGACGATCATGGCGTGCGGCGCGCCGAACAGGCGGTAGTTCTCCATCATCTGCCGCGCGGAGGCCTCGCGGTCGCCGCGCGCGATGCCCACGCTCTCATACAGCTGGAAGCCGCACTCGCGCCGGCGATCGAGGTATACGCCGCGGTATTCCCGCGGAAATGCAAAATCGGGCTCCTGCTTGCGCCCGGCGGCGTATTCGCAGATCGCGTTGCGGAAGCGATCGGTCCCTGCGCCGCGGGTGATCACGGCCCGCCATGGCTGCGAGTTGCACCACGAGGGCGTGCGCTGCGCGATCTGCAGCATCCGCGTGATCGTGGCCGTATCCACCTGACGCGGCAGAAATGCGCGGCAGCTGTAGCGCTCCTTCAGCAGGCGTTCGAATGCGCCGGCCGGCGTGGTGGATGGTTCTGCACTCATGTGTTTTCCTTTGATGTGTACTCTACATTAGTCCGGAAATCCGCGTCCCTATTGGGCTTGCGGCCGGTTTGCAACAGGCGTTTGGCGCTGTGCGGCGAGCTGCGCTATGTTTTGCCGGAGCCTGCGGACGGCGTGAGGGCGAAGCGCTAGGCCTGCTCCGCATCGACGACCCAGTCGCCGGTGGGCGGCGCGAAGTGCGTGCCGAGGACCAGCACCGGCTTGTTCGAATAGCGCGAAATGCGGCCTGAGCCAGGCGTGGCGCCGGACCAGTTCCGGCGTTGCCTCCGGAAACATGAACGTGCTCGGAAACGGCGCGCCGCCCAGTTCGGCCACGCGCGTGATCCTCACGCCGCCGACCTGCCAGCGCATGAACCTGGCTCCACCCATTTTCAACCTCTAGCTGTTCGATTGAGCAAATTATTCAAATTCTGCTTGCCGCAGAGCGCGCAAAGGACGCAAAGGAATATTTCCATGAGCAAGGATTCGAGCTATCCTCTGCGCCCTCCGCGATTGAAGTCAGCTTATGCCGGCTGCAACCAGCCGATGATGCCCGAACGCAAGCGCGCGATGAAGCGGTCCCAGGCGTTCGGGTTCTGCACCACCTCGGCACGATAGAACGACGGGCACAGGATCGCGGCATGCGCAACTTCGCCGCACAGGCCGCAACCGACGCAGCTGTGGTCCACGTGCGCCACCGGATCCACCTTGAGCGGGTCCGATGAAGCCTTCAGCGTGAGCGAGGGGCAGCCGGAGAGCCGGATGCAGGAATGGTCGCCCGAGCAGGTGTCGTCGTCCACGCCGAAGCGGGTTCGCACCACGCGTTGGCCCGAGCCGAGCAGGCGCGCGAGAATGGGGCGGATGCGGCGCTGGCGCTCGAGCTGGCACTCGCCCTCGGCGACGATGACTTTGAGCCCCGGCTCATCGGTGGCGAACGCCTCGCGCAGCGTGCGCGCCATGTCGGCGACGTGGTAGGTGTAGACGTTGCGCAGCCATTTCACGCCGGCGCCGCGCAGCGTGTTCTCGATCGTGCGGTTGGCGCGCACCGCGCTTCTCTTCTGCATCAGCTCATCGCTCTCGGCGCGTGGCGAGGAGACCAGGTCCTGCGTTCCAGTGGCGGAAGTGTAGCCATTCTTCATGATCAGCAGCACCGCGTCGCCGCCGTTCAGCAGGTTGGAGGCGACGCCGGAAAGAAAGCCGTTGTGCCAGAAGCCGCCGTCGCCCATGATCGCCATCGACCGGCCGGCCAGCATCGGCGCGACGCCGGCGCCGCTTGCGAGGCTCAGGCCGTAGCCGAGGATGGAGTTGCCGAGCGAAAACGGCGCGAAGGTCGCGAACGAGTGGCAGCCGATGTCGGCCGAGATGTGGCGCTTGCCGATGTCGCGCTCCACCAGTTTGATCGCGGCGAACACCGGACGTTCGGGACAGCCGATGCAGAAATTTGGCGGCCGCGGTGGCAGCGGCGCGCCCAGCATCTCCGCCGCGCGCGCACGCACCGCGTCCACCGCTTCGTACCAGCGCGTCCCGGCCGAGATGTCCAGGTGCGCGGCATGGGTGGCGAGAAAGCGCGCTAGCCCGTGCACGATCACCTCGGCGCTATATTCGCCCGCCATGATCAGCAGGTCTTTGCCATGCAGCTTCGTTTGCGCAAGATGTTCCAGGCCGGGCTGCCCGGCCGCGCGGCGCAGCATGGTGGCGATGTCCTGCTCGATGAATTCGGGCTGGCCCTCTTCCAGCACCAGCACCGCGGCTTTGCCCGAGCAGAACGCGGTAATTTCCTCGGGCACCAGCGGATAGACCACGTTGAGCGCGAGGACAGGGATGCGGCAGTTGCCGAAATCGTCGGCGAGTCCCAGAAGCTTCAGCGCGCGCAGCAGGTTGTTGAAGAGGCCGCCCTGGCAGACGATGCCGACGCCGGTTTCGGTTCCCGCAAAGAGTTCGTTCAGCTTGTGCTCGCGGATGTACTTGCGCGCTGCGGGCAGGCGCACGCCCATTTTCAGCTTCTCCTGCCGGAACGTGGCGGGCGGATGCGCGATGTGCTCGTAGTTGAACGCGGCCGGGTCGGTCAGCAGATTGCGCCTCGACACCGCGGGCGCGCGGTTGGCGCCGGCGACGAAGCTGCCGTGCACGTGGCAGGCGCGGATGCGCAGATCCATGATCACCGGGGTGTTGGAAGCCTCCGACAGCTCGAAGCCCCGTTCCACCAGATTGGCGATGGTGGCGAGGTTCGGCCGCGGGTCGAGCATCCACAGCGAGGACTTCAGCGCCACCGCGTGGGTGCGCTCCTGCGCCACGCTTGCGCCCTCGCCGTAATCCTCTCCGACCACGATCAGCGCGCCGCCGAGCACGCCCGCGCTGGACAGGTAGGTCAGAGCGTCGGAGGCGACGTTGGTGCCGACGATAGATTTCCAGGTCACGGCGCCGCGCGCCGGATAGTTGATGGAGGCGCCGAGCATGGCCGCCGCCGAGGCTTCGTTGGTGCAGGCCTCGACATGCACGCCCAGTTCGTTCATGTAGTCGCGCGCCTGCACCATGACGTCGAGCAGGTGCGACACCGGCGCGCCCTGGTAGCCGCCGACATAGGACACGCCCGACTGCAGCAGCGCCTTGGTCACGGCGAGTATGCCTTCGCCGTGGAAGGTTTCGCCGGCGCCGAGCTTGAGCGACTCGATTTCTGCGTTGAACTGTCGTTCCATTTTAGGCCGCCTTGCGTTTGGCGCCCGGCCGGCGCATGAATTGGATGACTTTCGGTCGCGGCGGCAGCGGCGCAATGCCGTGCACGGCGAGCGTCGCCTCGAGGCCGCGGCCCTCCGGGTCCGCGAGAGCGCCTTCGCGCGCGGCGCGCACGGCCTGGGCGCGCGCCCGCGCATCCGCCATGGCGCCGCCATCCACCACGGTGCCGCCCTCCACCAGGGTGTCGAAAATGCGCAGGAAACTCGCTTTGGCGCGCCGGTTGGTTTCGCCGTAGCCTTTGATCAGCCGGCCGCAAAGCGCGATTTCCAGGGCGAGCTCCGCGTCGGGCGCGGCGGCGATCGCGCGCAGCCAGCGCTCGATCAGCGCCTGCTCTTCGGCATAGCGCGCGCTCATGCGGCGCAAGGGCCGCAGCACCGCTAGCGAGCGCAGCATCAGAAAACCGGTGACGCTGGTGGTGTTGACGTGCAGGCCCAGGTTCAGCTTGTGCATGAGGCCGTGCTTTTCGGCCCATGCAAGGAGACGCCTGGACAGGCCGGAGGGCAGCAGCGCCGCGACTTCCTCCAGGCCCGGCTTCAGGTATTCGATGATGCGCACCGGCTCGCCCGGCTTGGCCTGCACCTCGGCGCGCACGCGCTCGAAGCGGCTGCGGCGCGATTTCAGGTCGGCAACCCGGATCACGTCCTCGTAGCTCATCCACAGCGCGAGAAAGCACGCGGTTTCGCTGGTGAGTTTCCAGCTCTCGGCCCCGGTTTGCTCCTGCTCCAGTTTCGCGATCGGCTCGAGCCGGTCGAGATACAGGGCGGCATAGTCGCCGTCCTGGAAGTCGGCGACGCGCGCCACGCCTTGTTCGAGCATCTGGTGGACTTCGGCGGGAAAGCTCTGGCGCACGCGCTCAGTTAAGGAACGCGCAAGCGCGTTGGGGGAACGCGCTTGCGCCTTGGCTTCAAGGCTTGGCGTTGTCAACCCACCTGCGGTGGCGCTCGGCTTGCCTTCGGCGGCGGCGTAGCCCAGCGCAAAGCCCCTGAGGCTCGCCTCGGCGTCCTTGCCGGCGCTGCGTATGGCCTCCTCGCACGCGGCCCGCGGCAGCGGCAGGGTGCCGGAGCCGGCGAGTGCGCCGAACAGCACCGCGTTGATCATCGCGCCCGCGTTCGCGGCGAGTTTACGGAAATCGCCGAGGATGGCGCGCCTGGCCAGCGCCTCGGCTGCCGCGACGATGCGCTCGCT
>Ga0080064_1002921_pt1 | contig 26870 bp, 25 predicted proteins | sample Subgrocontami54m_FD_69260 | JGI IMG/M metagenome (GOLD analysis project Ga0080064, IMG submission 69260) | Subsurface groundwater microbial communities from S. Glens Falls, New York, USA - GMW46 contaminated, 5.4 m (SPADES assembly) (version 2) ...
GCAGCGCGCGGCCCCCGGCGCCGCTTGGCGCGCGCGCGCCGGAGCAGGCCCCCCGCGGGGCGGGGGCCGGGGCCCCCCCCCCCCCGCCCCCCCCCCCCGCCGATCACGCTGATCCAGACCTTGGCATGGCGCAGATCCGGGGCTGTTTCGACCCTGGTCACGGTGGCAAAGCCGATCCGCGGGTCCTTCACCTCGCGGGTCAGGATCGTGCCGATCTCCTGGCGCAGCAGCTCGTCGATCCTGTCGGTGCGCTGAGTCATCGGTGTCCTGGCAACCTCAACGGTGGGCTGAACCTCGCCCTCCGACGGCCGAGCTCAGGCTCCGCCAGCGCTCGGCCGGAGGATTCATCGGTTCAGCCGGCAGAGGCCCGGCTGACCGTCTTCTGGGTGAAGCACTCGATGACGTCCCCCTCGACCAGGTCGTGGAAGTTCGCCAACCCGATCCCGCACTCGAGGTTCTTCTCCACCTCGCGGGCGTCGTCGCGGAAGCGGCGCAGCGATTCGATCCGGTCGGTCGCGATGACCTTCCCGCTGCGCCACACGCGCGCGCCGCCACGAACGATCCGGCCGTCGGTCACGAAGCAGCCGGCGATCACCGTGCTCTTGCCGACCCGGAAGATCTGGCGAACCTCCGCCCGGCCCTCGACGACCTCGACGATCTCCGGTTCGAGCAGCCCCTTGAGGGCCGCGTCGATGTCGTCGGTCAGCTTGTAGATGATGTCGTAGGTCCGGACGTCGACGCCCTCGGCCTCGGCCGCCCGGCGCGCCGTATCGGTGATCTTGGTGTTGAACCCGACCACGATCGCATCAGAGGCGGTCGCCAGCATGATGTCGTTGTCGGTGATGTCGCCGGCGCCTTCGTGGAGGACGTTCAGCCGGACCTCGTCGGTCGAGAGCTGGTCGAGGGCGTGGGTGATCGCGCCGAGTGAGCCCGACACGTCCGCCTTGAGGATGATCCGGAGCTCCTTGGCCTGGCCGGCCTGGATCTGCCGGTACAGGTCCTCGAGGGTCGCCCGACCGCTGTCGCCCGTCTTGGCGGCCGCCGCGGCCTTGCGCGTCTCGACCATCGTCCGGGCTTCCTTCTCGTCGGCCACGGCGCGCAGGATGTCGCCGGCCGAGGGAACCTCGGACAGACCGAGAACGAGGGCCGCGGTCGACGGGCCGGCCTTGGCGATCCGCTTGCCGCTCGCCGACTCGAGCGCCCGAACCTTGCCGTAGGTCTCGCCGACCACGATCACGTCGCCAACGTGGAGCGTCCCGGTCTGGACGATCGCGGTCGCAACCGGACCGCGGTTCTTGTCCATCTGGGCCTCGACGATCGTGCCGATGGCCGGTCGCTTCGGGTTGGCCTTGAGCTCCTGGAGATCGGCCACCAGGTTGACCATGTCGAGCAGTTCGTCGAGCCCGAGACGGGCCTTGGCCGAGACCTGGACGAGCGGCGTGTCGCCGCCGTACTCCTCGACGATGACGTTGGCCTCGGACAGCTCGGTCTTGACCCGATCCGGGTTGGCGTCCGGCTTGTCGATCTTGTTGAGGGCGATGATGATCGGCACCTTCGCCGCCCGGGCATGGTGGATCGCCTCGAGGGTCTGGGGCATCACGCCGTCGTCGGCGGCAACCACGACCACGGCCACGTCGGTCACCCGGGCACCCCGGGCGCGCATCGCGGTGAACGCCTCGTGGCCCGGCGTGTCGAGGAAGACGATCCGACGGCCGTCCTTGGTGGTGACCTCGCTGGCACCGATGTGCTGGGTGATCCCGCCGCGCTCGCCGGCCGCGACCTCGGTCGTCCGGATCGCGTCGAGCAGGCTGGTCTTGCCGTGGTCGACGTGGCCCATCACGGTCACGATCGGGGCGCGGGTCTCGAGGAGCGACGCCTCGTCCTCCTCGTAGAGGACTTCCTTGGTGGCCTCGGCCGGGGCCTTCTCGGCGTCCGGATCGGCCACCCCGGCCGTCGCGGAGACCGCTTCGGCGACCTCATAGCCAAGCTCGCCGGCGACCAGCGCGGCCGTGTCTCGGTCGATCAGCTGGTTGATCGTGGCGAAGATGCCGCTCTTGATCAGCTCGCGAATGATGTCCGCGGCGTTGACCGCAAGGAGCTCGGCGAGCTCCTTGACCGTGATCGTGCCGGGCAGCTCGATGGCGCCACGTTCGCGCGGATCCGCGACCTGGACGGCCGACTGACCGAGACCGTTGTCGCGGCGCGGCGGCTTGCGCGGGCCACGTCGGCCACGGGTGCCGCTCCTACTCCTCGCCACGCTTGGTCCCTCCTTCATCCATCGTTGTCATCGTACCCGCCCGGGCGGCAAGCTCATCGCGGAGCCCGTCCGGCAGCGCTACGCCGAGGGCGCGACTGAGCGCCCCGCTCGACACGGCGCGACCCCAGCAGGCGCCGTCGGCGCACAGATAGGCGCCCCGACCGGGCAGTTTGCCGCTTGGGTCGGTGACCACCCGGCCGTCCGGCGTCCGGACGATCCGGACAAGCTGACGCTTGGCGCTGGTGGTCCGACAGGAGACGCAGGTTCGAGTCGGGCTCGACTGGACGCGGCCAGCCGATCCGGGCCGGGCTACGACGACACCTCATCGGCCGCTGCGGTCTTCTTGGCCCGACTGGCCTTCGCCTTGGCCGCGGCGGGCTTTGGCGTGGGGACGACCGGTTCCACGACCGCGGACGTGACACCGGCCTTCCTGGCCCGGGTCGTCTTCGGCTTGGCGGCTGCGGGGGTCGGCTCGGCCGGTGCGTCGGCGGCCGCAGCCGCCTTCCTGGCCCGAGGCGCCTTTGGCTTGGCGGCCGGAGTCAGCTCTGCGGCGTCCCCGGCTTCGGCGTCGCCAGGGGCGGGCTCTGGCTGGGGGGCTGGACGGAGGGCCGCGGCGGCCTCGGCGGCTGCGGCGGCCTTGGCCTCGGCCACCGACACGTCGCTCCGGATGTCGATCCGCCAGCCGGTCAGCTTGGCCGCCAGGCGGGCGTTCTGGCCCTCACGGCCGATCGCCAGCGAGAGCATCCGCTCGGGCACGGTGACGCTGGCGATGCGGTGGTCCTCGTCGATCGAGACATCGAGGACCTGGGCCGGACTCAACGCGTTGGCCACGAAGACGGCCGGGTCGTCGTTCCACGGGATCACGTCGATCTTCTCGCCGGCGAGCTCGGCGACCACGGCCTGGACGCGCGCGCCGCGCTGCCCCACGGTGGCGCCGACGGGATCGAGTCCGTCCTGGCGACTGGCCACGGCGACCTTCGAGCGAGAACCCGCCTCGCGGGCGATGGCCTTGATCTCGACCGTCCCGCTGTGGATCTCGGGGACTTCGAGCTCGAACAGGCGACGCAGGAAGTTCTTGTGGGCCCGGCTGATGAACAGCTGCGGGCCGCGCAGCCCGCGCCGAACCTCGAGCACGAAGGCCTTGACCGGCTGGCCGATCCGATAATGCTCCAGGGGCGACTGCTCGGTCGTGGCCAGGATGCCCTCGGCCCGGGCGATCCCACCCTGACCGGTCAGGTCGAGGATGATCGCGCGCGGCTCGACCCGGTTGACCGTTCCCGTGATCAACTCGCCCTCGCGGCTGGCGAACTGGTCGTAGGCGACGTCGCGCTCGGCCTCGCGCAGGCGCTGCAGGACGACCTGCTTGGCGGTCTGGGCGTGGATCCGGCCAAAGGCCTCGGGGTCCATCTCCTCGGTCGTGACCAGGTCGCCCAGCTGGGCGTTCGGATCGTGCCCGCGGGCCTCTTCGAGGGTCAGCTCGGTCAGCGGATCGTCGACCTCGGCCACGGCCTGTCGGGCACGGAAGACCCGGATCTGGCCGGTCTCGGCGTCGATCCGGACCTGGATGTCCTCGTCGCCCTCGGTCCGCCGGTAGGCCGACTGGATGGCATCCTCGACGGTCCGGACGAGCTGCTCGCGGGGGACCTGCTTCTCGGCGTTCAGCTGCAGGAGGGCAGTGACGAAGTCACGATTCACCGGTCGCCTCCCGTCACGACTGCCGCCAGCGCATCGCGCCGGCTCCCGGATGTGGTCCGCTCAAAAAGAAACGTGGGGGTCACCCACGTCGTGGAGCGGCCGTTCAGTTGGCGCGAGTATACACCCGGAGGTGTGGACCCTCATCGGGACGCCGGTCGTTGCAGGTCGCCACGGTCAGCCGGCGGACGCGGACCCCGACCTCGCGCTGGCTCCGTAGCGGCGCTCGACGTAGTCGTCGACGATGGCCAGGAACTCCGGCACGATCGCATCGCCGCGCAGGGTCCGCTCGAGTCTGCCGTCGACGAACACCGGCGCGACCGGCTCCTCGAAGGTTCCGGGCAGGCTGATCCCAATGTCGGCGTGCTTGCTCTCGCCCGGCCCGTTGACCACGCAGCCCATGACCGCGACCCGGAGATCCTCGACGCCTGGGTAGGCCTCGCGCCAGGCGGGCATCTGGTCCTTGAGATGGCTCTGGATGTCGCGGGCCATCTCCTGGAAGAACGTCGAGGTCGTCCGGCCGCAGCCCGGGCAGGCACTGACCTGGGGCAGGAACGAGCGCAGGCCGAGTGACTGGAGGATCTGCTGGGCGACCTCGACCTCGAGCTCGCGCCCGGCCCCCGGTTCGGGCGTCAGCGAGACCCGGATCGTGTCGCCGATTCCTTCCGTCAGGAGGAGCGCCAGACCCGCCGTCGAGGCGACAATTCCCTTCATCCCCATGCCGGCCTCGGTCAGCCCGAGGTGAAGTGGGTAGTCGCTCCGGGGGGCCAGGCGGCGGTACACGTCGACCAGGTCGCGGACGCCGCTGACCTTGGCCGAGAGGATGATCCGGTCGTGGCGGAGCCCCGTGGCCTCGGCCAGCTCGGCCGACCGGATGGCCGACTCGACCATCGCCTCGATCATCACATCGCGGGCGTCGCGCGGCTCGGCCGACTGGGCGTTGCGATCCATCAGCTCGGTCAGCAGGGCCTGGTCGAGCGAGCCCCAGTTGACCCCGATCCGGACCGGCTTGTCGTGCTCGATGGCGACCCGGACGATCGTCTGGAAGTGCTCATCGTGACGCTTGGCACCGACGTTGCCGGGATTGATCCGGTACTTGGCCAGGGCGGCGGCCGCCTCGGGGTAGTTCGTCAGCAGGAGGTGGCCGTTGTAGTGAAAGTCTCCGATGACCGGCACATCCAGGCCCAAGCCGCGGACCTTGCGGATCATCTCGGGCACGGCCGCCGCCGCTTCGTCGGTGTTGACGGTGACCCGAACGAGCTGGCTGCCCGCGTGGGCCAGCCGAGCGACCTGGATCGCGGTGGCATCCGGGTCGGCCGTGTCCGTGTTGGTCATCGACTGGACGACGATCGGATGGGCGCTCCCGACGAGCACGCCGCCGACATCGACGCTGACCGTGGCGTGGCGGCGCGGACGAACCGCGTCCGGGGTGCTCGACGGTCGGGCGGCCTGGCCGGCCTCGGTCATTGCCCGCGTCCGGGTGCGGTGATGTCGAAGAACGAGATCCAGACGAGGAAGGTCATCAGGAACACGAAGCCAACGAGGTAGGTCAGTCGCTCGGCCCGGATGCTGACCCGCTCCCCCGCCACGGCCTTGATGATCAGGACCGCCACCCGGCCGCCGTCCAGGGGCGGGAACGGAAGGATGTTGACCAGGGCCAGGTTGGCCGACAGGATCCCGGCTAGGAGGAGGGTGAACACCACGCCCTGCTGCCAGAAGACCGTCCCGACCTGTCCGGCGATCCCGATCGGACCGGTCACCGGAGGCGCCTCGGTGGGATGCTTGACGATCGAATTGGCCAGCTGGCCGAGGCCATCCGCGATCAGCCTGAATGCCTGGCCGGTCCAGTCCCGGGCCGCGACCAGGGCGTCGCCAAACGGTCGCCCGACGTAGTCGCCGGTCAGCGCCGCCTGGAAGGCGATCCCGAGCGCCCCCTTCGTGGTCGACAGCTGATCGGCGCCCCGCAGGGTGGTCGTGATCGTCTCGTGGCGACCGTCGGCATGGACGACCTCGAGCCGGACGGTCTGGCCGGCCATCGCGCGCAGCCGATCGCCGGCGGCCGGCGTCGTCGTCGAGATCGCGAAGTAGAACGGCGTGTCGTTGACGGCCATGATCCGGTCGTCGAGCACGATCCCGGCGGCCCTCGCCGGCGAGTCGGCCTGGACGTCGCGAACCTGGAGGGCAACCGTCGGGCTGGCCAGCCAGTTGATCCCGAAGAAGATCACGAACGCCAGCAGGACGTTCATCGCGACCCCGGCGACCAGGATCAGCACCTTGGTCAAGAGCCTGGCGCGAACGAAGGAGCGCGGATCCTGCGAGTCGCCGTCCTCGCCCTCCAACCGGACGAAGCCGCCGATCGGCAGCCAGTTGAGGGTATACAGCGTGTCGCCCCGCGATCGGAGGACCCGGGCGCGGGGTGGAAAGCCGAGGCCGAATTCGAGGACCCGGATGTGGGCCAGGCGAGCCGTCACGAAATGCCCCAGTTCGTGGATCACGACCAAGGCGCCGAGCATGCCAAAGAAGATGATCAGGGTGATTGCCGATTGGACGACCGAGACGATCATCGCGGCGTCCCGCTGGCATAGGCCGCCCGGACCTCGCCGTCGAGGGCGATCAGGGCGTCGACATCGGGGGCCTGATCGGGACCCGCACCAAACCGGCCGACTGCCGAATCGAGGGTCCGGGCGATCCCCGGAAAGTCGAGTTCCCCGGCCAGGAACCGCTCGACGGCCACCTCGTCGGCGGCGATCAGTGCGGTGGTCGCGCGGCTCCCGATCCGACCCGCCTCCCGGGCGACCCGGAGGGCGGGGAAGCGAGCCTCATCGGGAGCGCGAAAGTCGAGCCTCGCTGCGGTCACCAGGTTCGGGGGGGCTGCCGGCGAGGGGCGGCGGTGCGGGTAGGTCACGGCGTATTGAATGGGAAGGCGCATATCCGGGGTCCCGAGCTGCGCTTTCAGCGAGCCATCCGTGAACAGGACAGCCGAGTGGACGAGGCTCTGCGGATGGATCACGACGTCGATCGCGTCGTAGTCGACATCGTACAGCCAGTGCGCCTCGATGACCTCCAGGCCCTTGTTGGCCAGGGTCGCCGAGTCGACCGTGATCTTTGGCCCCATCGACCAGGTTGGGTGGCGCAGGGCGCGATCCGGGGTCACCGCCGCCAGCTCGGACGCCGGCAGGTCGAGGAACGGACCACCCGACGCGGTCAGGACGAGCCGGGCGATCGTGGCCATCGACTCGCCGATCAGGCACTGCCACATCGCGGAGTGCTCCGAGTCGATCGGCCGGAGCCAGGCCAACGGGCTCGCCATGGGCGATCGGGGCTCATCCGCCGCGGCGCGCTCGGCGAGCGCCCGGGCGATCGGCATGACGAGGTGTCCGCCGGCGACCAGGGTCTCCTTGTTGGCCGTGGCCACGATCTTGCCAGCGCTCAGGGCCGCCAGGACCGGGCGAAGGCTGACGATGCCGCCGGTCCCGATGACCACCAGGTCCACGTCCTCGCGGGTTGCCAGCCGCTCCAGGGCATCGAGGCCGCGCTGAACGGATGTGCCGGCGGGCACGTCGAGTCGGCTCGCCGCGGTCGGATCGGCCGTCAACGCGACAACGGCCGGGCGGAGGAGCCGGGTCTGCTCCTCGAGAAGGGCCGCCTGGCGGCCGGTCGCCAGGGCCACCACGCGCACGGCGTCGCCGAGAGCGGCCAGGACATCGACGGCCTGGCGGCCGACCGAGCCACCCGAGCCGAGCAGGGCCACCCGGATCGGCCGTTCCGGCGACCCGATGCCCGTCATCGGACGACCGCCAGGACGTACAGGGTCAGAACCGGAGCGGCGAACAGGAAGGAGTCCACCCGGTCGAGCACGCCGCCGTGGCCGGGAATGAGCTGGCTCGAGTCTTTCGCTCCGGCGGCACGCTTGAGCATCGATTCGGCCAGGTCGCCCGCCTGCGCCGCGAGTCCCACCAGCGGACCGACCAGCAGTCCCTGCCAGGCCGGACCGCCGACGGCCCACAGACCGACGACCAGGACGACCGTCGTGGCGGCCAGCCCCCCGAACAATCCGGCATAGGTCTTCGATGGCGAGATATGGGTCAGGAAGCGAAACAGCCCGGTCGCGGCGCCGAACCGCTCGCCGAACGAGCGGCCGATCAGATAGGCGCCGGTGTCGTACGCCCACACCGCGAGGACCAGGATCAGGACCCAGGCTCGCGGGCTATCGAGCGTCGCCCCGATCGGAGCGTCGTGGGGCAGGGCCGGGGCCGCGGCGGCCAGCCGAATGACGAATGACAGCATCCCGACGTAGGCACCGCCAAGAACGGTCCCGATCCAGGCCGCCAGGCCCTCGCGGGGGTCTGGCCGGGCAAACCCGCCAACGGCGGCCAGGATGACCGCCACCGCGACCAGGATGGCCGCCGACCCGGTGAGATCGACCGGCGCCGCGGCATCGACCACGATCGAGACAGCGACCACGACGCCAAGCGCGACGAGGACCGGGTAGCCGGCCGCCCGGATGAGCCGGAGCGCCTCGAGCGCGGCCAGGCCGGTCGCGACCAGGACGAGCCCGCTGAGCCACGGCCCGCCGAGGAGCAGGACGATGACCAGTGGCGGGACGAAGACGGCGGCGCTCAGCGCCCGCTGCTGCATCGGTCCCCTGCCCTAGCGGCCGAAGCGACGGGTCCGGCTGGCGAACTCGAGCAGAGCCGCATCGAAGGCGTCGGCATCGAAATCCGGCCACAGCAGCGGGCAGACGTAGAACTCCGCGTAGGCCGACTGCCAGATCAGGAAGTTGCTCAGGCGTTGTTCGCCACCGGTCCGGATGACCAGGTCGGGGTCGGGCAGGCCGGCGGTGTACAGGGCGCCGGACACGGCCGCCTCGTCGATCGCCTCGCCAGCGATCCCATCCGCCGCCAGGTGCCGGAAGGCGTCGACCAGCTCGGTCCGCCCGGCGTAGTTGAAGGCGATGTTGAGGAGCAGCCGGTCGCCCCCCGCGGTCGCCTCGAGGGCCATCGCCAGCGAGCGCCGGGTCTCCGCCGGCAGCTCCTCGAACCGTCCGAGCAGGCGGACCTTGACGCCCTCCCGCCGGAGCTCGTCGGTCTCGGACCGGATGGCCGCCTCGAGCAGCCCGAACAGCCCGGCTACCTCGTCGTCGGGACGGGCCCAGTTCTCGCGGCTGAAGGCGTACAGGGTGAGGACCGGCACGCCCCGACGGACGGCGTGGCGGAGGATCTCCCGGATCGCCTCGACCCCAGCGGCGTGGCCCTCGAGCTCGGGGCGATCGTGGGCCCGGGCCCAGCGTCGGTTGCCGTCCATGATGATCGCCACGTGGCGAGGCGACTCTTCGACCGGGACCAGCCGCTCCGGCGAAGACCGGCCGGACTCGTCGAGGACGGGCAGGGCGCCCGTCTCTGGAGCGTGAGCGGTCGGCGGAGCGTCGGTCGGGCGGGCCAGCGGCGAACGCGCCACTAGACCTCCAGCACCTCGTGTTCCTTGTGGCTGCCGAGCTGGTCGACTTCGGCGATGAACCGGTCGGTCACCTTCTGGAGGGCCTCGATCTCGCGGTGGGCGGCGTCGCTGCCAAGGTCGCCCTCTTTCTCCTCCTTGCGGAGCGTGTCGTTGGCCTCGCGGCGGAGGTTCCGGATCTCGACCCGCGCTTCCTCCATCCGCTTGTGGACGGCCTTCACGATGTCCCGCCGACGCTCCTCGGTGAGCGCTGGAATGTTCAACCGGACGACCGCCCCGTCCACGTTCGGGACCAGCCCGATGTCGCTCTTCTGGATCGCCTTCTCGATCGCCCCCAGGACGGACCGGTCCCACGGTTGGATGACGATCTGGTGGGCTTCGGGAACGCTGATCCCGGCTAGCTGGTTGAGCGGCGTCGGAGTGCCGTAGTACTCCACGATCAGGCGTTCGACCAGCGAGGTCGAGGCGCGGCCGGTGCGTAGGCCCTGGAAGTCACGTTCCATGGCCTCGACCGCGCGGGCCATCTTCCGCTCGATCGAAGCGAGCGTCTCGCTGCTCATGAGCGGCCACCTCCCGAGATCACCGTGCCGACCGGTTCGCCGCGGGCGACCCGGACGATGTTGTCCGGCTCGTTGAGGTCGAAGACCACGATCGGCAGGTCGTTCTCCATGCACAGCGAGACCGCCGCGGCGTCCATGACCTTGAGCTGATCGCGCAACAGGTCCGCATAGCCGAGGGCAGCGTAGCGCCGGGCGCCCGGGTTCGTCAGCGGGTCGCTGTCGTAGACGCCGTCGACCTTGGTCGCCTTGAGGAGCACCTCGGCGCCGATCTCGACCGCCCGGAGGGCCGCCGCGGAGTCGGTCGTGAAGTACGGGTTGCCCGTCCCGGCGACGAAGATGATCACCCGCCCCTTCTCCAGATGGCGAACGGCTCGACGGCGGATGTACGGCTCGGCGACCTCGTGCATCGCGATCGCGGTCATCACCCGGGTCGGGACGCCGACCTTCTCGAGCGCATCCTGGAGGGCCAGCCCGTTCATGACCGTGGCCAGCATCCCGATGTAGTCGCCGGTGGCGCGATCCATCCCACGCGCCGATGCGGCCAGCCCACGGAAGATGTTGCCGCCGCCGACGACGATCCCGACCTGGACACCGAGCTCCTTGACCCGGGCGACCTGCTCGGCAATCGTGCGGCAGAACTCCGGGTCGACACCGTACTGGCGCGAGCCAAGGAGCGCCTCACCGGACAGCTTGAGCAGGATCCGCCGGTAGCGGACCGAGTCGGTGGCGGCTGGCGTCGCGGCGACGCCCGGTTCGCTCACAGCTCCTCACCGAGCTCGTAGCGACTGAACCGCCGGACCCGGATGTTCTCGCCGATCGTGGCAATCGCGTCGGTGATCAGCTCGCGGACGGTCTGGTCGGTGTCGCGGAAGGGCTGCTCGAGGAGGGTCACGTCCTTGAACCACTTCTTGAGCTGCCCGTCGACGATCTGAGCGCGGATCGCCTCGGGCTTCTTCTGGGTCGCCTCATCCGCGAGGAGCTCGGCACGCTTGGTGGCGAGGACCTCGGCCGGGATGCCATCCGGGTCGATGTACTCGGGGCGCAATCCGGCGACCTGGATGGCCAGATCGCGGACCAGCTTCTGAAACTGGTCGTTGCGGGCCACGAAGTCCGTTTCGCAGTTGACCTCGATGAGCACGCCGATCCGGCCACCGGTGTGGATGTAACTGCCGATCAGACCCTCCCGGGCATCGCGGTCGGCCTTCTTGGCGGCCGCGGCCTGGCCACGCTCGCGGAGCAGGGCGACGGCCTTGTCGAAGTCGCCGCCGGTCTCCTCGAGCGCGCGCTTGCAATCCATGAACCCGGCGCCGGTCCGCTCGCGCAGCTCCTTGACCGCCTGGGCCGAGATGTCCGCCATGCCTGTCCTGTACTCCTGTTCGTATCCGGCGGGCCGCGCTGGCGACCCGCAGCAATGGTGGTGGAACGGACGCCCGAGGGCGCCCGTGGCTCAGCTGGCGGCGAGCCCGCCGTCGGCCGATTCGGCCTTCTCGATCGCTTCGCGGGCCAGCTCGGCGGCGATCTCGTCGGGCGATGCCTCGGCGACGGCCGGTTCCACGGGCAGCGGAGCCGGCCGGACGCCGGGGAGCAGCTCGTCCTCGTCGACATCCGGCTCAAAGGTCAGCGCGGCACCACCCTTGAGCGCGGCCACGATCGCATCGGACGGCTCGCCCTCCTCGATCTCCGGCTCGGTCGGGGCTGCCACCTCGGGCTCGGGCTCGGTCGCGGCCCGTGCCGCGCGTTCCTGGGCACCCTCGATGGCGGCCTCGGCGACCAGCGAGCAGAGCAGCCGGATGGCCCGGATCGCGTCGTCGTTGCCGGGGATGACGTAGGTCAGCTCGTCGGGGTCGACGTTCGTGTCGCCGGTCCCGACCAGCGGGATCTCGAGCTTGTTCGCCTCGGTCACGGCGATCCGCTCGCGATGCGGGTCGACGACGAAGATCAACCCCGGGAGGCGCTTCATCTTGCGGATCCCGCCGAGCGTCGCGGTGAGCTTGGTCAGCTCCTCCTGGAGCTTGGCCGCTTCCTTCTTCGACATCCGATCGAAGTCGCCGTTGGCCTGGCGGGCCTCGAGCTGCTCCATCAGGGCGATCCGCTTCTTGATCGTCACGAAGTTGGTCAGCATCCCGCCCAGCCAGCGCTTGTTGATCCACGGCTGGCCGGCCCGGGTGGCTTCCTGGGAGAGCGGCTCCTGGGCCTGCTTCTTGGTTCCCACGAAGAGGACCTGCTCACCCCGGGCGACCGTCTCGGTCACCGCGGCGAGCGCGACCTCGAGGCCCTTGACGGTCTGGGCCAGGTCGATGATGTGGATCCCGTTGCGCTCCGCGAAGATGTACGGCTTCATCTTCGGGTTCCAGCGGCGAGTCTGGTGGCCGAAGTGGACACCGGCCTCGAGGAGCTGGCGCATGGATACGGTCGGCACGGGGTGGGACCTCCTGTTCGGTTCGAAACCTCCGCGCCACCTCGTCGCCGGGGACCGAGCCCATGGGCCCGGCACCGCCCCGGTCGGAACGGTCACGCGTGTGTGCTCCACCTCGCGGTGGGCGTTGCGATCGACTCGCGCCACGCGAGCCGGCCGGGAGTGTAGCACAGGAATCTGCCCGATCCGGTCGCGGGCAAGAGTGCAACGGCGCCGCGGATCAGCCGCCGAGTGCGTCGCGATGATGACGAAGGCGCGGGACCCCGCCCCGCGTGACGGCCGGCTCGACGACCACCAGATCGACCCGGACCGTTGCCGCGGGCAGCGGTCGGCCGTCGGGCAGATGACCGGTCTCGAGGAGTCGCCCGAGCGCGCTTCGGAGGTGCCTCCGCTTGGCCCAGCCAAAGGTTTCCTCGGGCAGGCCAAAGGCGCGGGAGGCCCGCCAGCGAACCTCGACCAGGACGAGCGTGCCAGGCGGTCCGGGATCGAACGCGACCAGGTCGATCTCCTTGCGGCCGACCCGCAGGTTGCGGGCCAGGATCGTCCAGCCGAGCCGCTCGAGATGGTCGCCGACGATGTTCTCGGCCGCATCGCCCGCCTGCTGGGCGGCGGTCCGCGAACCGGTCGACAGGGGGTCCATCGGCGCAGTCTGGGCGATGCCGATCACCGCCGGCTTATCCGGAACTTGGTCAGGCGGGCCTGCGCCGGCAGGCGACCGATCGCCGCCCGCGTGCACCGCTCCGAACGGCAACGGGTGCGCCGGTGCATCGGCCCATTGGATCGGGCCACCGGTACCGACGGGTGTGGCAGGCAACGGGTTGACGGTGGCATACTCGGCCGTGGCGCTCAGCGCCGACGCGGACAACCGAACACGCCGCCCCCGGCAGGCCGGATCGCGCTCACCGCTTCCGGTTCGCGTCTGTCCCTCGCCATCCACCCCTGCTTCGGGCGGCCGATCCTACCGTCGCCGTGCCCCACGCACGGTGTTCCGGCAGTGAGGAGGCAAGACATTGCGAGACGAGACCAACGGCGCCCAGAGGGCGTCCAGCCGAAATCGGCCTGGCCGCGTGCTGGCGATGGCCGCATCCGTCCTGGCCCTGTCCGCAATCATCGCGTTGCCATCATCTGCAAGTGCCGCGACCCTGCGGGTCGTGATCGTCGTCGGACCGGTCGAATCGACTACCGCCAGATACGTTGCCGACGCCCGACAGCTTGCCGCCACGGCCCGCCACTACGGCGCCTCCGTCACCGAGATCTACAGCCCACGGGCCACCTGGGCCCGGGTCCGGGCAGCCGCCCAGGGCGCCAACATCCTGATCTATCTCGGTCACGGCAACGGCACGCCGAGCCCCTACCCCTACAGCCCGTTGACCAAGAACGGCCTGGGGTTGAACCGGCTGGCGAACCACGGCAACGCCAACGTCAAGTACTACGGCTCGACGTACGTCAAGACGATCCACCTGGCCCCAAACGCGGTGGTCATCCTCAACCACCTGTGCTATTCGGCCGGGAACTCCGAGCCCGGGAAGACGAAGCCGACGGTGAGCGTGGCGCGCCAGCGCGTCGACAACTACGCCTCGAGCTTCCTCAAGACCGGTGCCCGCGCCGTCTTCGCCGAGCCGAAGGGGGACGCGCGCTACATCCTGACCGGGCTGTTCGCCTCGTCGATGACGATGCGCCAGATCTTCGTGGCCCACGGCGCACCGACATCGTCATTCAAGTCGACCAAGACGCCCGGTGCGACGGCCATCGCCCGACTCACCGTTCGTTCGGTCGAGGGCTTCCTGGACACCACCGCGGCGGCCTTCCGCTGACCCGCCAAGGACCTCCTCAGATCTGACTGCGACCCGGGCCCAGCGCTCGGGTCGCTCGCTGCTGCGGCGTCGCTCAGGCCAGTTCGAATTCGACCTGCTCACCACCGAACAGGATCCGCTGGCTGGTGATGAAGCTCCGCCGGTGGAACGCGGTCAGGCCGAGCTCGCTCATGGCGGCCCGGTGTTCGGCCGTGGCGTAGCCTGCGTTGTGCTCCCAGCCGTAGCCGGGATGGCGGGCCGCGAGGCGGGTCATCAGCCGGTCGCGGACGACCTTGGCGACGACCGACGCGCAGGCGATCGAGTAGCACCGGGCATCGCCGTCGACGATCGCGGTGTAGGGGCCGACCTCGTCTTCGAACCCGCGGATCCGCAGGCCGTCGACGAGAATGTGATCGACCTCGCCCAGGCGGAGGATCGCCCGGCGCATCGCCAGGTGGGTCGCGTGGTAGATGTTCAACCGGTCGATCTCGGTAACCGAGGCGGCCCCGATCCCGATCGCCACCGCGCGCCGGCGGACGATCGTGGCAAGCCGCTCGCGCTGGGCCGCCGACAGGGTCTTGGAGTCGCGGACGCCGGCGATCCGCTTGCAATCCCGGGGCATGATCACCGCCGCGGCTACCACCGGGCCGCTGGCCGGCGCCACGCCGACCTCATCGACGCCGACGACGCGGACCTGCCCTGCACGCCAGTGGAGACGCTCGAAGCGGAGGGTGGGAACGATCGGGGCCATCGGCCCCAAGGGTAGCCCAGCCGAAGGCCGTCGGCGCACCGAGCTGGGGATGGGCCAAGCGACGAGGCCGTGCGTGACGGGCACCGACGAGGCGCATGATGGAGCCTGAGATGCGCAGGCTCCCAACGGGAACGGTCACGTTTCTGTTCACCGATATCGAAGGCTCGACCAAGCTGCTCAACGAGTTGGGCGCCGAAGCCTATGGCGCGGCCCTGGCGGCCCATCGACTGATCATCCGCACGGCGATCGAGGCGCACGGCGGGGACGAGGTCGATACCCAGGGCGACGCCTTCTTCATCGCCTTCCCGACTGCGCCGAGCGCGGTCGCCGCGGCCGCCGAGGCACGGGACCACCTGGCCCCAGGCTCGACCCGCGCCCGGATGGGGATCCACACCGGGACACCGGTCCTGACCGACGAGGGCTATGTGGGGGTGGATGTCCATCGGGCTGCCCGAATCGCCGCGTGCGGTCACGGGGGTCAGGTGCTCGTCTCGTCGGCCACGGCAGAACTCGTCGAAGTCGAGCTGACCGACCTCGGCGAGCACCGTCTGAAGGACCTTTCCGGGCCGGAGCGGATCTACCAGCTCGGCGCCGAGGAGTTCCCCGCGCTCACGTCGCTCTATCGCACCAATCTGCCCGTCCCGTCGACCCCGTTCCTGGGTCGGGAGACCGAGCTGGTCGAGCTGGCCGGCTTGGTATCCCGCGGGGACGTCCGCCTGCTTACCCTGACCGGGCCTGGCGGGACGGGCAAGACGCGGCTCGCCCTGCAGGCCGCCGCGCAGGCCTCCGATTCGTTTCCCGACGGGATCTGGTGGGTGCCGCTCGCGCCGTTGCGCGACCCCACGCTGGTCCTCGAAACGGCAGCCGACGTGGTCGGCGCGAAGAACGGGCTGGCTGAGTACTGCGCCTCCAAGCGCCTGCTGCTCCTATTCGACAACTTCGAGCATGTCGTCGACGCAGCCCGTGACGTCGCGGGTCTGTTGGCGGCTTGCCCCGGGGTCCAGATCCTCGTCACCAGCCGAAAGCGTCTGCGGGTCCAGGGCGAGCAGACGTACCCGGTGCAGCCGCTGGACGCGAGCGACGGAACGGCGCTCTTTGACGCCCGTGCCCGCGCCGTAGATCCGTCGTTCAAGGCGAGCAACGCAGTCCGCGACCTGTGTCAGCGGCTCGACGGGCTGCCGCTCGCGATCGAGCTCGCGGCAGCCCGCACAGCGCTGTTTAGCCCGGAGCAGCTGCTCGAGCGGATCGCCCAGCGTCTCGACCTGCTTCGGGGGGAGCGCGACGCCGATCCTCGCCAGCGGACCCTGCGCGCCACCATCGACTGGTCGCACGACTTGCTGACCGAGGGGGAGCAGGCGCTCTTCCGTCGCCTGTCGGTCTTTCCCGGCAGCTGTAGCTACGACTCAGCCGAAGCCGTCGCTCGGGCCGACCCGGATACCCTCCAGTCGCTGCTCGACCAAAGTCTGGTCCGGAAACGCGAGTCCGGACGTGGGTCGCGCTACTGGATGCTCGAGACGATCCGCGAGTATGCCCGCGAACGGCTCGAGGATGCCGGCGAAGCCGAGGCGCTGCTGCGCGGACATGCGCACGAATTCCTGACCTTGGCCGAGACGGCATACCCGCACCTGCGGGTCAAGCCGAAGGAGTGGCTCGATCGGCTCGAGGCCGAGGACGACAACCTGCGTGCCGCGATCGAGTGGATCGAGGCCGCCGGCGAGAGTCAGGTCGCGCTGGAGATGGCGGGCGCCCTGTATCGCTACTGGTCCATCCGCGGCCACGTGGCCGAAGGCTGGCGTGTCCTCGACCGCCTCCTGCGCGCCGACGAACGTCCGACGGCAGCCCGAGCTCGAGCCTTGGTCGGATCGGCCGTGATGGCGACCCACACTGCGGATCTCGCAGCTGGCCGGTCTCGGGCCGAGGAGGCGCTGACGCTCCATCGCAAGTTCGGCGATGCGTGGGGAGTCGCGTACTCGGTGTTCATGCTCGGCTACATCGCGACCGAGGAGCGTGACTGGGCTACGGCCGAGACCTACTTCGAGGACAGCCTGCGAGCGTTTCGTGAGCTCGATGACGAGCACTACAGCCTGCTCGCGACCGACGGGCTGGCATGGATGGCCCTCCAGCTCGGTGACCCCGAACGGAGCCGGATCCTGCACGAGGACGTCCTAGGGCGGGCACGCGCTCAATCCGACGAGGTCGTGGCGGCCGTCCAGCTCTTCCAGTTGGCGACGCTCGCCTTCGAGGATGGCCGGGTCCGGGATGCACACGGGATGCTCAAGGAGGCACTCCACATCAACCGGGATCACGACATCCCTGCTGGGATCGTCGAGGACCTGTGCATCTTCGCAAGCTTCCTCGCCGTCGAGGGGAAAGCGGAAATGGCCGCTCGGCTGCTGTCTCGAGCCGAGGTCCTGCGCGACGAGATCGGCGGCGTCTCGTCGTGGGTCGGCGAGATGAACGAGCGGACGCTCGTGGCCCTGCGCGGTCAGCTCGACCGGGTCAGTCTTGCCGTCGCCTGGGAGCAGGGACGGGCTCTGACCATCGAGGAGGCGATCGCGCACGCACTCGACTCGTAGCGGCGGTCGAGCACGAAGTCTGGATCGAGAGGGCAATGGGTACGGATCCCGCCGCGGTGGCGGACGTCCGATATCGAGAACCTAGCTCGGGCGACGCTCGCGCAGGGTGGCCGCCTTGCCGACCCGCTTGCGCAGGAAGTACAGCTGGGCGCGCCGGGCGACGCCGTGACGGAGGACCTCGATCTTCTCGATCCGAGGACTGTTGACCTTGAACGTGCGCTCGACCCCGACGCCGCTGGCGATCCGGCGGACGGTGATTGTCCGGGTGATCCCACCGCCGCGGAGACGCATGATCGTGCCCTCGAAGACCTGGATCCGCTCGCGGGTCCCCTCGACGACCTTGGCCGACACCTTGACGGTGTCGCCCGAGGCGAGCTCGGGCAGGTCGGTGCGGATCTGGTCCTTGACGATCTCGTCGAGCACGTTCACGTTCGGATCCTACTTCTCGTCGGGCAGCGCGGGCTGCGGGATGGGCGTTCGGGAAGGGTCGTCAGGACGACCGGCGACGGAGTATAGCACTGGCTCGGTGACCCACCGGCCCGGCCGACCTCCGGGGTCGGGGCCGATCAGCCGTCCTCGCCCACTGCCTGGTCGTCGGCGTCCAGGCGGATCTCATCGAGGAGCTTCCGCTCATCGGGCGTCCAGTGACGATCGACCACCAGGTCGGGGCGGCGGTCCACGGTGCGCCGGATCGATTCGCGCTGACGCCAGCGACGCACGGCGCCGTGGTCGCCGCTGACCAGGATCGAGGGGACTTCGGCGCCGTCGAAGTTGGCCGGACGGGTGTACTGGGGATACTCGAGCAGCCCATCGGCGAATGACTCCTCGACCGTCGAATCGGCTTCGATCGCGCCCGGCAGGAGGCGCAGGACGGTGTCGATCACGACCAGCGCCGGGAGCTCGCCGCCGGTGAGCACGTAGTCGCCGATCGACAGCTCGAGATCGACCATGGCCCGGATCCGCTCGTCGACACCCTCGTAGCGCGGACAGACCAGGATCAGGTGGTCGCGGGTCGCGAGGTCCTGGGCACGAGCCTGGCGGAATGGTTCACCGGCCGGGTCGAGCAGGATGACCGTGGATCCCGGGCGCCGGAGCGCCATCAGCGCAGCGGCGATCGGCTCGGGGCGGATGACCATCCCGGCGCCCCCGCCGTACGGCTGGTCGTCGACCGATCGGTGCCGACCGATCCCCCACTGGCGCAGGTCGTGGATGCCGATCCGGGCCAGGCCGCGCTCGACGATGCGCCCGGGGATGCTCTCGTCCAGCGGCCCCTGGAGCATGGCCGGGAAGAGCGTGACGATGTCGATGTCGAGCGACATGGCGCGGCGCCTCAGGCGTCGGACGCAGGCGGCGGCTCGGTCAACCCGCCCGGTGCAGGGTCCGGCCGCGGATCGCCGCGTCGCGGTCGCGGGGCGCGGGGCGGTTTCGGCGGACGCACCGGTCCCAGCTCGAGGGCGTCCGCATCGACCACGATCTCACCGCGCTTTGGAGCGAAGATCCGGATGAAGTCGCGGACGGCCGGCAGATCGAACTCGCCGCGCGGGCCGCCGCGGACGACGTACACGTCGTTCTCGCCGACCCGGTAGATATCGGCGACCTCGCCGAGCGCCTCGCCGTCGAGGCCACGCACCGCGACCCCGATCACCTCGTGCCAGTAGGCCGCGCCGCGCGCTGGAGCGTCGGCGGCCGGAACGTCCGCCTCGAGGTAGGCGCCACGCAGCCCGTCCGCGGCGGACCGGTCCGGCACCTCCTCGAAGCGGATCCGCCAGCCGGGACCGTCGGTGATCGCCACCGCATCGGCGATCGTGAGCGGTGCGTCGCCGCCCTCGCGGTAGAGCAGCCCGCCACGGCTGAAGCGGGCCTCCGGGCGATCGGTCAGGACCTCCACCCGGAGCGCGCCGTTCAGACCGTGGACGCCCCGCACGAGGCCGACCACGAGCCGCATCGCGAGGGTCAGACGATCTCGAGCGAGACCGGCTCGCCTTCGCGGGCGGCGGTCACCTTGAGCAGGGTCCGGAGCGCCTTGGCGACGCTCCCGTTCCGCCCGATGACCTTGCCCATGTCGTCCTCGGCGACATGGAGCTCGAGAACAATCCCGTCGCGATCGCGGGTCTCGTCGACACGGACCGCTGCCGGGTCGTCGACGAGCGACTTGGCCACGAACTCGACCAGCTCCTTGGCTGCCATGTTCGCGACCCTACTTGACCGCGGGCAGGATGCCCGCGGTCCGGAACAGGCGGGCGACCGTCTCGGACGGCTGGGCGCCCTGGGCGAGCCACTTCTTCGCCTTGTCGGCGTCGATCACGACCTCGACCGGCTCGGTGCGTGGGTTGTAGTGCCCGATCGTCTCGATCGAGCGCCCATCGCGGGCATTGCGGGCGTCGGCCACGACGACCCGATAGGTCGGCTGCTTCTTGGCGCCCACCCTGGTGAGACGAATCCGTACGGCCATCTGGCGTTGCTCCTCCTCGATTCGATCGGCCCGCTCGCTGCGGGCGCACTGGCTACTGGGGATTGATGACGGTGACGACGAAGCGGGTCAGGATCGTGCCATCGCCCGTCGTGCTGGCGCCGGCCAGGATGTCGAACGGGGCGAGATACGGCTTGGTGTCGGTCGCGTAGTTCGCGCCCGCCGGGGTCGTTGCGATGAGTGGCTCGACGAGCTTGCGGATCGCCGTCAGGTCGACGAACACGCTCCCCGTGTTCTTCGTCCCAACCCGGGCGATGGCATCCCGGTAGCGGGCCTGGTCGGCCAGCGAGGCGCCGGCCTTGACGTCGACGATCGACTTGACCCAGTCCGGCCCGACCCCGACCACGACGATCCCGTCCTGGACGGTGTACGAGATCTGGACGTGGCCGCTGAAGGGCATCGACGCGCCCCCGCCGCTGAGCTTGGAGACATCGCCGAGATCGATCGTGGTGATCGTTCCGGCACCGTAGGGCTCGTCCGAGATCGTGAACCCGGCGGATGCCGGGACGAGGGCCACGAGATTGCGCAGCTGGGCGACGACCTCGTTGGCCTGGTCCACATTGGTTGGGACGATGACGACGCCACCGCCGGGCTTGCCACCGTCGGCCGTGACGACGATCGCCGTCTCGCCGATCCAGCCGGTCAGGTGGTCGAGCCCGCCGGCCGCCGCCAGGGTCTTGTCGATCTGCTTGAACGCTTCGCTGAAGCCGGCCTGCTGACGGAGCTGCTCGATCTCATACTTGGTGAGCTTGCCGATGTCGCGAGCGTCGTACATGGCCAGTGTGGCAGCCGGCAGGTGCTTGGCGATCGTGCTCTCCGCGGGTTCGATCTTGGGGAACCCATCGACGGCCGGCTCGACGAGCTGACCGACCAGCGCGTCGCTCTCGATCCGGCCGCCAAGGCTGACCCAGGCGGGCAGCTTGTCGAGGAGCGTCTGGTCGAGTCCAGTCGAGCCGCCACCGAACGTCTCGGTCATCGTCGTGAGGGCCTTGAAGTAGCCCTTGAAGTCGACGTAGGTCCGGGTGACCTGCTCTCCATTGAGTCCAGCCATAGCGCTGTTGAACGCCTTGGCGGCGGCGAGGCCGTCCTTGCCGTCCCGGTCGATGGCCGCCTTGACCGAGGTCTCGTCGCCGAACAGGAGGACGCCGTCGGTCACGGCCAGCGCGGCCTTGGAAGCCGAGCCGCCGCCATAGGTCGTGATCGTCACGCCCTTGTAGGTCTGGTCGGAGCCCTCGCTGAGCGCGGCGATCGAGGCCAGCCAGGCCTTGGCGGCAAGCGGATCCTTCTGGCTGATGACGGCCAGCACCCGGGTCGCGTCGGCCCCGGCCGGCGCGCCAAATGACAGGGTCGGAAACGCGGACACCGAGATCGCCATCTGGCCACCGAACCAGGGCTTGATCTCCTTGGTCCAGTCGTGCTTGCCGTCACTCGCCTTCGAGATCAGCTTGTCGAGGCTCTCATCGAGCTTGGTGTCGAGGGTCGACGGGTCGCTGAAGCCGGGGAAATGGGCCATGAACTTGCCCAGGTTCTGGCGCTGGTCGCCGGGCAGATCGGCCCGAACCTCCACGTACACGATGGCGTCGCCGGGCGACCAGGCCGAGACGACCGAATTGCTCGACGCGCCGACGAGCGCGAACAGCCCGATGCCCGACAGGGTGACGACGACCAGTGCGATGAGACCGGCGATCGCCCAGCGCGCGCGTGACGGCCGGGCGACCTGACCGACCTCGACCGGACTGGTCGGGATCCCGGTTGCGACGGCCGGCTCGAGCGAGCCGGCTGAGAAGGTCGCCGCCGGGGTCTCGAACGGCTGGGCCGCCCGGGCCGGCGTGGGTTCGGTCGGTGGAATGGCCGGCCCGACGTCCGCTGGCGGAGAGCCGACATCCGGCGTCGGGTTGGCAGCGTTGGTCGGATCGAGTTCGTCGTTCACCGTCGGTACCCCCGGTTCATCGTCGTCCGAGCAGGCCCGCGGCGGCGCGGCGTCCGCCGGCCCCCGAGAACTGCTTCATCAGTTTCTGCATTTCGCCAAACTGCTTGACCAGGCGGTTGACCTCGGTCAGATCCGTCCCGGCGCCGGTGGCGATCCGGCGTCGGCGGGACCCGTTGAGGACCGTCGGATCGCGACGTTCGCGCGGCGTCATCGAGCGGATGATCGCCTCGACCCGGCTGAGGTCCCCTCGGTCGACGGCGGCCTGCGCCTCCTTGGCCATCCCGCCCATTCCGGGCAGCATGCCCATGATCTGGCCGAGCGGACCCATCTTCTGGATCTGCTGGAGCTGGTCGAGGAAATCCTCCAGGCTGAAGCTGCCCTTGCGCAGCTTCTCCTCCATCTTGGCCGACTGCTGCTGATCGAAGGTGTCCTGGGCTCGCTCGACGAGGGTCAGTACGTCGCCCATGCCCAGGATCCGGCCAGCCAGCCGATCCGGGTGGAAGACTTCCAGGGCGTCGGTCTTCTCGCCGGTACCCAGGAACTTCACCGGCAACCCGGTCACGGCGCTGATCGACAGGGCCGCGCCACCGCGGGCATCGCCGTCGATCTTGGTCAGGACGAGGCCGGTCAGCGGAACCGCCCGATGAAACGCCTCCGCAACGGCGACCGCCTCCTGGCCGGTCATCGCATCGACGACGAGGAGCGTCTCGACCGGCTTGATCGCGCCGGCGACGTCGGCGATCTCGCGCATCAGCGCCTCGTCGATGGTCAGCCGACCGGCCGTGTCGACGATGACCGTGTCGCGCACGCCACGTCGGGCGTCCTCGACCCCGGCCCGAGCGATCTCGACGACCGAGGTTCCGGCCGCTGCCCGGTAGACGGGGATGTCGAGACTCTTGCCGAGCGTCTCGAGCTGATCGGCGGCGTTTGGACGGTACGGGTCGGCGGCCACGAGGAGCGGTCGGCGGCCGAGCTTGACGATGTGCTTGGCGAGCTTGGCCGCGGTGGTCGTCTTGCCCGAGCCCTGGAGCCCGGCAACCAGGACCACCGCCGGGTTGCCCTGGAGATGGAACGTCCGATCGCCGCCCGACAGGAGCGCGATGAGCTCCTCGTGGACGATCGCGACAACCTGCTGGCCGGCGGTCAGGCTGGCCAGGATCTCGGCCCCGATCGCACGCTCGCGGACCCGGCCGACGAAGTCCTTGACGACCTTGAAGTTGACGTCCGCCTCGAGCAGGCTGAGCCGGATCTCGCGCATCGCGGCGTCCACGTCGGCCTCGCCGATCCGGCCGCGGCCGGTCAGGTTGCCGAGGGTCTTGCGCAGCCGCTCGCTGAGCGTGTCGAACATCCGGGCAGGTAACTCCGATGCGGAACGGTCCAGACGGTGGCTTGGGCCCGTCGGGTGGCGCGCGGATTCTGACGCGCCGAGGTCTGGGTAGTGTAGCGCACGGTCCGTCGACGACCCCCATAGTCCGTCCGTCCGGTGGGGGTGCCGACGTGCACCGGACCTCCGGAGCCGCCACGATGGGGCGATGCGGCACAGACCATCGCCGGGTATCTCGATCTGGCGTGAGCGTGACTTCGTCCGGCTCTGGTCGGCCGGCACGATCTCGATCTTCGGCTCGCTGATCACCCGGACCGCGCTGCCGTTCGCGGCGATCCTGGCCCTCGGCGCAGGACCGATCGAGATCGCGATCCTTCGCTCGCTCGAGCTGATCGCCGGGCTCTTCGTCGGGCTGTTCGCGGGTGCCTGGGTCGACCGCCTGCGGCGACGTCCGATCATGATCGCCGCCGATCTCGGGCGAGCCGTCCTGCTCGGGTCGATCCCGATTGCCGCCTACGCGGGCGCCTTGCGGATCGAACACCTCTATGTCGTCTCGTTCCTGGCCGCGATCCTGAGCACCTTCTTCAACGTCGCCGATCGGTCCTACCTGCCCACCCTGATCGAGACCGAGCGGCTGGTCGACGCCAACAGTGCCCTGACCGCCAGCGCCTCGGTGGCCGAGTTCTCCGCGTTCGGGATCAGCGGCTTCCTGATCCAGTTGTTCAGTGCCCCGATCGCGATCGCGGTCGATGCCCTGTCGTTCCTCGTCTCGGCGGTCCTGCTGGGCACGATCCGGCGACCCGAGCCCCGGCGTCCCGCTGCCTCCGAGCGAGAACCGGTCCTGCGCGAGATCCGGGAGGGCCTCCGGCTGGTGACCGGATCGCCCGCCCTGCGCGCGCTGGCCGCGGCGGGCGCCTCGTCGCACGTCCTGTGGGGGGTCTTCGGGTCGACCTACCTGCTGTTCGCCAGCCAGGTCGTTGGCCTGAGCCCGGCCGCGATCGGGGTCATCGTCGGGATGGGCGGCGCCGGTGCGTTCGTTGGCGCGGTCCTGGCCGGTCGGGCGTCCCGGCGATTTGGCGTCGGCCGGGCGATGCTGGTCGGCATGATCGGCTTCACGATCGGCAACGCCTTCATTCCCCTCGCGCCGAGCGGAGCGCTGCTGATCGGTGGCGCCTGCCTGATCGCCCAACAGGTGATCGGGGATGGGGCCGCCACGGTCTACGAGATCACCCAGGTCACGGTCACCCAATCGGTCGTCGAGGATCGCCTGCTTGGCCGGGTCAACGGCACGATCCGCTTCTTCGAGGACCTCTTCCAGCTCGCGGGAACCATCGCCGGCGGGTTGATCGCGGAGGTCTTCGGACTGCGCGCGGCAACGTCGGTGGCCCTGATCGGCGGGATCGTGGCGGTCGGCTTCCTGTGGTTCTCCCCGATCCGCCGATTGAAGGAGATCCCGCGGCGCCCCGGTCGCCCGTTTGTCGGCGATGAACTGCCGCTGACCGAGTAGCGCTCAGGCGAACAGAGCGGCGACGAATGCTTCTGGGTCGAAGGGCACCAGATCGCCCGTCTTCTCGCCCACGCCAACGAAGCGGACCGGGACCTTGAGGGTGTCCTCGATGGCGAACACGATCCCGCCCTTGGCGGTCGAATCGAGCTTGGTCAGGACGACCCCGGTCAACCCGACGGCATCGTGGAACGCCTTTGCCTGGGCGAGGCCGTTCTGGCCGGTCGTCGCATCGAGCACGAACAGCGTCTCGGGGGTCGAGCCGGGCAGCCGCTTGTCGATGATCCGGCGGATCTTGGCCAGCTCGTCCATCAGGTTGACCTTGGTGTGGAGCCGGCCGGCGGTGTCGGCGATGACCAGGTCGATCTTCCTGGCGACCGCGGCATCGAGGGCATCGAATACGACCGCACCGGGATCCGCGCCCGGGGCATGGGCCACGACCTGGGCACCGGCCCGCGACGCCCAGGTGCCGAGCTGCTCGATGGCCGCGGCGCGGAAGGTGTCCGCCGCGGCCAGGAGGACGGTCTGCCCTTCGGCCCGGTAGCGGGCGGCCAGCTTGCCGATCGTGGTCGTCTTGCCGGTCCCGTTGACGCCAACGACAAGGATCACCGCCGGCAGTCCAGGACCGGCCGATCGTGGGCGCCACATCCCGGGCTCGCGTCGAACGAGCAGGTTGGCCAGTTCGACCCGGACCGCGGCCTCCGAATCGGCGCCATCGCGGTGGGCACGGGCGCGCTCGACGATGTCGATGGCCAGTCCGGCTCCGACATCACCGGCGATCAGGGTCTCCTCGACGTCATCCCACGATGGGCCGCCCGGTCCGCCGCCGAGAAAGCCGCGCAGTCGACCGACCAACCCCAGCCGGGTCTTCTCGAGGCCGGCCGCCAGGTCAGCGGTCGGTTCCGCGGCGAGTTCGTCGGGCAATGGGTCGTCGAAGTCGCTGGGGTCGGGCTCCCCGTCCGCGGGCAACGCCGCTGGCGGCTCGTCTGCCGGCGGCTCGTCAGGGGGCTTCCGGCGCCAGAACATCGGGCCCTAGCCCGCCACCGCGTCGAGCGTCCCGGCGCCGTCCCCGGCCACCGTGGCCGCGATCGCGGTCGCCTCGTCGAGCCGAAGGCTGATCACCCGGCTGATCGAGTCGTCGCCGACGGTCACTCCGTACAGCGCATCGGCGATCTCGATCGTCCCGCGGTTGTGGGTGATGACGATGAACTGGGTCGTCCCGGCAAGGCTGCGCAGGGCATCCGCGAACCGTCCGACGTTCGCCTCGTCAAGAGCCGCGTCGACCTCGTCGAGGACGCAGAACGGGACCGGCCGGACCTCGAGCATCGCGAACAGCAGGGCGACCGCGGTCAGCGCCCGCTCACCGCCGGACAGCATCGCCAGGGCCTGGGCCTTCTTGCCCGGCGGCCGGGCCACGATCTCGACCCCGGTCGCCGCGAGGTCCGCCGGGTCGGTCAGCTCGAGCCGGGCGAAGCCCCCGGCGAAGAGTTGCTTGAACCGGACATCGAACGCCGTCTCGAGCGCCCGGAACGTGGTCTGGAACTGGTCGGCGATCATGACGCTCAGTTCCTCGATCAGCGTCCTGGTCCGAACGATCGCCCCGCGCAGGTCCGAGCCCTGGGCCTCGAGCGTCTCGAGCCTCGTCCGCAGCTCGGCGTATTCCTCCACCGCCAGGGGGTTGGCGGCACCCAGCTCGTGGAACCGGCGGCGCAGGATCGCCAAGCGACCGGCGGCTGGCGGCACGGCGGACGGCGGCGCGGCGGCCCAGCCGGGCAGGGCGGCCTCCAGGAGCGCCTCGACCTCGGCCGTTTCAACGTCGTCGTCGAGCTCGGCGGAGACCGTCGAGGGCGTGCCCTTGGATCCCGACCGGGTGGCCATGGGACCCTCAACCGCCTCGCCAGCGCCGGCCCGCAGGGCGACCTGTCCAACCGGTCCGATCCCGGCCAGCTCGACCAAGACCTGCTCGCGGATGGCATCGAGGCCAAGCCGCGCCTCGAGATCGGCGACTTCGGCGGCCCGGACCAGGTCGTCGGCCGCCCGGAGGCGCTCGCGGGCGCTCGCCGCGGCGGCTTCGGCCGTCACCCGGCGCGCCCGGTCGGCGGTCTCGGCGCTGCGCAGCTCGTCGATCAGGACACGGGCGGAC
>Ga0080064_1002923_pt1 | contig 26860 bp, 29 predicted proteins | sample Subgrocontami54m_FD_69260 | JGI IMG/M metagenome (GOLD analysis project Ga0080064, IMG submission 69260) | Subsurface groundwater microbial communities from S. Glens Falls, New York, USA - GMW46 contaminated, 5.4 m (SPADES assembly) (version 2) ...
CATTGCGTGCTATCCGCGCGTGGAGGGGAAGGACCCCTTGACGGGCGGCGAGCCGATGGAGACGCGGTGCATGGCGGCGTGCGTGGGGAAGATCCGCCTGCAAGGCCTCAACAAGATCGGTGAGGACGGGCTGTGGGCGGAGGATCGGTGGCACCCGCTGTACTACGCGATTCGCGTGGAGCAAGTCGCCCTGCCGCTGTATCCGCAGTGGGGGACAGAGCCGAACGGGTTCTACATCCCGCCGCGGCACGCGCCCCGCGGGTATATCCGGCAGATGTTCGGGCCGGGCGTGGATAACGCCATTGACCGGTACATTGTGCCGAGCCGGGAGCTGCTGGCGGTGCTGCAGTTGTGGCGCACGACGCAGCAGATCATCTTCCGGTACGACGTGATTCCGGGGCCGAAGGTGTTTGAAACCCAGATTCACGGGCGCAAGTTCGAGATGTACAACGACACGGTGCTGGCGTTCAACAAGTCGGGCAAGGAGACGGTGCGCATCCAGGTGGAGGAGCCCATCTACATCCGGCCGGCGGAACGCGTGACCTGGCTGTAAGAGCCACGTCAGAAGGTCGTGCGGAGGGCGGGGAGCCAGTAGGGTTCCCCGCCCTTCGTGTTTTGACGGGTCTCCTGCTTGAGACTATAATGGAGGTTCAGTTGAGGGGAGAGCATGAGCCATCAGTGGAAAAGCGTCCTGGCCGCCGCTGTTCAGGTTGTGGTGCTTGTGGGGCTGGGCGTTCCATCCGTGAGCGCGAAAGAGACTTTTAAAGATGAGGCGGGACGAGTCATCTACTCAATCGATGACGACGGGGTGGTGTCGATGTTCGAGAACAGCCCCACCGATCTGACCATCTCGGTGACCCGCGGCACCCGCGAGGAGATGAAGCCGCAGGTTACGGTAATCGCGCCCGATGCGGTTCCGGCGGGCGCTCCTGCGGTGCTCCGGCTGAAAGGGAAAAACCTGATCGGCGCGACGGCCAAACTGAGCGTGCGTGAAATCGAAGTGGGAGCCCATTCGGGCAAGCCCAAGTCATTGGACATACCCATCAGGGTCCCGCCGGAAATTCAGCCGGTAGAGGTCAGCATTGAGGTGACCACGCCCATTGGCAGCGCAAAGGCCACCTTCAAAATTAAAGACATGCAGATTGGTGGAACCGGGGCCGGTCGGGATGTTGCAGGGATTGCGAAGGTTGCGCCGTCGGCGCCGGCGTCCTGTCCCGCGGGAATGGTTGGAGTCACGGCGGAGCGGGGCGGCTTTTGCATTGAGATTGATCGTACTTATAAAGGGGACTTTCGCGCCGCAGAAAAGGCCTGCGCCGCCGGCGGCAAACGGCTGTGCCAGGCGCCGGAATGGCAGACGGCCTGCGAGCAGGCAAGCGCCGGCAAGATCCAGTTGGCAAATATGACGGGGGATTGGGAGTGGACGGGATCATGGGACCCCTATCAGTTTGACCCCGACCTGCCGGCGATGGATTTCACACCCGACATCCGGTCCATCCTGCTGGGCAAGTCCGGCTGCCAGGAGAAAAAAAATTCCCTCCGATGGAAAAAGGACGAGTTCTCGGGCCGGTGCTGCAAGTAAGGCCCGGAGAGGCACGTAGCTCATGGAAAGCGTTCGAGTCCTGGCCGTTGCGCTCATCCTTGTCATGGGGGCCTCGATCACGCCCGCCCGGGCCGCGAAGATCCCGGATGATCCCGGCGGATTCAACGGCTACACCTGGGGAAACCCCCTGGCCAAATTCCCGGGCTTCAAGCTCATCAAGGAGCTGGGTAGCACCGACTTTGTCAAAGATGTCGGCCTGTATGAAAATCCCGGCGAAACGCTCACGCTGAACGAGGTGTCTCTCACCACGATCCGTTACCGTTTCGTCGAGAATCAGTTGGAGAGCATTGAGCTTCGGTACACGGGACGGGAGAATCGTGACAGGCTGGCGCGCTGGCTCGAAGAACAGTACGGCAAGCTGACGTCCCACGAGCGCAAGATGGTCAATGCCATACTATGGTATGGCGATAAGACCGTGATCAACTTGAAATACGATGCCGCGACCAAACAGGGGACGCTCTACTTTCTTTCCCAGGCGCTGAGCAACAGATTCAATGAGGTCCATCAGGCGACTCAAGGCGATTGATGGGCGCGAAGGATACAACGATGGCCTCCCAGCGTGTTTTCCATATTATCGGGATTGCGGCGTGCCTCTGGTTATTGACCGGGCCGGTCGCTCCTTCGGGGGCGGCTGCGGCTGAAAAACAGGAAGACTTCTATGATGAGGTGGGACGTCTCCTCTATTCCATCGACGCCCAAGGGGTCGTCTCGATGTTCGAAACCGACGCTCTGGACAACACGCTCTCCGTCACGCGCGGCACACGCGAAAGCCTGCAGCCCCGCGTCACCGAAGTGTCACCGCCATCAATCGAAACCGGAAAGATCACGGTGGTCACCTTGAAAGGAAGGAATCTGGTCGGCGCCAAATTCTCCTCGAAGGTTCCAGGAATCAAGTTCGGGGGTAGCGCGCCCCGCGCGGCATCGGTGGGGGTTCCCATTGACGTCGAGGGGTCGGTCAAGCTGGGCCCCCTCACCATTGATGTGACGACGCCCATCGGCAAGGCCTCGGTCTCGCTCACGGTGATCGAGCCGCAAATAGACCTGGCGGCTCGGGCGAGGAAAAAAGAGCCGGAGTACCGGGAATTGCCGGCGGGGCAACCGGAGTCCTGCCCGGAAGGAATGATCTCTGTGGCCAGTTCCAAAGGCGGGTTCTGTGTCGACATCAATGAAACGAAGTCGGGCGATTGGGTCGAAGTCGAACGGATGTGCTCCTACAAGTTCAAGCGGCTGTGCTGGGCGGAGGAGTGGGAGCTGGCCTGCAAGGAGAACCAGAAAAGCGCCCTGGGCCTGCAGAATCTTCTGGGCGGGTGGGAGTGGACGCGGAATTCTGAATATGCCGCGGCCGGAGAGGAGGGCAGCGGCGGCATCACGACCGAAAACGAGGATTGGCTGGCGGTGGTTCGCGGGAAAGAGGACTGTGCTTCAAAGAGCCGGAAAGATCCCTGGCTCAGCGGAACCCGGCCGGGCCGGTGCTGCAAATAAACGTCCATCCTGCCTGACGTTGTACGCACTCGTGCCCATGCCTCTCAATGACAAGGTAGTGACGGACTTCCGCAGGCGCTTGCGTGAGGCTGTCGAGAACGATCGCGAAGCCTGGGCGGCCTCGCGCCGGCTGGTCGCGCCGGCCGTCGCCGCCGATACGCTCCGGAGCCTGGAGGCGGCCGTCGCCGGCTCCGGGCTTGAGCCGGCGCTCCGCGGCGAACTCCTTCTGCTGCTGTCGCAAGGCAACAGCGCCGGCCTGAAGGCGCTCCCCCAGGACGCGCTTCGCGGCCTGACCGGACTCAATCCCACCAAGGCCGTCAGGAATTTGTGTCTCTTGCTGGGTGTCGGTACGGCCGATCAGGCCGGGGCGGTCTCGGCGATGACGCAGGAAACAGTCGAAGCGGTTGTCCGGAACCGGGACAACCCGTTCGGCATTCTTCTGGAAGCGGATGTCGCGTCGGTTGTGGACCTGGGGGCCGGCGATCTCACCTTTGAAGAGAAAGTCGTCGAGCAGTACCTGGCGCCGCTGGAGCAGGCCGGACGGGACTTGATCCTGCACGCGCTCGATCGTCTCGACCCCCAGGAGAAATTCGGCGGACTGGTCCGGGCGGAACGCGACCGCCTGGACCGCCTCCGGCGCCACCCCTCGTCGCGCCTGCAGTTCCATTTCGACGGCAGCCAGGACATGTTCGACCTTGGCCGCCGGTCCACAGGGCCTTCACGGTACACTGTGGCGGTCTGTCACAGCCCGGCCTCGCCGACCTTCGCGTATGAGCCGGCGCGTCTCGGGATGTCTGCGATACAGAGTCGCTTGCGCGAGACCAAGGGAGAATTCCGGCTGGTGCGGGAAAAAGGACGGGACGTGCTCAAAGTGTTGAACAAGGGAGAATGGTTCACCTTTCCCCCTTGGAAGTTCGATGTCTACGGCCCGCTGGCCTTGCTGGATCTGCTCTCCCGCAAGGGCAAAGTATGCGTCCTGGGCGCGGTGGACATGGAAGTCTTTTGGGAGATCCTGTCCCAGTTGCTTCCGGATGAGACGGCGCGTCCCCAGGGCGTGTTTTTCACCGAGAGCAATGTTGGGCAATACTTCGGGCATCCCTACGAGCGCCTGTCGCGGTTGGCTGTCGGTGAGAGTGCGGTCCTTCCGGAGGTCCGCCGGGACATCCCCCGCGTGCTGGGCGATGAGGGCAAACGAGGCGAGACGTACGGATTTCGTTACGTCGAAATCCGACGGGGGGCGGTCTTTCCGGGCGTGCCGGTCGGGAGAACCGCCCTGATATTCGACCAGATGACCAAAGAGGCGGCCCCGTGGTTCCTGACCCTGGTGCCGGCGAGCTGAACGGAAATGGGCGCCAAGGTCATCCGCGACAAGACTCCCACCGCTTCCGGCCCGGTGTTTTCACCGGACGGCCGCGCCAACGCGGTTTATCTCAACGAACTCTTCGATGCGGTGGCCAGGGAGACCTCGGCGAGACTTTTCCGCCGCTATCGCGCCGACGTTCCGCTGACGGGCGGGCTGTGGGGCGGGTCCTGGTACTTCGCGGACGAACAGGGATACACACGTGCCAGATTCAGGCGGCTGTATAGTCTGGTGTGTGTCCCGCAAAATCGCGGGCTGGAAGATCCCGCCAATCTCAAGCTGATGTTCCTGGTCTATTCGAAGGTCTTGGCCGAGGCATTCGAGCCATACGGCGTTGCGTTGGGAGAGGCGAACGGAGGCGACATCATCGCCTACAGCAATCGCCGGCGGCCGACTCTTGATTTCCAAATGTGGGACGCCAACAAGAAGATCGATTACGTCCGGAGCTTCTTCACGTACAACTCCGCCGAATGGGAAGAGGCGTATCTGTATGAAACGGTCCGCCACATCAAGCAGGCGAAAGAGGGGCTGGACAGCAGGACCATGGCCGAGCCGCCCCGATTTGACGGGATGGCGATCCGCTTTCAGCTCCAGGACATCGTGATCATCTACTGCACCCTGGAACCCGCGCTCTCCGAGCAAACGAAAGCCATCGCGGGTCCGCTGGTGGAGCGCATCAAGACCCGCTTTGCGCAGGGCATTCACGACGAGGATGAGATGCACGCATTGAACCTCGAGGCGTTCAAGAGCGGGGTGATCTACGGGTATGAGGACGCGATCCGGGACGATTTCGCCAGGGAAGGGCTGGATATCACCAAGGTCGAGGAGTGGCCTGTGGAGCGGATCAATCGGGTGCCGGCCAGCCTCAAGGCAAAGCTGATCCCGCCGCTCAAGGCTCTCTTCAAAAAATTCAGGGACAACCTCAAGTCCGCGAAGGCGCGGGGGTAAGGAGTTCTGCATCATGGCCAAGTGGTTGGACGACATGACGAATGCGGGGGAGCCCCTCATTCCGGAGAATCTCAAGAATCTGGTCTGGGAGCGCGACGAAGGGCAGTGCTTCAACTGCAACACGACTGAGGAAGTCGCGGTGCACTGCATCGAGCCCTACGGCATGCCGACCGAAGGCAACACCAAGGTCGTCTGCGCGAAATGCCGGATGGAAATTTAGAGGCTCCGGACGTCTTTGAACGTGTAGGTTTGCCGGTTCAGGACCGGGTAGACGGTGAAGATGGGGGTGTTGGCGGGCACGAACGCCTGGTCCGTATTCGGCAGCAGGCCCAGGTGCATGTTGATGTAGTTGAAGCTGAGCCCTTCCTGCCAGGGCTTCTTGGTGGCCTCCGCATAGGCCTCGACTTTTTCCGTTCCGTAGGTCCGCACCGCCAGGCCGGAGGCGCCGAAGAGCCCGTACTCGTACAGGTCCGGCGCCCCCTGCAGCAGCAGCGCGACGCTCGAGGCGTCGAACCACACTTTCACATTACAGACGATCTGCACGAACGGTCCCAGCGTATTCGAGCCCTCCAGGATGGCGCGCGGCAATCCGATCTCAGGCGGGACATCCGCCGGCAGCGCGCGCTCCATGCTCCCCAGTTCGGTTTCCTTCACCTCCGACACCGACACGAACAAGAGGTCGGGGTCGTCCAGCGCGATGTCCAGCACCTCGTCGCCGAAATAGCTGCAGAGCTTCCCCATTTCGTACCGGAGCGGATAGGAGTAGCCCATCTTCGCGTACCAGATCCGGACGCCGGCGGCGAGGGGATCGTCGGGCTTGCGGCTGATTTTCAGATCGAACGGCAGCATGAGATGAAACGCGTTGGTCCGCGCGTTCATGAAGGGGGCGCACGCGCCGGGGAACTCCTTGTGGACGATGAGGTTGTCGGGCTGGAACTTGCGCTCGGCGCCGGGGTTCTTGAACTGCTGGGCCTGGTGCGCCTCGGAGGACAGCTTGAACTTCTTCTGATAATAGGCGGTGGCGCGCTTCTGCGCGGTGGTCAGGAAATAGTCCGGCAGGTCCGTCTCCACGATGATCTGGTATTTCCCGGGCGCCGCCGGCCGTTGCGTCCGGTAGGCTTCGTTGTAAATCGCCAGCTCGGCTTCTGTCTTTTGAATCTCCTGGCGGATATGCCTCAGCAGCTCCTGGTCGGCATACCGGGAACGGTGCAGCACATCGAGGGCCTTCTGCAGCGCTTCCAGCTTGAACTTGAAGCGCTTAGGCTCGTCGGCATACGCGTCGGAGAGCGCCATCCAGAGGTTGAATTGCTCCTCCGGCAGCAGGCCGAGCTGGTCCAGGTCGTACGTGTGGCCGAACTCAAAGGCCAAGGGGCCGAAGGACTCTTCCTTGCGAAGGCACAGCGACATTAAATAATGGAGGTGCGCGCGGGCCTCCTGGGGCGTCATGGCCGGCTTCCCTTCGGACGTGGACGGATCCATTCTTTGGATTCTGGCTGGCACGGGAGGGTTTGTCAAGCCGCCCGAATGCCCTTGACCAGTGTCTTCCGCAGGGCCTACAATCATGATTTGCCAAGGTATTTGCGGGGAACCGGCCGTGAGGGCGGCGTCCCCGATCACGGATAGCAAGGAACCGTCCCGCATGAAGGTCGAGTACGGAAAAGGCGGGCTCGTCCAACTGAAACCCCGTACGGGTACGGCGGAAGCCGGCGGCGGGCGGACGATGAAGGTGATGCTCGTCTTTCCGCCGGACTGGTACCCCTCCGAACCCTATCTCAGCTTGCCCACCCTCACCTGTGTCCTCCGTGCCGCCGGCCACCAGGTCGTCCAGAAGGACGTCAATCTCGAAATGTACGACTGGTACTTCAGCGGCGACTTTCTAAACCGCATCGTCCTCAAGCGCGTGCCGCCGATGCTCGATCGACTGCGAAAAGCGTCACGGTCCAGGAGCTTGAGCGACGCCGAACAGGCCTTGCAGTTGTCCCTGGTCGGCCTGACCCGGAGCCGTATTGCCGAGCTGACGGAGAAGGCGGAGAGGGCCAAGGCCATCGTCCGGGGGCCGGAGTTCTATGACGCGGAGAAGCTGGAGTGGGCGATCACCACGTTCCGCGAAGTGACGGAGACGATCTCGCTGGTCTACGCGCCCGCCCGCATCTGCATGCCGCCCATGGAAACCGACCTGTCGTACAAAATCTTCATCTCCTCCGAGGTGCTGGATGCGATCGAGGACCAGCAGGTCAACGTCTACCGGGACGTCTTCGAGCATATTCTGAAGCCGGCCATCGAGGCCGAGCGCCCGGACGTGATCGGGATCTCGATCGTCCTGCAGCAGCAGCTCTTCTCCACGATGACGTTCTGCGCCCTCATCAAACGGCACTTCCCGCACATTCACGTGACCATCGGGGGCAACACGGTCACCCGTCTGCGCGACGTGCTGCCGAACAAGCCGCAGCTCTTCGCCCTGTTCGACAGCGCGGTGGTCTATGAAGGCGAGACCGCCTTCCTCCAGCTGGTCGAAGCGGTCGGAGCCGGGCGTACATTGGAAGGCATTCCCAACCTGATCTATCGCGACGCGTCCGGCATCCAGGCCTCGTCCGCGAGCTATGCCGAGGACATGTCCTCGCTGCCGCCTCCCGATTTTGACGGGCTGCCGCTGGAGAAATACTTCACGCCGGACCGGATCCTGCCGTACCTCGCGACCCGCGGCTGCTACTGGGGCCGCTGCGAGTTCTGCGACCACGGCGAGGGCTACACGGCCGGGTACCGCACCAAGAAGATCGACGAGATCATCGAGGAGATCCGCCTGCTCAAGACCAGGTACAACTGCCGGCATTTTCACTTCACCGACGAGTCCTACCCGCCGGCCCTGTTCCGCAAGCTGACGCGCAAACTCGTCGAGACGAACATGGACATCGCCTGGACCACCCACATGCGGTTCGAGAAGAGCCTCTCGGATCAAGAGGTCTGGAACGATGCGCGGGCCTCCGGGTGCAAGTTCCTCCATTATGGCTACGAGTCCGGCAACGAGCGGGTGCTCAAGCTCATGGATAAGGCAACCACGAAGGAGGTCATCAAGCGCAGCCTGAAGCTGGCGGCCGACGCCGGCATCTGGAACCACTGCATGGGTTTCTTCGGGTTTCCCGGCGAGACCCGCCAGGAGGCGTTTGATTCCGTGCGGTTCCTCGAGGACAACAAGGACCTCGTGCACTCGATCGGGTTCGGCACGTTCGACCTCAGCAAGCACACACCCGTCGCGAAGAACCCCGAGAAGTTCGGCGTCACGCCCTATATCAATCCCGAGTGGGACCTGGCGCTGGACTACTATTTCACCGTGAAAGAGGGGCTCAGTGTCGAGGAGGCGGAACGGGTCTTCGAGGAGTTCGAGCGCAACCACTATCGGGGGTGGGACCTGAAGATCTTCATCCGCGAATACATCTTTCTCTACATCGCCCATTTCGGAACCAGCAAGCTGCCGGCCCTCCAGTTCAGGCCTCCTGAAGTGGATGCGGGCAACCTCAGCGGCGTCGGCGCCTAGGTTTACAGCATGGCGAGCGACGTCATCCAGATCGAGAAGACGGTTCCCAGGAACGGAAGCGGGCGCAAGCTGAAGGCCATGCTCCTGTTCCCGCCGGAGTGGGTGCCGACGGCGCCCTACCTGGCGCTGCCCAGTCTCACGGCGGTGCTGCGCCAGAACGGGCACGAGGTCGTGCAGAAGGACGTCAACATCGAGATGTACGACCACTTCTTCACGGACACTTTCCTGATCTGGGTCATGGCCCGCATGTCCACGCAGCGGCGCGCCCTGGAGGCCCGGGAGAAGACCGGGGGGCTGACGGAACGGGAGGAGGCCCAGAAGGCGTGCCTGGACGCCGCGGCCGCGGTGGATGTGATTGCGCTGGCGGAGCGGGCGGAACAAGCCAAGCGGATCACCCGCGGCGAGGACTTCTACGATGCGGACAAGCTGGAATGGGCGCTGAATGCCTTCCGCGAGGTCATGCAGTACATCTCAGCCGCCTATTATCCGGCCTCACTCGTCTTCTATCCGATGGAGAGCAATCTCGGCTACCGCCCGGGCGTCTCGAAAGAGATTTTCGCCTGCCTGGACGACGAGCAGGTCAATGTCTATCGGGATGTGTGCCGCCAGCTCGTGCTCCCGGCGGTGAGCCGCGAGATGCCGGACGTCGTCGGCGTGTCGCTCGGCACCCAGATGCAACTGCAGGCCGGCCTGACCTTCTGCAAGATGATCAAGGAGGCGTTCCCGCAGATTCACGTCACGGTCGGCGGGAACATCATCACGCGGCTTCAGGAAGAGCTGCCCAAGCACGGGCGGTTCTTTACCGAGGTGTTCGATTCCGCGATCATGTATGAGGGTGAGCACGCGCTGCTGTGGCTCTTGGAAGCGCTGGCCGGCGGGCGGGAGATGGCCAAGGTGCCCAACCTCATGTATCACGACGGGGACGCGATTCACGTCAATACCGAGGTCTATACGGAGAAGACCACGGCGCTGCCGCTGCCGGACTTCGACGGGTTCCCGCTGGACAGCTACTTCGTGCCGGTCCGCATCCTGCCGTACCTCGCGACGCGCGGCTGCTACTGGGGCCGCTGCACCTTCTGCGATCACGGGCAGGGCTATTTCGACCAGTATCGGGGCATGCCGGCGCATGAAGTGGTCCGGCAGGTCAAGGCGCTGAAGGAGAAGTATCACGCCGAGCATTTCCTCTTCGCCGACGAATCCTATCCGCCCGCGCTGTTCAAGAAAGTCATCCAGATGCTGGTGGAGCAGAACGTCGGAATCAAGTGGACGACCCTGATCCGCTTCGAGGAGACGCTGGAGGACCCGGCGATCTGGACGCTGGCGGCCAAGTCCGGCTGCTGCACGCTGTACTACGGCATGGAGTCGGCCAACGAGCGCGTGCTGGGCCTGATGGACAAGCACGTCAAGAAGTCGGTGATCGAACGCAATTTGAAAGAAGCTGCGAAGGCCGGCATCTGGAACCACGTGATGGCGTTCTACGGCTTTCCCGGAGAGTCCCGTGCGGAGGCCGAGGAAACGCGGCAGTTTCTCCTCGACAACAAGGATAACATCAACTCCGTGGAGCTGTTCTACTTCGTGGCCTACCGCCACACGCCGATGGTGCGCAGCCCGGAGAAGTTCGGGATCACGATCCACAAGCAGGAGGAGTACGACCTGCCGCTCGACTACTACTACACGCTGAACGAGCCGGGCGGGGTGACCTGTCTGGAGGCGATGCAGTTGTGCGAGGAGTTCTACCGGAACGATTTCGCGCCCTGGGCCGTGCGGGTCAACGCCCGCGAGCACGTCTTTCTCTACATCTCCAAGTTCGGCACGAACAAGCTGCCGCAGATATACGCGAAGGCGGCGCAGGTGGGCGCCGGGGTCTCGGGTCTTGTGACCTGGCCGGTCGCGCGCGGCGACGCCGAAGCCGACAGCACGGGCGATCAAATGGCCCGCGTGCACTCCCACTCCGCGCCGTAACGGCGAACGCCTCAGTCGCCGCCCTCCCTAGATCCCTCGCACCAGACTAGTTCTCCGCGCCACCCGCGTGAATTTTTCATCTCTGCTTTAGACGTTTCCCGCAAAGGCGTGTCTCATGAGGCATGGAACAGAACCGGCATCACTTGATCCCGTGACTTGCCTAGATGCCAAATCTGGCATATAATCCACCCATGACCAAGACAGGCATAGTGAAGGGCAGCGGAAACATCTTTAGGGGCTTAGGGTTTGGCGAGAAGAAATCCGTCGAGCTCATCCTGAAGAGCGGGCTGTTGCAGTCAATCCAAGAGACCATCCGCCATCGCCGGTTGAAACAAACGGAGGCCGCAGAACTCCTGGGCATTGATCAGGCCAAAATCTCCAAGTTGATGGCCGGGCAAATGGCCGGGTTCTCCCTCGAACGGCTGGTGTATCTTGTCTCGCGCCTGGGCCACGACGTCGAATTGAAGGTGAGAACGCGGCCGCACACCAACCGCCGCACCGGCCGCGTCTCAGCCAAGCTGGCCAAGGTGTCATAAACGCCCCTCCCCCCTCCGCGCCACCCGCGTGAAGATAAGCGGTGTGCGCCCGTTTTTCTGACCGCGCTTTAACCTTTTCTCCCCCTTGAGTGTCTACCTCCACAAAGCGTCCCTCATCTACGGACGCGGCCGGACGACCTGCATAGGGATTGACGTAACTACATTTTGTATTTACAATGCAGAGGTGACATTTGGAGGTAACGTTTGAATGGGACGAAGCCAAGCGTTCCGCCAACATCGCCAAGCACGGGATAGACTTCGTGGACGTTCCGGAAATGTTCGGTGGGCCGATGCTGGTGGGGCCCGACGCCAGAAAAGATTACGGGGAGGCGCGGCAGATCAGCTTCGGGCTCATTCGCGGGCGGCTGGTAGCGGTGGTCTTTACCGAACGTGAGCCGGCGACCATTCGCATCATCTCGGCACGAAAGGCGAACGATCGTGAAAAAGCGCAGTTCAAGGAAAGTCTCGCGGACCAATTGGGCCAAAATTGACGCTCTGCGGGATGACGAGATTGATTTCTCCGATATCCCCGAACAAGGGAAGGCCTTCTTCAAGCGCGCCGTGCTCCGGCTCCCACAGCCGAAGGCGACCGTGACCATCCGGCTGGATCGTCAGGTGCTGGACTGGTTCAAGGCGCAGGGACGCGGATACCAAACGCGCATCAATGCGCTGCTGCGGGCGTACATGGAAGCGCACAAGGCGTAGTTTCTATTTCCCGCCGCATCGGCTTCCGCCCCTCCTCCTCCGCGCCAGACGCGTGAAGAAATTAATTTATCGAGTCTGACCCTAATTACTTTTAATTTCCCGGGCGTTACTTGATCGTCCGCAGGGTCTCGCGCAGCTCCTTCACTTCGGCGATCGAGAGCTCCAGGTGCTGGTCCCGCTGGGGTTGATCGTCCTTGAATTTCCACAGCCGCCAGAAGATCGCCGTCAATTCCTTCTTATGCGTCACGGCCAGGTCATAGGCCGGCGTTTTCGACTGCGCCTCAGTGACGCCGCAGAAGGAGTCCAGTAACGCATGCAGTTGGTTGTGATAGTCGTCCAGCGCATTGTCCATGCCCTTGCCGCCTTTGGCCTTCGCCGCACTGGCCTCCATCATGTTCGTCAGGTTGATCATCGTCTCGACGCCGGTCGCGCCTTTCGCTTGCAACGCATAGTCGCCGGCCCGGGGATAGAAGAGATAGCTGCAGCCGCCGAGCCCGATCAACAGCACCGAGAGCGCAAGCAGTCCAATGGTACGTCGCATGGCAACCTCCTTTGGTGAAAACGGCAAGGAAGACAGTCAAGCACGTTGACTGATCCAGGTCAATGCCGTGTGGATCGCGATTTCCGTTTCGGATCGATTGGATCGATACGCGGGACAGATCTATTTTTCAGTTCCACGCCAGCCGCCACACCGGCCGCGTCTCCGCCAAGCTGGCCAAGGCATCATAAACGCCCCCCCTCCGCGCCACCCGCGTGAATTTTTCCTCTCTGCTTTAGACGTTTCCCCCGCAGGCGTGTCTCATGAAGTATGGGGTGGACCCACCGGAATCTTTTTAACCGTGCCTTGCAATCGAGTAGCTTACAGGCTACAATTATGCGTGAAGCCACTGAGAGAAAAGCCACGGTGATAAAAGCACGCAAACCCAAGACATCCTCCAGGCCAAGCGCTACTGGAAGGACTACAAGAAGAGGTCGGGTCATGCCCCCTAGTAAGCCTTACCATCCGGAACTGATCAAGGCGCTCCGTGATCCTCGCGAGGCGGTGGAATACTTGAACTCCGCGCTGGAGGACGGTGATCCGGAGGGGTTTCTGCTGGCGTTACGAGACGTCGCCGAGGCGCAGGGCGGGGTCGCGCAGCTGGCCGAGGCAGCCAAGCTCAACCGCGAAAGTCTCTACCGCATGCTGTCCGACCGGGGCAATCCCGAGTTCCGCAGCCTCGACGCCCTCTTGCACGCGCTCGGCTTCCGCCTCTCCATCGCCGTCGAAGACAGACGTTAGAGGCGACCGCCCCTTCCGCCCCTCCCCCTCCGCGCCAGACGCGTGAAGAAAACCAGCTCGTTCTTCTTGTGCTATGCTGGCGCCGTGCTGAAGTTGAGCAAGCCATGTCCCGTCCCTGAGTGTGGCGGCGCGATGCTCGGCGTGACCAATACGCCCCCGCTCAGGCGAACCATCGATCCGAAAACCGGCGACGGCATCCTCTACTGTGACCGCTGCGGGCATCAGGAACACCGGTATAAACTGCACGCCATCACGCTCACGGTGGAGCCGAAAGAGCCGGGTCAGTGGGTCGGCCAGTTCCGCATCACCATTCTCGGCAAACAGGCGATGACGATTTGCACGGCCTACGCAAGCGGCACGTTCGACAATCCGGAAGGCGCCGAAGCCGCCGGGCTTGCAGCGGCGAAAGCGTGGCTCGACAGCCAACGCCAAGCAGCCCCCTCCGCGCCACCCGCGTGAAGAAAAACGGGCCGTACGGCTTATCTGCTTCAGCCTGATTCCTCCCCGCCTCTGCACAGCACATCAAGAGAATACCACTAACCTAATTTGGGTTTATCCGAATTAAGGTTTAAAACCCTTGAGCAAATCAAGGGCTACCGCCGTGGCAAAGTCGGTATTCACAAAGAAGTACGATCAGTTTCGTCAATTACTCATTCAGGCTCGCAAAGCTGCCGGGATGACGCAGCTTGAGCTGGCCGCAAAACTCTCTCGCCCACAATCTTTTGTATCCAAGTTTGAAAGAGGAGAAAGAAGACTAGATGTAATCGAGTTTCTCGATATAGCTCGGGCTCTTGGTTTCGATCCGGCTCATTTTTTAAAGAAGATCTCCAAGAGTAAAGTCGCGTCCTCACCAAAGAGTCTGTTATGAAAATCGTCCAAGAAGTAACTCTTATTTCTGCCGGTAAATATGCTCGATCAAAAGAATGGAATTCAACGCGCGCCAGCTTGCACCGCGCGATAAAAGAAGTTGGTTGGCCTCCCGGTAGTGGTTCGTTCACGATTTTCCCTGAGAGTGGAAAGAAACGGCACGAAGGAAATGGCGTAAAGCCTATCAAGAATGAACTCATGAAAGAGCTAAAACGTCAAAAGTGGAAACTAGAGGAGCCTTTGGACATTGCCTCACGCCATCGACCAGGGAAACTTGATGCCGTCCTAATGACCCAATACGGGCCAGTTGCATTGGAATGGGAGACAGGAAATATCTCGTCGAGTCACAGAGCCCTTAACAAAATGGCCCTTGGCCTATTAAAGAGGAAGCTGGCAGCGGGTATCCTCGTGGTTCCGTCAAGGGAGCTATACCAGTATTTAACCGACCGGGTCGGCAACATTGCTGAACTCGAGCCATATTTAGATTTATGGAAATCCCTACCCTGCAAATCTGGCGTACTTGAGATCGTGGTGATTGAGCATGACGCAACCAGCAGAAAGGTGAGGAGGATTCCGAAAGGAACTTCGGGCCGGGCTTTAGAGTAGGAGAGCGCTATTCTTCCACATAGTCATGATTCTTGTGCGGTTTAATGCTGTCACACTCAATGCGATCGATGATTTCTTTCGCAAAGTCGATTTCCATGCCTATCCAATGACGATTCTTCTCTTCGCACACCGCGAAAGTTGTTCCGCTCCCGCCGAAAGGGTCTAGCACAAGATCACCGGGCTTAGTCGACATCTCAATTACTCTGCTCAGTATTTTCGTAGAAAGAGCGTTAGCTTTCCGATTCTTTGACTTGTATTTCCAATGACGCACTGGTGGAATATCCGTCCATACATCCTTAAGGGTCACACCCTTAGGATTCATTGCGCCACGATGCCCCCCATAGTCTTTAATCTCCTCGTTACAATGCCGGCAAATTTCTATAGGAGTACGAATACGCCGGAAGACCTTTGGCTTACCCTTCGTGTAGTAGAGCAAGCTGTAGTGACTAGGATGAAGGCGGCCAGGTATCGGAAGACATGCACTGATTTCAATTGCGATCCAGTGTCGAAACTCCATCTGAAGCTCAGTTAGATAGGCTCCTAAGGGGATATTCCACTTGGGAAGATTGTAAAGGAAAAGTGCTCCGCCGGGCTTTAGTATCCTCACGCATTCTGATAGCCAAGCCTTGGACCAAGATAGATACTCCTCGCCTGGCCTACAATCATCAGTGTTCCTGCCATACTGTTTGCCTACGTTGAAGGGTGGATCTGCAAAAACCGTGTCGACAACTGCATCTTTAATGAAAGGCAATACCTTCAGGCAGTCGGCTGAAAACAATGCGCCAAGGGATGATGAGTAGATCGGCGAAGGGGCAAAAGATCTTTGAAAATACGGCTTAAGGTTGAAGGTCTTTCCATTCCACTTGAAAATAGGCTGTTTCCATTGTTTCTGCATTGCTAAATCCGTGATCAACTCGGTGTCATTTTCCATAAGAAGTTATCCTATCGGTGGGTCCTTTTCAACTTCTATGACACGTGAACGGTGTAAAGGTGACATAAGAGAGAAAAACAGGGAGGAAAACAAGGTCAGGCGCATTTTCTTGGAAGAAAATGAGCCAGACCCCCTCTAGACAGGAACCGGGGATTCGGGAAGAAACCGCTATCCGAGCGTGCGGCGGAAGGCGCGGGCGGCGCCCCAGAGGCAGACGGAATCGAAGACCGCCATGATGATGATGACGATGCCGATCTTGGGGAGCGCGGCGGCCCAGCCGGTGAGAATCAACGGCCGCACCGCGTCAATGGCCCACGTCATGGGATTAAGCTGGGCCAGAACCGCCATCCAGCCCGGCATGGCGGACAGCGGCACGAGCGCCGAGCTGAGGAAGATCATCGGGAGGGAGAGGAAGCTGAGCATCGAGAAGAAGTCGCCGTGGCTCTTGACTGAAAACGCGAGCGCCATGGAGATGGCCGTCAGGCCGACCCCGAACAGCAGCCCGATCAGGATGATCACGGCCACGCCGCCGAAGCCGGTGACCGGATGCACGCCGTAGAGGTAGGCCACGCCCAGGATCACCAGCACCTGCCCGGAGGTGATCGTCATGACGAACAGGAACCGGCTGATGATGACGGACGTCCGCGAGATCGGCGTGGACATCATCCGCTCCAGAAACCCGTTCTCCTTGTCGAACAGCAGGTCCGTGCCGCCCGCCAGGCCGTTGTTCAGGATCGTCATGACGACGACGCCCGCCGCCAGGAACGCGATGTAGCTCGGCGCCTGGGTGACCTCCGTATTGGCGGTCCGCTGGAACAGGTTCCCGAAGAAGATCAGCCAGAACACCATCGGCTGGGCCAGCGTGAAGAGCATGCTGAACCGCTCACGGCTCAGCCGCTTCACCCAGCGCATCGTCAGCGCGCCGACTTCCTGAAGATACTGTTCCATCTAGTCCTCTTTGATCCGCCGGCCGGTGTGCGCCAGAAAGACATCGTCGAGGCGCGGCCGGTGATAGTCCACGAACTCCAGACGGCACCCGCGTGCCGTGACGGCGCCCAGGATCGCCGGCAGGGCCGCTTCCGGCGAGGCCACCCGGATATCCAGCACATTTTGCTTCGTGCTCACGGCCTTGACGCCCGTCTGGCCTTTCACGGCCTGCGCCAAGGCCTCGACCTTGTCCAGATCGCCCGACGCCAGGGTGAGGGTGACGATGTCGCCGCCGAGGCCCGACTTGAGCTCGTTCGGCGAGCCGATCGCCTTGACCCGCCCGCTGTCGATGATCGCGATGCGGTCGCAGAGCTGATCCGCTTCGTCCAGGTAATTGGTCGTCAATAAGACGGTGATCCCCCGCGCCTTCAATTGCCGGATGTGCTCCCAGATCTTCAGGCGGCTTTCCACGTCCAGGCCCAGCGTGGGCTCGTCCATGAAGAGGACCCTGGGGTCCGGGATCAGGCCGCAGGCGATGTCCAGCTTGCGTTTCATCCCGCCCGAGTAGTTCCGCGCCACCTCGTCGGCCTTGTGCTCGAGGTTGACCAGCTTCAGCACCTCGTCGATGCGGGCCGCCGCCTTGTCCTTGGGGATGTGATAGAGGCTGGCCAGCAATTGGAGGTGCTCGCGGCCGGTGAGGAACCGGTCGATGGCCCGCTCCTGCGGCACGTAGCCGATGGCCTGGCGGACCTCGTTGGCCTGCTCGACGACATCCAGGCCCAGGACGCGCGCGGAACCTCCGGACGGGCGCAGTACCGTGATCAGGACGCGGAGGATCGTGGTCTTGCCCGCCCCGTTCGGCCCCAGCAGCCCGAAGACCTCCCCCGCGGACACCCGGAAAGAGACGTCCTCGACAGCGGTGACCTTCCCCTCATAGGTTTTGGAAAGGCGCTCGACCTCGATGGCGAAGGTGCCGCCCACGGTCAGCCCCATCCGGCCGAATCGTGCCGCTCGTAGCGCTTGAACTGAAGGAGATCGAGGAGGCGGCGGGCCTGCTGCACGACGGTATCCGCTTCCAGGAGGAATTGCTTTTCCAGCGGCGTGAAGTCCAGCCCGAAGGACAGGTTGTGCACCAGCGTCTCATCGTCCACGGGCTGTTTGAGAAAGTTCGTGAGGGCCGCCCCGTCTTCCTGGGACAGCAAAAAATTGCCGACGATTTTCATGATTTCCGCGCGCAGCTCGGACGGGAGCCTGGTTTCAAGCGGGGCAAAATCCTTCAACTCGATGCTGCCCTGGCGGTACGATTCAAGGCCGATTTCATCCTTGATCTCAAACCGCCGCAGTCCCTGCAACAAGACATTGAATCGCCCATCCGACAGGTTTTGCACGGCGACCATCCGGCCCACCGCCCCCATCGGGAAGATGGGAGGCCGTCCCTCGTAATCGGACTCCCACCCTTCCTTGAGCAGGACCATGCCGATCATCCGATGGCTGGAGGCGGCATCCCGCACCATGTGGCGGTAGCGGGGCTCGAAGACGTGCAAGGGCAGATAGGTCCGGGGGAAAAAGACCACGTTGGGCAGGGGAAACAACGGAATGACGCTGGGTATCGCGATCGGCCCGAGGTCGCCCCCGGCGCCGGCATTCGGACTGGCGTACATGTGAGTTACGATAGCCGAACGATCTTTCCCTTGTCAATTGCGGCTGCCTTGAACTTCGGGCGCTTCATCAGCTAAAATCAACTCGCGTTCACGCTGAACCGATCTCGTTCCAATTCAAGGAGTCGGATTGTGGGCATGACGATGACGGAAAAGGTCCTGGCGGGGCATGCAGGACGGAAGAGCGCCGTACCCGGCGACAATATCTGGGTGGACGTGGACATCCTCATGACCCACGACGTCTGCGGGCCCGGCACGATCGGCATCTTCCGCAAGCAGTTCGGGCCGACCGCCAGGGTGTGGGACCGCGAAAAGGTCATCATCATCCCGGACCACTACATCTTCACGAACGACCAGCATGCCCATCGCAACATCGACGTCCTGCGAGCGTTCGTGAAGGAGCAGGATCTGCCCTACTACTACGACGTCGGCACCGACAAGTATAAGGGCGTCTGCCACATCGCCCTGCCCGAGGAAGGGCATACGCGCCCGGGCGAGGTGCTCTTCGGCACCGACTCGCACACCTGCACGGCGGGCGCCTTCGGCGAGTTCGCCACGGGCATCGGGAACACCGACGCCGCGCTGATCATGGGCATCGGCAAGCTCTGGGTGAAGGTGCCGGAGACCATGCGCTTCGAGTTCGAGGGGCCGCTCCCGCCCTATCTGATGGCCAAGGACCTCATCCTGCACATCATCGGGGACATCGGCGTGGACGGCGCGACCTACCGCGCCATGGAGTTCGCCGGCGACGGCGTCATGTCGCTGTCGATCGAGGAGCGGATGACGCTCTGCAACATGGTGATCGAGGCCGGCGGCAAGAACGGCATCATCCCAGTGGACGCCGTCACGGAGGCCTTCGTCAAGTCCAAGACCGCCAAGCCGTACCAGCCGGTCGCGGACGATCGGGACGCGCGCTTTCACAGCCGGCGGCGCTACAAGACCGCCGATATCCAGCCGACGGTGGCCAAGCCGCATTCCCCGGACAATCGCGGCACGGCCCGCGAGTGCAAGGGCACCAGGCTGGACCGCGCGTACATCGGCTCCTGCACCGGCGGCAAGCTCAATGACTTCATGGCGGCGGCCAAAATCCTCAAGGGCCGGCAGGTGAAGGCCGACACCTACATCGTGCCGGCGACGACCGAAGTCGCGAAGGGCCTGGCGACCACCAGGCTGGACGGGCAGACCCTCGCGGAAATTTTCCAGCAGGCCGGCGCGAAGATCTCGCAAGGCGCCTCCTGCGCGGCCTGCCTGGGCGGCCCCTCGGACACGTTCGGCCGGCTGAACAAGAGCGAGGTCTGCATCTCGACCACCAACCGGAACTTCCCCGGCCGCATGGGCTCGAAGACGGCCCAGGTCTATCTGGCCTCGCCTTACACGGTGGCGGCCTCCGCGATCAGGGGGGAAATCACCGACCCGCGCGAGTTCCTGTACCAACCGGAACTTCCCCGGCCGCATGGGCTCGAAGACGGCCCAGGTCTATCTGGCCTCGCCTTACACGGTGGCGGCCTCCGCGATCAGGGGGGAAATCACCGACCCGCGCGAGTTCCTGTGAGCGGCGCGTCCCTGTAACCGGAGTCCCGCGTGCTCACCAAACCGCTCTCAGCCTGCAGCGAAATCCTCGCCGGGGACAAGACGATCCTCCGCGAGCTGCTCCACCCGTCGCGCGATCCAGCCGCCATCGGCTACAGCCTGGCGCACGCGAAGCTGGCAGGGGGCACGGCGTCGCTGCCGCACCGGCTGAAGACGTCGGAGGTGTACTACTTCATCAGCGGGCGCGGGCTGATGCACGTGGGCGGCGACCAGGCTGCGGTCGGCCCGGAGCAGGCCCTGTACGTTCCGCCCGGAACAGTGCAGCATCTGGAGAACACCGGCTCGGACGAGCTCGTGTTCCTGTGCATCGTGGACCCGGCCTGGCGACTCGAAGATGAGGAAGTATTGTGAGGAAATATGCAGGACATCATTAAAGGCAAAGCCTACGTCATCGGGGACAACATCGACACCGATCAGATCATCCCCGCGAAACATCTGGTCTACAGCCTGAGCGATCCCGAGGAGCGCAAGCTCTACGGAAAGTACGCGTTCTCCGGTATTCCCGACGCAGTCTCCGGGCTTCCGCAAGGAAACGTCAAGTTCGTCCCCGACGGCGATTACCGCTCGTTCTACCAGATCGTGATCGGCGGAAAGAACTTCGGCTGCGGCTCCTCGCGCGAGCATGCGGCCGAGGCGCTGCAAATCGCGGGCATCACGACGGTGGTCGCCGAGTCGTACGCCAGGATCTTCTACCGGAACGTGGTGGACGGCGGGTTCTGCATACCGTTCGAGTCCACCCAACGCCTCATCACCGAGATCAAAACCGGCGACGACTTGGAGATCAACGTACCGGCGGGCATGCTGAAAAGCCTGACGAGCGGCAGGAGCTATAGCCTGCGCCCGATCGGCGACGTGCTGGAGATCATCAAGGCTGGCGGCGTCTTCGCCTACGCCCGCCAGGCGGGGTTCCTCAAATCATGAAGGCGCGGATCGCAGTCCTGCCCGGCGACGGGATCGGTCCCGAGGTCATGCCGCAGGCCCTCCAGGCGCTGGAGGCCATCGCCAAGCAATTCGGCCATAGCTTCGAGTTCCGCCATGCCGACGTCGGCGGATGTGCCATCGACAAGACTGGCCGGCCGCTGCCCGACGAGACGCTGACGCTGGCCAAGGAAAGCGACGCGATCCTCTTGGGCGCCGTCGGCGGCTATAAATGGGAAGGGCTGCCGTACGACGTCCGCCCCGAGCGGGCGCTGCTGGGCCTGCGCGAGCAACTCGGCCTCTACGCCAACCTGCGCCCGGCCAAGCTCTACCCGATGCTGGCGGACGCCTCCACGCTTAAGCCCGAGGTCATCATCGGCACCGACCTGCTGGTCGTCCGCGAGCTGACCGGCGGCATCTACTTCGGCAAGCCCAAGGGCATCGAGAAGACGGCCGACGGCGAGCGCGGCGTCAACACCGAGGTGTACACCACGCCGGAGATCGTCCGTATCGCCAGGGTCGCCTTCGAAGCCGCGCGCAAGCGCCGGAAGAAGGTCATGTCGGTGGACAAGGCCAACGTGCTCGAGTCCTCGGAGCTCTGGCGCCGGGTCGTCATCGGCGTGGCGAAAGACTATCCCGACGTCGAGCTGTCTCACCTCTACGTGGACAACTGCGCGATGCAGCTCATTCGCAACCCGAAGCAGTTCGACGTGCTCGTCACCACGAACCTCTTCGGCGACATCCTGAGCGACGAGGCCGCGATGCTGACGGGCTCGATCGGCATGCTCCCCTCCGCCAGCATCGGGAGCAAAGTAGGGATGTACGAGCCGATCCACGGCAGCGCGCCGGACATTGCCGGGAAAGACATCGCCAACCCGATCGCCACCATTGCCTCGGCGGCCATGATGCTCAGCTACTCCTTCAACCTGGACAAGGAAGCGGCGGCCATCGAGCGGGCGATCGTGCGCGTGCTCGAGCAGGGCTACCGGACGAAGGACATCCAGTCGCCGACCGGCAAGCTGGTGGGCACGCAGGAGATGGGCCGTCTGATCCGGGCGGAACTCGGCAAGGCCTGACCGCCATGGCCACCCTCGCGCCCGGCGCCATCACGACCGTCGCCGGCACCGGCGAGCCCGGCTGCTCCGGCGACGGCGGGCCCGCGACCGGGGCCACGCTCAACGAGCCGAAGAGCGTCACGCTCGCCGGCAATTGCCTCTACATCGCCGACGCCGAGAACCACCGCATCCGCAAGGTGGACCTCGCGACCGGCGTGATCACCACCGTCGCCGGTGAAGGCGCCGGCGCCGCGCCTCCACCGGCGGACACCCGCGCGCCCGCCGCCGAGCCCTCTCCCGAGCTCGATCCGCTGGCCGAGCCCGTCCAATCAAAGGACGACAAAGTCGTCCAGCTCGCCGACCAGAGCGGCACGGTCCGCTACCTCGTCGGTGCGGCCGAGAAGGGGCGTTTCAAGGGTGACGGCGGGCCGGCCTCGGCGGCCACGCTTCACTTTCCCTCCGCCGTGGCGGTGGACAGCCGCGGCACGCTCTACATCGCCGACACCTTCAACCACCGGATCAGAATCGTAGAGGCCGCCACCGGCATCATCCGCACGCTGGCGGGCACCGGCGCCGCCCGGTTCTCCGGAGACGGCTGGCCGGCCGACACGATGGCGCTCAACGAGCCGGTCGCGCTCGTGCTCGATGAACAACGCGGGCGGCTCTATATTGCCGATCTCGGGAACTACCGCGTGCGCATGATGGAACTGAAGACCGGCGTGATCTCAACCTATGCGGGCAGCGGCGTGCAGGACTACGACGGCGACGGGCAGGCGGCGCGTCAGGCCGGGCTCACGGGCCCCAGCGGGTTGGCGCTGGACGCCGAGGGGAACCTCTACATCGCCGACACGTTCTGCGGACGCGTTCGCCGTGTGGACGCCGCAACGGGCCTGATCAGCACCATCGCAGGCGACGGCACCGAGTACCGCTACCAGGGCGTGCCCAACGAGTTCTCAACCGGCCTCGCGCGGCCGTCCGCTATCGCGCTCGCGGCCGACGGCACGCTCTACATCACGGACTCGGACAATCATCTGATCCGGAAATGGAACCCGCGATCCAAGATCATCACCGCGATCGCGGGCAACGGCCAGGCCCGGTTTGCGGGCGACGGCGGCCCCGCCGCCGCCGCCAGCCTCAACTATCCCTTCGGCGTCGCCATGGATGGGGCCGGCAACATTTATATCGCCGACACCTTCAACCACCGCATCCGGATGATCGCGGCTTAACCCGCTTGCCTTCCCGTAGGTAGAACAGGCACAATCTCAGGGTTTCGTCTGACCGGAGGGGCCTCCGTATGACGCCACGCATGCACCTGGTCCACGCGCTCCGCGAGGCCCGCGCGCGCACCGACGCCATGTTCGCCATGGTGCGGCCCGACGCGCTGTACGACCGCCCGATCCCCGAGCGGCACCGCATCATCTTCTACCTCGGCCATCTCGAAGCGTTCGACTGGAACCAGCTCGGCGCCGGCGCGCTGGGCCTCACGCCGTTCCACGCCTCCTTCGACAAGCTGTTCGAGTTCGGCATCGACCCGTCGGTCGGACAGCTGCCGGACGACAAGGCCTCGGACTGGCCGTCGGCGGCGGAGGTCGTCCGGTACAACCAGCAAGTCAGGATGACGCTCAACGACGTGCTGGACCGGGCGCCGGAGCCGATGCTCCATGTCGCCGTCGAGCACCGCCTGATGCACGCCGAGACGTTCGCGTACATCCTGCACAACGCGCCACCGGACCGGAAGACGCTCCCCCCGACCACGCACCCAGCCAATGGTCCGGAGCCTGTTCACCGCATGATCAAGATCCCGACCGGAGCGGCCACGCTGGGGCGGCCGCGCCCGAACGGCGACGGCGCGTTCGGCGCGTTCGGATGGGACAACGAGTTCGACGCGCACGCGGTGCAAGTCCCTTCATTCGCGATCAGTCAATACAAAATCACCAACGGGCAATACCTCGAGTTCGTGCAGGCCGGCGCCGTGCCTCCGCCGTTCTGGACGAAGCGCGGCGATCAGTGGTACTGGCGCGCGATGGGCGGGGACATCCCGCTTCCGCTCGACTGGCCGGTCTACGCGACCTGGGAGCAGGCGCTGGCCTACGCGCAGTGGGCGGACAAGGCCTTGCCGACCGAGGCCCAGTTCCACCGCGCGGCCTACGGCGGGTCGAACGGCGCGGAACGCGCCTACCCGTGGGGCGAGGCGCCGCCCGATGCGTCACGCGGCAATTTCGATTTCCGCCGCTGGGATCCCCTTCCCGTCACAGCGACCCCGAAGGGGGACAGCGCCTTCGGCGTCTCCCAACTTGTCGGCAACGGCTGGGAATGGACCTCGACGGTCTTCCGCCCGTTCCCCGGCTTCCAGCCGTTTTCATTTTATCCCGGCTACTCGGCGCCCTTCTTCGACGGCGCGCATTACCTCATGAAGGGCGCCTCGCCGCAGACGGCGTCCCGGCTGCTGCGCCGCTCCTTCCGCAATTGGTTCCGGCCGAACTATCCCTATGCCTACGCCGGATTCCGGTTGGTGGAGAATTAATGCCGGCGCTTCTCGATTTCGCCAGTGCCGTGCGGGACGGCCTCGGCAAACCAGGCCAGCGGGAGCTGCCCTCGATCTATCTCTACGACGAGGTCGGCACCGCGCTGTTCGAGGCCATCACCCTGCTGCCGGAATACGGCCTCGCCCGCGCGGACGAGCGTCTGCTGCGGCAATACGCGCCGGACATCATTGAGCGTCTGTCTCCTCCGGTGATCGTGGCCGAACTGGGCAGCGGGTGCGGGCGCAAGACACGCTGGCTTCTGGAAACACTCGCGCGGCGTGAGCCGGTCCGCTACTATCCCATCGACATCTCGCCCACGGCGCTGGCCCGGTGCGAACAGGAACTCTCCGCGCTCGGCGCCGCCGGCATCGTGGGCGTCGAGAAGTCCTATCTGGAGGGCCTGCGCGAGGTGGCCTCGCAACGCCGAACGGACCAGACCCTGCTCGTGCTGTTTCTGGGCAGCACCGTGGGCAACTTTGAGCGGCCGGCGGCCGAACAGTTCCTCCGCGATATCCGCCTCTGCCTTCGGCCGGGCGACGCGCTGCTGCTGGGCACCGATTTGGAAAAGCCGGTGGACCGGATGCGGCTCGCCTACGATGACCCCGCGGGCGTCACGGCGGCGTTCAACCTGAATCTCCTGGCCCGGATCAATCGAGAACTCGGCGGCGACTTCGCGCTCGGGCACTTCGCGCACGAGGCCCGCTGGCACGAAGGGGAGCGCCGCATCGAGATGCACCTGCGCTCGAAGCGAAAACAGACCGTCACGATTCGAGCCGCCGACTGCACCTGCGCGTTGGAAGAAGGTGAGACGATCTGGACCGAAGCCTGCCACAAGTATCGGATCGACGAGATCCCCGGCATGGCGGCGCGCGCGGGCTTCCTGTGCGAGGAGCAGTGGGTGGACGGCGAGTGGCCCTTCGCCGAGAATCTGTGGATCGCCGCGCAGCCGTGATCCCGCTCGTCTCCTTCCGGAACGTCTCCTACCGCGTCGGCGGCAAAGACATCCTTCGCAATCTGAACCTGGACATCGCGGCCGGCGAGACCCTCGTGCTGCTGGGGCGCAGCGGCTCCGGCAAGACCACCGCGCTGAAGATGGTCAACGCCCTGCTCCGCCCCAGCGAGGGCGAGGTGGTGGTGGAAGGCGTGCCAACGTCGAGCTGGGACTCGATCCGGCTCAGGCGCCGGATCGGCTACGTGATCCAGGAGGCGGGCCTGTTCCCCCATGTCACCGTCGCGGAGAACGTGGGCCTGGTGCCGCGGCTGGAAGGCTGGCCGCCTGAGAAGATCCAAGCCCGCGTCCAGACGTTGCTCGAGCAGGTCGGGCTGCCGCCGGCGCAGTTCGCCGCCCGCTATCCCCGCGAGCTCTCCGGCGGCCAGCGCCAGCGTGTGGGCGTCGCCCGCGCCCTCGCGGCCGACCCGCCGCTGCTGCTCTTCGACGAGCCCTTCGGCGCGCTGGACCCGGTCACGCGCGTCGAATTGCAGCGCCAGTTCCTGGAACTGCGCCGCCGCCTCGGCAAGACGGCGATCTTCGTGACGCACGATGTGCGAGAGGCGCTGCTGGTGGCCACACGCATTGCGCTGCTGCATAACGGCCGGCCGGTGGTCGTGTCTTCTCCGGCGGAGTTCCTGCGGGCCCAGGGCGAGGAAGCGCGCGCGTTTCTGTCCTGCCTAGACTCAACGGTGGCACCGGCATGACGCCCGACCTCGCCCGCGAGATCGTGGACCTGACCCTGGAACACCTCGTGCTGGTCGGCATTTCGATGGGAATCGCCGTCGCCGTCGCCATTCCGGGCGGCATCCTGCTCACCCGGCGCGCGCCGCTGCAGGGGTGGGTGATCGGCTTCGCCAACATCATGCAGACTGTCCCCAGCCTCGCGCTGTTCGGGGTGCTGATCCCCCTCCCGTTCATCGGCGGCATCGGAAAGCACACGGCGATCGTCGCGCTCGTGCTGTACGCGCTGCTGCCCATTCTGCGCAACACGTTGACGGGCATCCTGGGCGTGGACCCGGCGGTGCGCGAATCGGCCGTCGCGATGGGCATGACGGGACGGCAACTGTTGTGGGACGTGGAGCTGCCGCTGGCCGCGCGCACGATTCTGGCCGGCGTGCGGGTAGCGACCGTGACGACGATCGGCACGGCCACGATCGCGGCGGCGATCGGCGGCGGCGGCCTGGGCGTGTTCATCTTCCGCGGCCTGGCCTCGGTGGACACAACCCTGCTGCTGGCCGGAGCCGTGCCCGCCGCGCTCATGGCCCTGCTGGCCGACGGAGGACTCGGATGGGTGGAGAGAAAATTGTCGCGGGCCTGATCGCGGCCGCGCTGAGCGCCTGCGCGCGCGACAAGCCGATCACCGTCGGCTCGGAGAATTTCAGCGGGCG
>Ga0080064_1002926_pt1 | contig 26855 bp, 25 predicted proteins | sample Subgrocontami54m_FD_69260 | JGI IMG/M metagenome (GOLD analysis project Ga0080064, IMG submission 69260) | Subsurface groundwater microbial communities from S. Glens Falls, New York, USA - GMW46 contaminated, 5.4 m (SPADES assembly) (version 2) ...
CGGCGGCGCGGCGAGCTCGGGGAGGGGTTCCCCCGCCGCCCCCCGCGCGCGGTTCTCGCGTTTCGGCCTCACCGATAATCTTCGCCGCCGGCTCTGCCGCGGCCGCCGCGGACTCGCTGGCCGCGCGAACCGCGCTGCGCGACTCGGCGGGGCGCGGCTCGCGGGCCGGCGATTTCTCCGGTGGGAGTGCTGGAACGTCGACGGGCGCCGGCAGCTTGTCCGCCGGCTTTCGCGATCGCAACACGATCACGACGATCACGAGGACGGCGAGGACACCGAGAATGATTGCGATGAGCGGCATTGGATTTCGGAGTCCTTCGAGCGCCGAGTGCCCGAGCGGCATCGGCAGCGGTCGGACGGCACTATAGGAAGCCTCAATTCGGGGCGTCAACGCTCGACGCGTCGTCGGGCGCAGTCGATGCCAGAAGAGAGTCCGCGTGTGTGACATCGGGCTCGCCCGGGTCGTCGCGTCCGTAGACTCCTGATTCCACGAACGCCACGAGTGCCCGAGCGGGAGGCGACGGCTCGGCGTCCGCGAGGGCCTCGGTCGGCGTTGGAATCACGGCCGCGCCGGCAGCGCCACGGCCCGCCATCCAGGACCGCAGCCGATCGAAGAGCTCCTCGCGCCACGACTTCAGTCCGATGCGCAACACGTACGTGCTCGCCCGACCCGCCGTCGCCGCGAGTGTTCGCGGCGCGTGGCCGGCCGCGGCAACCCGCACTTCGAATCGCGCGCTCGGCTCGAGCCGGACCTCGTCGCCGGGCCGAAACTCGCCGCCCGCGATTCGCCACTCGACTGTGAAGGGCACGAGGACCGTTCCGGTCGCCAGGTCGAACGCCTCGGTCCGAATCAGCGCGATGCCATCGTTGCGCTCGGCGACGTGCGCGAGACTTCCCGCGTTCGCGAGTGGCTGCGGGGGTGTGAGACTCACGCGACGTCCGCGCACGCGCGTTCGCCATGCGACGAGGGCGAAGAGCATCAGTGCGAGCGTCGCAGGCACCGCGAGGACGGGCCAGCGTACCGGCGCTGCGCGAGCGAGCGTCAAGCGCACACGGCCGCTGCGGGACGGTCCGAACCATGGCTCCGCGGGGTTGAATATCGCTTGCGCGACAACGTCAGGCTGTACGGTGATGTCTCGATCGATCTGCAGCGCGAACGTGCCGTCGTCCGACGTGAGCGCCGCGCCAAGCAACTGCTCGTTCCATACGACCTGGACCGCACCTCCCACGACGGGACCGGCGCGCGTCACGAGCGCACCAACGAGCGTTGCGCCGCGGTCCGTCGAGCTGCTGCGACCGAGTGTCAATGTCGTCGGTGCACGGACGACGATTCGACGCGCGGGCGACCGAAGAACATCCGCACCGCGCTGCAACTCCGCGCGAACCGTTCGCACACCAGGACCGCCGAGGTCCGCAGACGGAATTCGAATCGCGACGCGCCCGGTCGCCTCGGCTGCGCCGGTCGCAACGATGCGGTCGTCGACTCGCAGCCCTACTTCGAGTCCCGCCGGGTTCAGCGGCACGACCTCGCCGACATCGACGTCGACGATCGCCTCGACCGGAGGATCACCATAATTGCTCGTTGCAGGCACCCGCAGCCCGAGTGTGATGAACGGCGCATCGAGATCCACGCGGGCGTCCGCCTCGGCCTGCGCCGTGCGCTCACTGCCATGGAATTCGGCGTGCAGCAGCATCACACCGGGAGCTGTGGGGTCGGGGCGAACCACGAATTGCGCCTGGCCGTTGGCACCGATCGCCGCGGTCTGGACGACGGCATGCAACACCGATCCCTGCTGCTGCGACGTCAGCTCGACCTGTCCGTGCGCGATGGCGCCATGATCATCCGTGACGCGAACGACGACGTCGAGCGCGGAACGGTCGCCACGCAGCCTGGGCGCGATGCGGATTTCGGATCCCGCCACGATTCGAATCGGCTCGGCGTGGCCTTGCGACGCGAAAAGCACGACGGCAATGAGACCAGCGCACGCGAGCACTCGCACCACGGGATCGTGACGTGCCCGACCGAAGACCGCAACGAGAGCGTTCCCTCTCCGGTTGGGTGCTCTATACTGCCGCTGGCATGATGCGGCGCCCGTGCAAGCACGACCCACGCTGGCTGGTCACCGCAGCACTCGTCCTCGTGGCGCTCGTGTTCCGCCCGGTCACAGCGTTCGGCCAGACGGCTCGCGCCAGTTTCTTCCTGCAGATGTTGCGGCAAAACCCCGATGCGCGCGTTCGCTTGTCGGCCGCGCTGCGATTGGGCGAACTGCGCGAGGCTGAGACCGTCGAGCCGATGATCCAGGCGTTCGATCAAGAGCGCGATCCGACCGTTCAGGCGGCGGTGCTGTCGGCGTTCAGCTCGATCGGTGACCCGCGCGCGCTCCCCGTCGTCCAAGCCGCGATCCGCAATCCGAACGCAAGCGTCGCTGCCCAGGCTCGGCGTGCCCTGCCCGTGCTGCAGGCTGCGGCGCGCAACGTCGCGACACCGGGTCCGGCGACGCCGGTGCCGACGGGCGGTTCAGCGCGGTTTCTCGTGGGCGTCGGCAGCGTCACGACGCAGCCCGGCGTTTCGTCGGACCTCGCAGGCGCCGCGCAGGAGCAACTCCGAACGACGTTGGGTCAGAACGGCAGCGTGATGCTGCACACCGGCAACGCCGCCGCGGCGCAGCGACTCATGCGTGGCCGCCCGTTGCGCGGGCACTTCTTCGACCCGGTGATCCAGTCGGTCCAGCCGCGCGGCAACGGAGTACGGGTTTCCGTCTCCATCGCCGTGTCGACGTATCCGGGCCGTGTGTTCGAGTTCGACTCGCAGAGCACGATTACGATCACGGGCGGTTCGGGCGCCGGCACGGCCACCCAGGCGGACGCCGTACGGCGCGCGACGGAGTCTGCAACCAATCGAGCGGTCAACCAGTTGAGCGCGCAGTGAAACACTTGGCCTTCAGGGGGTCCGCGATGCCGGTACGTTATTGGCCGATTCGAGCCTTGGTTTTGTACCCTTACCGTTCGAGGAGATCATGACTTCACCGCCTGCAAGCGCCGACGCGTCCCAATCGGTCGGTCCTCCGAAACGCCGATTTCGGAACTATCTCCTCAATCCCCGCTTCCAACTGAAGTACTCGGCGCTGCTGTGCGGGGTCGCGATGGTCTTGATGGCCGCGCTCGGCACGGTAATCTGGCGAATCGCCAACGTCGCGGCCGACCAGGCCCGGACGGCGGTCGCGCAATCCCTCGCTGCGGCGAACCAAGCCGAGCGCGCCATGCACGAGTCGCAGACGACGTCGACCGTCGTGCGCATGGAGCAGCTCTCGAGAGCGGCCGACAATCCCGACCTCGTGCAGACGATCGAGCACGAACTGCAGGAGATCGAGCAGCAGGGGCGACGCAATCTTCGCGAGGTGCAGGATCAGCGTCACGCGATTTCCGCGCAGCGCGCCAACATCGAGCGCAACCGGATTCGCACGCTGTACACGCTGATCGTCGCAGGGCTGTTGCTCATTCTGCTCTTGTTCATCACCGGCGTCGTGATCACGCACAAGGTCGTGGGGCCCGTATTCAAGATGAAGCGACTGTTGCGCCAGGTCGGCACCGGCAAGCTCGACATTCGAGAGCGTTTGCGAAAGGGCGACGAACTCGAGGACCTCTTCGACACCTTCCTGAAGATGACCGAGTCTCTGAAGGAATATCAGCGGGGCGAGATGGCGAAGCTCGACGCGGCGATCATCGATGCCGAGAGCCAGAGCGCGCCCGCAAGTGTCATCGAGAAAATGCGAGCGTTGCGTGCCGACATGGCCGTCGCGCTCGGATCGCCGGACTCGATCGCACCGTACTCGGATTGAGCCCCGGAACGCGGCGCGCCGCGACTCGCCGACTCAACGCTTGACGATCTTCAAGTCCTTGGAAATCCGCCACGGCCCCGTCGGCAGACTCGGCAGGATCTTGGCCACGGCGTCTTTCTGCTCAGGATCGAGCGACCAGCCGCGCTCGCTCAATCCGTCGACGACCGTCACGCGGATGCGCGCGGAAGTGTCGTCCAACAAGAGTTGGATCAACGCGGTCCGCGCGGCGTCGTCGGGCTGGGCCGTGAGCGCTCGCACAGCGTGAAAGCGCACGTCCTCGTTGAAGTCGGCAAGAAACGGCAGGACAGCCGGTGCGATGCGCGGATCCTTCTCTTCCTCGAGCGCCATGAGCAGCTGCACTTTGCGCTCGTGGTTCTTTTCATACGCGGTTCCGAACGACCCCAGAAAATCCGTCAACTCCGTCACCAGGTCCTCGCTCGACACCATGGAGCGAAGCATCTTCAGCGGCCAGTTGAGCGACGACGTTTCGCGGAGGAACTTCTTCACCGGCTCGACGGCTTCGTCCGGGCTCGAAGTGATCGCTTCGAAGATGTAGTCCTTCTCTTCTTGATCCGTGATCGACGGATCGACAGCAAAATTCATCCGTGGCAGCAGCGACGCCCACGCCTCGCGCGTGCCGAGCCGTGCGAGGTACTCGATCGACGCGAAGCGATCGGGACTCAGCGCCCGCTTGTCGAGCACGCGTTCGGCGTGGCGGGCGATGGAGCGCTCGGCACTCTCGCCCCCGCTCTTGCCCTTGAACAGATCGAATAGGCCCATGTCCTATCGAATCGGAACCGCGCGGAACACGATCTGATTCCCCTGCACGACCACTGCGAATCGCACGGCCGTCAGCGCATGCTTTTGCGCAAGTGCCTGCTCGCTCGAGCGAACGGTTTCCACGAACTGCTCGTGCGTCATCCCGTCGCCGCCCTGGCCGAGCTTCTGTCGCGCAGCCACGTGCTCGCGTCGCAGGCGTTCGTAGTACTCGTTCTCGGGCTCGACGGCGAGGCGCTGCGCCACGTCGATGTCTTTCGGATCGGGTGTGGTGATTCCCGATTCGTCGATCAGCGGCGCGCCGACGGGCGCTTCGTCGCGGGTCGGCGGCGGCGGCGGGTGCGAAATCCGACCGCTGTCGTCGGTCTCGTCGGCCCCGGTGAGTTCCGCCACGAGTTGGTTGATCCGATAGACCACGCCACCGAGTTCCGCGTGCTGCAACTCGATTCGGTGATCCCGGTCGCCGTTGATGATCCGCAGCAAGCTCTCTTCGATCTGCTCGATCGGTCGCTCGAGATAGTTGCCCACCATGATGTTGAACACCGCGAGCAACAGCAGCCCACCGAGAGCGAAGAGCAGAATCGGCAACGTCGACCCGGTCGCCGGCGCACGAAGCGCGCTCACGTTCTGAAGCACGACGAATCCCGGCCGCGTCTCCCCCGCACGTGTTCGGCGGAAAATGCCAGGCATCGCGGCCGCCGTGGCCCGGTACGTTTGCCCACGGATCACGACGTCGCGAACCGGCGCAGCGGACTCGCCCGAGAACACCGTCGCGAGGTTCGCCTCCGTGCCGTTGGCCCAGCGGCGCAGCTCGTCCTTGTCCGACTGAGTGCCGAACGAGAGCGAATGGAGCCGGAATCCGTTGCCCTCGCGGAGAAGGTATCCCACGTCGACCCCGAGACGATCGCGATCGTCCCTCGCGACCGTGTCCGCGATCTCGTACCCGATCAAGACCGCGCCGCGGACCTGACCCTCGGAGACTACGGGAGAGATCGCGACGTCGTACCAACTCTGGCCGTCGTAGCGAATCACGTCCCGTGCAGGGTGCCCCGCGCCGTCGAGCGCGAACGCGATGGACTCGTACTCGTTGCGCAGGTTGCGCCCACGGTCCTGATTCTGATCGACGTTTCGCGCAATCACGCGACCGTCCGCGCGGATGATTGCGACGACGTCCGCCGCGTGCGGGCTGCGCACCGGGTAGCGCGTGCCGATGTCCTCGGCGAGACGGCCCGCCAACTGGAACGCCGCGCTGTTCTGCTCGCGCTCGCTGGTGAGCGCAAAAATCGATGCTGCGTCCGGGCGCCGAGAGGCCGCGGCCGCTTCTGCGTTGAAGCGCTCGCCCTCGGCCGACCGCACGGCTTGGAACAGCCCGATGCTCCGCTGCACGGACCCGTCCGCGTCACGAACGAGCGCGTCGCCCACCGACGATCGAACCATCAACCACGCCAGCACACTGACGAGCAGGAGCACAATCAGGTTGCCCGACATCAATTTCCAGCGCATCGAATGCTCCCGTCCCCAGTAGGGCCGCCCGGCCCGGCCGCAATCGGCGTGCGCCGGCGCGTGCAGGCTACGACAGCAGTCGAGTAACATTCCACGAATCGCGTGGTCAAGGCGCTCCACGCGGCACGGAAAGGCTTTCAGCTCGATGCCGGTGCCCCACCACGAAGTGTGTATCGTCACGGACGCGGCGTTCCGCGCCCACGAAGCCTTGGGCGCCCACCCCGAACGGCCCGCTCGGCTCGACGCCGCGTCGCGCGGTCGCGTCGCAAGCGCGGCGGCGTGCATCGACATCCCGGCGCGACGTGCGAGCCTGGAGGAACTGACGCGCGTCCACGACGAGCGGTACATCGACGAACTGCAAGCGGCGTTGGCGGGCGGCCGGGGACACCTCGACCCGGACACGTTTTTCGGTCCAGGCACGGGCGAGGCTGCCTGGCGTGCGGCCGGAGGGGCCTGCGCGATGGTCGACGCGCTGCTCGATCGCGGCGTACGGCGCGGAGCATTGCTGGCACGGCCGCCGGGGCATCACGCAACGCCGACACGCGCGATGGGCTTCTGCCTGCTGAACAACATCGCGGTGGCCGCTGCGCACGCGCGGGCGCGGGGCGTGGGTCGTGTCGCGATCGTCGACTGGGACGTCCACCACGGGAACGGAACGCAGGAGGCGTTCGAAGCCGACCCCTCGGTGCTCTTCGTCTCGCTGCACCGCGCGCCGTTCTACCCGGGCACCGGTCGGAACGATGAGGTCGGCCGCGGCGAAGGTCGGGGGCGAACGGTCAACGTGCCGCTGCCGGCCAGCACGGGCGGGCGGACGTACCGTGCAGTGTTCGAACAGATCGTTCTGCCCGTCGTCGAAGAGTTCGCGCCGGACCTGCTGTTGGTTTCCGCCGGTTTCGACTCGCACGAGCGGGATCCGCTTGGCGGGATGCAACTTGCCACGAGCGACTTCGCGTGGATGGCCGCGCAATTGTGCGACCGCACCGGGGCGCCCGATCGTCCGGTTGGATTGGTTCTCGAGGGCGGGTACGACCTCCGCGCGATCGAAGATTGCGTCGCTGCGACGCTCGACGCGCTCTCAGGACTCCGGATCGAGGACGCGCGGAGCGCTGCGCGCGAGCAGCCGCCCGGTCAACCCGAACAAGCCGCGATCGACCGGGCCATCGAAGCCCAACGTCCGTACTGGCGCGGCGCCGTCTAGCGCGCGGGCGGTGCCGCGACGCGCACGGTGCGCGACGAGCCGGCCTCGACGAAATACGCGATCACGGCGGACACCGCGAGCGTCGCTGCGGCCCCGAAGAACACGTCGGCGATCACGGCAGTGTTCCGCCGGCTGCAGTCGGCCACGCCCTGGATGCACGGGTCCTGCGTCGCGGCGGAAATACCGAATCCGACGCCGGTACCTAAGCTCGCGATTCCAATTCCGCCGAGGATGAAGCTCAGGATGTGCCCCCCCGAACGAGTTCGGTATTGCGTGGACGGGGCGAGCGTCGCGAATGCGGTGACGCTGTCGCCCGCGCGGACGCGAACGGAGCTGCGCCATTCCTGCATCCCCGCCGCCGTGACACGCAGTTCGTGCGTTCCCGGCGGCACCGTGAGCGACTCGACCATCGGCGCGCGTCCCACCGGCCGGCCGGCGAGCGAGATGCTCGCACCGGGCGGATTCACGTCGAACCGCAACGTGCCCTGGGTGACAGCCGCACGGCGATTTCGCCGTGCCTGCTCCGCGAGACGAGCGAGTTCGGTGATTCGGTGCTCGACGTCGGCACGATCGGGTGGATCGACTTTGTCCCGGAGGTAGCGTCGGTAATAGTCGACCGACTCGTCGTATCGATTTAGGAGCTCGTACGCACGCGCGATGTTGAACCAAAAATCGGCGGATGGCGCCGCGGCGTTCGCGAGCTCGAACTCGTGGATCGCCTCTTCGTACTGGCGGTTGCGAAAGAACTGCGTCGCACGTGCCAGGTGCTGCTGCGCCGCGCGCACGCCCGTCGCGTTTTCCGGCGAGCCACCCGTTGTCGGGGGAGTTCCCGCGGCGGGCGCACCGGTCGTCGGCGGCGGTGTCGCCGTCGTCGCGGCCGGAGTCGTCGCGGTTGTCCCCGCAGGCGCTGGCGTCGTCGCCGCCGGCGTTGGTTGCACGCGCGGCGCCTGAGCCGACGCGGCCGCCGTCGCGAGACAAGCCGCTACGCCGACCACCGCGGCCAACAAACGCGCGCCGGAATCAGTCACCGGCCGGAGCGTATCACCGCGTCGCGCCACCGTCGCTACGAGATCAGCGCAGCGTCGGGAGGACCATGCCACTCGGTACGCCACGCTGTTGCGCGCGAGTGCCCGGGGGCTTGTCCGCGAACAGGAACTTGAACGCGAGCGCGGCTGCGAGCAGCACGGCGCCCACAATGAGAAAAATCTTTGCGTTCTTGGTCATCCGGGTTCCTCGGTCGAGTGGCGCTTGATGCACCAGCGATTCCGAATTCTAGAGAGACGGCGACCGTTCCGTCAATGTTTCTGTCGAATGTCAGGGCAATGCGAGGAGTGGCCGCAACCAGATCAATTTCCAGCTCGCCGCGAAGCCGGGCAGCAGCCAGGAGTCTCGATCGAGCATGGCACGCGTGATCCAACTGGTGCGATTCGACTCGGATCCTCCCGTCAGCATCACGACGGATCCACCCCCCGGAGCGGTCTGGACGTCCCAGCGATGTTCGTGCCCGACGAAGTGCCCCGAACGGCCGCGCCACCAGACGGTCCCTGTGCCGGCCCCGCGGATGGTCTCTCGGTCGACGTCGCCTTCGTTCCGCACGAGCGACGTCTGCACGACCATTCGGAAGCCGCGGACCGCGCCGACTGCAGGACGTGGCTGGATCTCGCGAATCGCGCGCCAGATGTCCGGGTAGTGTGGGACGTCGTCGAGTCGATCGAGAACGGTCGCGACCGTCGCACCCGTGCCACCCGCGACGGTGCACTGTGTGATCGCACCGTCCGCGTTGAGCGAGACGACGCCGATCGTCGAACGGCGAGCGAGGTCGAGCCACGCGCCGGGCGGCGGCGGGACGAGCGGACCGGGAGGTGCCGCACGCGCGACGGGACGCTGCGGCAGGCGCAGGCCCGCAAGGATCTCCGCGCGCCGTGTCGACGCGAGCGCGAGCAGCACGTCCGTGCTGATGTTCATCGCGGCGATCGCAGACGGACTTCGCTGCGCGACCTGACGCAACAGCCAATTGCCGCGACTCGGATCGCCCCACGTCGAGAGCGCAACGAGCGTTCCGTCGCCGTCGGGGATCAGGTCCCATCGCGAGGCCCCCGGACCGATCTCGCTTTGCACGATGCTGACGTCGACGCGGCGGTCGCTCACTTCGTGCAGTGCCGAAAGCGACGAGACGTCGAACACGATCGCGCCCACGTGAAAGCGGAATGCCACGCGGCGATTCGCCCGAGACAGAATGTCGACCGACGTGATCGTCGGCATGAACGTCGTGTACTGCTCCGGAGTGCTGATCACCCGGTGCATCACCGACATCGGTGCGCGCGCGCGGACGAGCACCGTCACTCGCGCGCGGGCGCCCGAGTCCGGATCGCGCACCAGAATCGCCGCGCCGCGTGCCGCCAGTGGCCGCAGGGCTTCGAGCTCGTCGGCGGCGAGCGGGACCAGAATCGGGTCGCCCGATGTCGTTGGTGACGGCGTAGCGGGCGGAGTGGCGGGGGGCGTGCCGGGCGGCGTGCCGGGCGGCGTCGACTGGGCGTGCAAAAGTCGCCCCGCGATGACGAGCGCGAACATCCCCAGTGCGATCTGCTTGACGGCGTGTCGAGTCGACATGACAACCAACGGATGATGTTGCGGCAGCGGCTTCGCGAAGTCACGGACAAGGCGCGGATGTACACCCGGGTCGCCTGGCAGACGGGGATCTGGCGCAACGTCAACGCGCGGGGAATCGTCGTGTCCACGACGCTGCTCGCGAAGGGAGCGAGCGGGCCGTCGGCGATCTTTCGGATCCACGGCGCGAGTCATCCCGAGCGTCCGGCGTTCATCTTCGAAGGCCGCACGCACACGTACGGCGACTTCAACGACCGGATCGATCGGCTCGCAGCGGGCTTGCGAAAGCGCGGCATTCGCAAAGGCGACAGCGCCGTGCTGATGTTGAAAAACCGCCCGGAGTGCATCGAGATCGGCTCCGCCCTCTCGCGTCTCGGCGCGTCCGGCGTGTCCGTCTCGTGGCGCAGCACACCGGCCGAGCTGACCTACCTCGTGAACCATTCGGGCTCGAGCGCGGTGTTCTTCGAACACGAGTTGTGGCCGACGATTCGTGCGACGCTGCCCGATTTCAAACTGCTAGCAGAATCGAACTGTTTTCCCGTCGGGGGCGACGTGCCGGGCCGGCCGTCGCTGGAAGAGTTGCACGACGTGGGCGAGCCGGGGCCGGCGCGAAAAGACGAAGAGGGCACCGTCGTGATCTACACGTCGGGCACGACCGGCAAGCCCAAGGGTGCCGTGCGAAAATTCGCGAGCGGGCAGCTCGAGGGGTTTTTCGCGTTCATCGGTGAGACGCCGATGCGCGCCGACGATCGACACCTCACCATCTGTCCGCTCTACCACTCGACCGGACTCGGTTTCGCGGGGATGACCATGATCCTCGGCGGCACCGTCGTGATCCTGCGCGAGTTCGACCCGGAACTGACGCTGCGAACGATCGAGCGGGAGCGCATCACGACGCTGGCGATCGTGCCGACGATGTTGCACCGGTGGATGGCACTGCCCGACGCGGTATTCGCGAAGTACGACACGTCGAGCCTGCGCGCGATCTTCTGCGGCGGCGCGCAGCTTCCCGGTCCCCTCGCGTTGCGCACGATGGAGCGGCTCGGTCCCGTGCTCTACAACTTCTACGGCGCCACCGAGACCGGCCTGGTCACCGTCGCGAACCCCGCCGAACTTCGCGCCGCGCCCGGCACGATCGGACACGCGGTGCCCGGCAACGACATCCGACTGCTCGACGAGTCTGGACACGAGGTGAAGCGGGGCGACGTGGGGGAATTGTTCGTGAAGAACTCGATGATCGTCGAGGGCTATCACGCGGACGCCGACGCGACGCGCGCGAGCATGCGCGATGGGTACTTCTCGGTCGGAGATCTTGCGATGCAAGACGACGCCGGCCGGTATCACATCGTCGGGCGGCAGCGGGACATGGTGATCTCCGGCGGAGTGAACATCTATCCGGCCGAAATCGAAGAGACGCTGCACCAGCATCCGGCCGTGTCGCAAGCGGCGGTCATCGGCGTGCCGGACGACGAATGGGGCGAGCGTCTCCGGGCGTTCATCGTGTTGAAGAGTGGCGCGACGGCGTCAGCGTCGGATCTCCGGGGTCATTGCCGCGCAGTGCTGTCGGGCCCGAAAGTCCCGAAGGAATGGGTGTTCCTCGACGCGCTGCCGTCCAACCCGACGGGCAAGATTCTCAAGCGAGAGCTGCGCGCGTGGGACGGTGTGCCGACGGGCTGAAGCCCGCGGCAACCGGCGGAAGAGATCGAGCGCGAGCAAAGCCCGCAGGGCGGGCTACCGCGGTTGAGTCCGCGGATGCATCCGCGGCTGCAACATCCGAGCGCGGCGCTGTCGGGCTTGCCGCGCGACCACAATCAATCTTGAAGGTTGCCGTGGCTTTCAAGCCGCGGAATTCGGATCGATCTTCTCGACGCGGCGTTGGTGTCGTCCGCCCTCGAACGGTGTTTCGACGAACACGCGCAGGAGATCCTCGGCGACGCCGAGCCCGATGATCCGCGCGCCGACACACAACACGTTCGCGTCGTTGTGCATCCGTGCGACGCGGGCGGTGAACGCATCGTGACAGAGCGCCGCACGAATCCCTGCGTGTCGATTCGCGGCAATGCTCACCCCGATCCCGCTGCCACACACCAGCACGCCGCGCTCGGCGCGTCCGTCGTGAATGGCCTTGGCCACCGCGTGCGCGTAGTCGGGATAGTCCGCGCTGGTTTCCGAGTCGACCCCGAGGTCGTCGACGGGCAGGCCGAGTCCCTTCATCGCGTCGCGCAACGCGTTCTTCATCGCGAAGCCCGCGTGGTCACTCGCGATCACCCACTTCGCTGCCGCAGAACTCATGGATGCCCCCGACTCGTCATGCTCGCCGCACGATCAGCGATGTATTCGTTCCGCCGAAACCGAACGAGTTGCTGAGCGCGTGCTCGAGTTTGAGCTCGCGCGCGGTGTGCGGCGCGTAGTCGAGGTCGCAGCCGTCGCCGGGCGCGTCGAGGTTGATCGTCGGCGGGATCACACCGCGCTGGACGGCGAGTGCAACGTACGCCAACTCGATGCTGCCGGCGGCGCCGAGCAAGTGACCCGTCATGGACTTGGTCGAACTGACGACGACGGACCGCGCGTGCGCACCAAAGATGTTCTTGATGGCCTTGGTTTCGTTCACGTCGCCGACGTCCGTGCTCGTGCCGTGGGCGTTGATGTACCCGACACGATCGGGATCGATGCGCGCGTCCGCGAGTGCCGCTGCCATCGCACGTGCGCCACCCTCGCCCTCCGGCGCCGGCTGCGTAATGTGAAACGCGTCGTCGCTCGCGCCATACCCAAGCATCTCCGCGTAGATCTTCGCCCCACGCGCGACCGCACGCTCGCGCTCTTCGAGCACGACGATCCCCGCGCCCTCGCCCATCACGAACCCGTCGCGATCCTTGTCCCACGGGCGGCTCGCGCGTTCGGGTTCGGCGTTGCGCTTGCTCAGCGCCTTGCACGCGTTGAATCCGCCGATCCCGAGTTGCGTCACGGCGCCCTCGGCGCCGCCGCACACGATGATGTCCTGCTCGCCGCGCTGAATCGTGCGGAACGACTCACCGATGGCGTGCGCTCCCGACGCACACGCGCTCGTCGTGCAGTAGTTGACGCCACGCAATCCGAGACGCATCGCCGCCTGACCGCCGGCCATGTTCGCGATGCACGACGGAATGAAATACGGTGAGATCCGGCCCGGCCCCCGGTCGAACAGGACTTTCGACGTGTTCTCGATGACGTCGATGCCGCCGATGCCCGTGCCGATGATGCACCCCACGTGATCGCGCACGTGCTCGGGCAGCTGTCCGAGTCCCGAGTCTTCCCAGGCCATCACGGCGCCCGCGACGGCGAATTCCGAGAAGCGTGCGAGTTCCTTCAGCTTGCGCTTCTCGATGTAGCGCGTGCCGTCCCAGTTCTTCACTTCGCCAGCGAACATCGTGTCGAACGCGGTCGCATCGAACCGAGTGATCGGCGCGATGCCGCTCTTGCCGGCCGTCAACGCAGACCAGTTCTCTTCCACGCCGATGCCGACCGGCGTGATCAGTCCGATTCCAGTGATGACGACTCGACGCATGGCGGGCTCTCCGTCGCGCCCCCGCGGCCTACTTCTTCGTGCTGTGCGCTTGAATGTAGTCGACGGCGTCCTGCACCGTTCGAATCTTCTCGGTCTCGTCGTCGGGAATGTCGAGTTCGAACTCTTCTTCGAGCGCGAGCACCAACTCCACGATCGCGAGTGAATCCGCCCCAAGATCGTTGATGAACGAAGACTCCGGCTTCACGTCGTTTGCATCGACGTCGAGATTCTTCGCAATGATCTCTTTCACCCTCTGCGCGATGTCCATTCAACCGCTCCTTGGCGTTCTGGTCTCGAAGCGCCCGGGGATCTACCCGGGTTGCCCTCAGACGTAAAGACCCCCGTTGATCCGGAGCGCCGTTCCCGTGACGAATCCTGCCTCTGCGCTCGCGAGGTACGCGACGGACGCTGCCACTTCTTCCGGAGTTCCGAGTCGACCGACGGGTGTCATGTCGAGGATGTTCTGCCGCATCGCGTCGCTGATCTTCGCAGTCATGTCCGTCGCGATGAAGCCCGGCGTCACGCAGTTGTACGTGACATTGCGGCTTCCGTACTCTTTCGCGAGCGACTTCGCGATGGAGAGAAGCGCGCCCTTCGACGCGGCGTACCCGACCTGGCCGACGTTGCCGCTCTCCCCCACGACCGACGAGATGAAAATGACGCGACCATACTTTTGACGCAACATGACGCGTGTGACGGACTTCGCGAGGTAGAGCGCGCCTTTGACGTTCACCGACAGCATCTGATCGACGTCGGCATCCTTGAGTCGCAACAGCAGACCGTCAATTGCCACACCCGCGTTTGCCACCGCGATGTGCAGGCCCTGCTTGCGCGTATTGACGTCGTCGACTGCTTTGCCGACGGCGTCGGCATCCGCGACGTTGAACGGCATGACTTCGCCGTCGCCTCCCTCCGCGCGAACGGCCGCGAGCGTCTCGTCCGCCGCGGCCACGTTGGAGACGTAGTTGATCACCACGTACGCGCCCTGCCGCGCCAGCGCGAGGCAAGTCGCTCGCCCGATGCCCCGCGAACCGCCCGTGATCAGCGCAACTTTCCCACTCAAGTCGAACAGCTTCATGGACCCTCGTCTTCGAATCTTGCCCGCTCGCGTCGCTTACCCCCCAAGCGCCGCCACCACGACTTCCAGCGACGCCGGATCGCTCACGTTGTGAACGACCGCTGGTTTGTGAATTCGTCGAATCAACCCCGCAAGAACCTTGCCCGGACCGATCTCGACGAACGTTTCGATGCCGGCCGCCACCATGGTTCGCACGCATTGATCCCATCGAACCGTCCCCGCGACTTGATCGACGAGAAGAGCGGGCACACGCGCCGGGTCGAGATTGGCCTCGCCCGTGAAGTTCGCGACGACCGGGCAGCCGAGCGGCGCGATTCCCACGGGCTCGAGCGCGAGTGCCAATCTCGCGGCCGCGGGACGCATCAGCGCGCAATGAAACGGTGCGCTGACCTTGAGTGCAATCGCCTTGCCCTTGCGCTCGGCAACGCTTGCGCTGGCGGCTGCGACCGCATCGGCGTGGCCCGCGATCACGACCTGGCCGGGCGCATTGAAATTCGCGGCCGAGACCGTCCGGCCGGGCATCGCAACGCGCGTCTGCTCACAGACCGCTTCGACGGCGGCGGCGTCGAGCCCCATGATCGCAGCCATCGCACCTTCGCCCGACGGCACGGACTCCTGCATCGCTTGTCCACGCAGCCGGACGAGGCGAATCGTGTCCGCGAGGTCGAGAGCGCCGGACGCGACGAGGGCGCTGTATTCGCCGAGCGAGTGCCCCGACATCATCGCGGCCTCCAGCGACGGGAGCCGAGCGCGTAGCGCCGCGAGGCATGCGATCGACGTTGCAACGATGGCCGGCTGTGTGTTCGCGGTCAGCGTGAGTTCTTCGATGGGCCCCTCGAAACACAGCTTCGACAGCGCGCGTGCGTCGCCCGCCAGCGCGGCGTCGGCCGTGTTGAACACGTCTCGCGCAACCGGGAACACCTCGGCCATCGCGCGGCCCATGCCGACGTCCTGCGCACCCTGTCCTGGAAACACAAACCCGATCTTCAAACGCGAACCTCCCGCACGAGAGACTACCAGCGCACCACGGCGCTGCCCCACGCGACGCCGGCGCCCAGCGCGCACATCAACAGGTACGAATCGCGGCGCAACAGCTCCGCGCGGTTGGCCTCGTCGAGTGCGATGGGCAAGCTCGCCGCAGACGTGTTCCCGACGCGGTCGAGGTTGATGTAGCAGCGCTCCGGTGGCACGCCGACTCGGTTCGCAACTGCGTGAATGATCCGCCGATTGGCCTGATGCGAAATCACCCACGCGACTTGATCCGGCGTCAGACCCTCGTGATCGAGCGCCGACTTGCATGCGGTCGTGAGCGACTTGATCGCCAACTTGAACAACTCCGGCCCATGCATGTGAATCGTGTGCAGTTTGGCGTCCACCATCTTCGTCGTCGGCGGATGCTTCGACCCGCCGCCCGGGATGTTCAGCATCCACGCCGCCGACCCGTCCATGTAGCAACGCGTGCTCAGGATCTCTCCCGGCGATCCGGGCTCGCACGCTTCCAGCACGACGGCACCGGCACCGTCACCAAACAGAACACTCGTTCCCCGATCGGTCCAGTCCACGACGCGCGAAAGCAGCTCGACACCGACGACCACGGCCTTCGTACACTGTCGCGAGCGCAAGAACTGGTCCGCGACGGAAAGCGCGTAGATGAACCCCGCGCTCGAGGCCGTAACGTCGAACGCCATCACGTGCCGCATCCCGAGTTTGTGACTGACGAACGCCGCGCACGCCGGCGCGGGCATGTCCGGCGTGATCGTCGCAAGCACGAGCAGATCAATGTCCGTCGAAGTGCATCCGGCCATCGCCAGCGCGCGATTGACCGCGATGACAGCCAGATCGCTCGTCACCTGGTCGTCCGCGGCAATGTGCCGAAGGTGAATCCCGGTCCGCTCGTAGATCCAGTCGTCGGTCGCGTCGAGTTGTTTGCCCAGATCGTCGTTGGTCACGACGTGCGATGGCAAATAGTGGCCGGTGCCGACGATCCGGGAGCGGCGCAGCGGCGGGAGCGTGGTCATGGGGTCGTGCGCGTGAACGATCGAACGACGGGCGTGCGGGCGCTACGGGTCAGCTCGACGAGTCAGGCGCGTCGGCGGCTGGCGCGGCGGGAGCCGCGGCCTTCTTCGCGATCACTTCCTTGCCCGCGTAGTGTCCGCAGGCCGGGCACACGCGGTGCGGTCGCATCGTTTCGCCGCAATTCGAGCAGCGCGTGAGCGCGGGCGCGGTCACCTTGTTGTGATTCGCACGTCGCGAGTCGCGCTTCGAGCGCGGAGTTCTACGCTTGGGAACGGCCACGTCGGTACTCCTTCTTCTTCCGGTTCGTGGGTTGGACCACGATCTTGTTCAGCGGCGCGAGCCGCGGGTCGATTGCGCCTGGATTCGGCAGTTCGGCGTGCACTTCCGGCGCCTCGCACCCTGCGGGACACTTCGGGTGAGCGGGCAACTCGAGCAGGATCTGCTCCCGCACCCAGTGTGCGAGATCAATCTTGTCGTCGACGTATACGTCCTCGTCGAGATCCGCGGGCGAGAGATCCGCCTCGGGATCCGTTTTCCCCGTGGGTCGTGCCGCAACCGCGGGCCGCAACGCGAGACGAAACTCGCCCCGGACCTCGATTTGCGTCTGCTCGAGGCATCGAACGCACGGGGTCTCCGTCGCGAGCGTGAACTTCCCGCCCAGCAGCACGTCGCGGCCGGCCACGTCGACCCGAAGAGTCACTTGGCCGGCGGGGCTGCCGACCGGAACAAATCCCGTCTCCCCGAACACGCTGCGCAACCAATGCGAATCCAGCGGAGCCTCGAGATCGAGTCCGTCCTGCGGGATTTCGCGAAGCTGGAGAACCGGAAGGGTCATTGGCTGCTGCACGCTGAAAGAGGGCGCGGAACCTAGTCGCCGGTGGCCAGGGGTGTCAACTCGGGCCGAAACGGCGTCCGGGACTTAACTTTTTAACTATTTAACTTTTGCGCCTTCCACCCATCGGTCCCCGCTCGACGTTCGGCGTCGACGGCGTGCCGGGTCCCGCCGCACCGTGCGATACTCGGCCCTCGTGGCGCACGCCGGTTCTCTGCTGGGACTCTTGACACTCGTGCTCGTCGCGGCCCGCGTGGGCGGCCGGCTCGCCGAACGCATGCGCCAGCCCGCGGTTCTCGGCGAGCTCGCCGCAGGAATCTCGCTGGGCCTGCTCGCCACCGCGGGCGTCCATGGGCTCGACGTCCTGCGGACCGACGAAACGCTTCACTTCGTCGCCGAGATCGGCGTGATGCTCCTCATGTTCGAGGTCGGCCTCGAGTCCCACCTCGGCGAACTGCGCCGCGTCGGTGCGCGCGCGGCCGCCGTCGCGGTCGTCGGCGTCGTCGTGCCGGCCGCCCTCGGTGCGCTCGTCGCGTGGCGATTCGATCCGTCCGCGACCGTGCACTCGCACCTGTTCGTCGGCGCGACCCTGTCCGCCACCAGCGTCGGAATCACCGCCCGCGTCCTGCGCGACCTCGGGAAATCCCAGAGCCTCGAGGCGCGGATCATCCTCGCCGCCGCCGTGCTCGACGACGTGCTCGGACTGCTCCTTCTCGCAACGATCGCAGCCCTCGTCCGCGCCCACGGCGTGCACGCGAGCGTGTCGGTGTCATCGCTCGTCTGGATCGTTGCGAAGGCCGTGGGGTTCCTTGTCATCGCCCTCGCCGCGGGCCCCGCCGTCGCGCGCGCGACGTTTTCGGCCTTCGGACGCCTCGGCGGATCCGGTGCGCTCATCGGCGCCGCCGCCGTGCTTTGTTTCGGTTGGGGCTACGCGGCGGACCGACTCGGCCTCGCACCCGCCATCGGTGCATTCGTCGCGGGGCTGGCGATCACGCCAGAAACGTACGCGTCGCTGCGTGCGTCCGGCGAGGGAACACTGGAGGAGCGGCTCGCGTCGCTCGTCGTGCTGTTCGTCCCGGTGTTCTTCGTGCTCGCGGGCGTGCGCGTCGACCTGCTCGAACTTCGTGAACCCCGCGTCGTCGGTATTGCAACGCTGCTCACGCTCGCGGCCATCGTCGGCAAACTCGTCGCGGGCATTCCCGCGCGAGGTTCGGGCGCGAGCGCCTGGGCGGTGGGCGTCGGGATGATCCCGCGCGGCGAAGTCGGGTTGATCTTCGCGTCAGTCGGCGCATCGCTGACCCTGCGTGGCCATCCCGTGATCAGCCGCTCGATGTTCACCGCCGTCGTCATCATGGTCGCCGTGACGTCGCTCGTTCCTCCGCCACTTCTCTCGCGCGCGCTACGCACAGACGCCGCCGCCAAACGCAGCTTTCTCCGGCGGCGCCCAACGCCCAACCCCGAGGCCACGCCATGAACGACGCGCATTGGTACGTCCTGCTCGGTGCCGACGGAATCGTCGCGGGCGTCGCGGGGGGTGCCCCGGCCGATTGGGCCGGAAAGCCCATCGACGTTTGCGCTCGGGACATGCCTGCGCTTCGAGACGCCGCGCGCAAGGTCCTCGACGATTTGCACTCGCCCGCGCAGGGCACCAACGTCGAAGCGCGAGACGTTGCCGTCGCCGGCGCGCCGACCTGCACGCTCGTTGCGGCCGAGGTGGTTCCGTTGCGTCGTGCCGACGTCGAGATCGCACGTTGGTTGCGCGCGACGATCGCGCCGCTCGAGCCGCAGGCCCGCGCGATCGAAGCGTCGCTCACCGTGTCGGTCGACCCCGGCGTGCCGCGCACGGCGCGATTCGATCCACGCGTTGTCGCGTGGGCGGTGACCACGATCGTCGGCAACGCGTTGCGATTCATTCATCGCGGAACGCGCGCGCTGCCCGGTGGAACGATCGACGTCTGCGTTCAGTACGAATCCGAGAGCGAAGAGCTAGTGTTCGCCATCGTCGACGACGGTCCCGGAATGCCCGCGTCCGTCGTGAATCAACTGCGCTCGCCCGTGGCGACCGGCGACGGCCCGGCCATCGCGCTCGCAATGGTGCGGTCGTTCATCGAGGCCCACGGTGGAACGATGGAGATCGAGACGACCCCGGGCGACGCGCACGGAACTACGGTGATTCTGCGCATGCCAGCCGCGTAAGAATTCACTCGGCGAGCGGCATCGGCGGCGCAGGCCCGCCGTCGAACGCGAGCGTCGCACCCATGATCCGCAGCATCACGCGCTCGGCGCGCTTGCGGTCGATCTGTCCGTCTTTCGCCGACGCGAGAAACGTGTTCGAGAGGCCCTCGACGGCGATGAGCAAGCCGCGGAGAACCAACGGGTCGACGCGCCGCCCCTGGCTCTCGCGAATCTGCGCGTCGAGAATCGCGGCGATCGCGCCGAACTGCGCCTCGCGCTGCGCCTCGAGCAGCGATCCCGGGCGAAGCGCCTCGGCTTGCAGCACGCGGAGCAGCTGTCCCGCTTCCGAGTGAAAATCGAGAAACGACAGCACCGACGCACGCAGCTTGCCCCAGGCGTCGTCTTCTTTTGCGACGGCGATCTGGATCCGCTCGAGGACCTTCGCACACGCGAGCGTGTAGAGCGCCTTGACCACAGAGTCGGCGCTCGGGAAATACCGGTAGAACGTGCGCCGCGCTACGCCGGCCGCGCGCGCGATGTCGTCGACCGACGGCTGGCGTCCGTCGGCCGCGCCGTACACCTCGGACGCCGCGCGCAGGATCTTGGCGCGCGTGACGTCGAGTTCGAGCGGGTCGGCGGGCTTCGCGATCGTCGGGCGGGGTTCGTCCATTTGGGGATCGCGAACGGTCGCGAATGGCACAGACAGTCTACCGCTACGATCGCCCCGGAAACAAGCTCGACGGACGGGCGACTGCGTGTTCAGCCGAGCGATCTGCGACACGTGCGTTTCTGGCGCTTGACACGGGTGAACGGCTACGTGTAAGAGAGCACCACACTGTGCCACCAGATGATTCCTTCGCCCTGACTTTCGCTGTCCAGCACCTTGATACTTGCGTCACACACCGTGCCATCGACCCGGGACTCCGCGTCCCAATTCGTTCCGCAGGAGGTTTGCCGTGATCCGAACGCGCTGGATGGGAATCGGGTTGCTCGTCGCCGCGGCAGCTGGCTGTGCGCCGGAACTGTCCGAGGACGCACCGGAGGACCCGCAGGTAGCGGAGTTCATCCGCGTGTGCGCCGCGGGGCCGACGGTTCGCGGGCTCGACGTGTCGCATCACGAGGGCGCGATCAACTGGAGCCGCGTGCGCGCTGCCGGGTACCGCTTCGCGTTCGTTCGCGCGACGTACGGCTCCGGGCTTCGCGATCGACGCTTCGACGACAACTGGTCGGGCGCACGCGCGGCCGGAGTGATCCGTGGCGCATACCACTTTCTGCTCGCAGGCCAGGACGTGGCAGCGCAGGCACGACTGTTCATCTCGACGGTCGGCCATCTCGAACGCGGTGATCTTCCGCCGGTCGTCGACGTCGAATCGATGGGCAACGAGGGCGTGTCGTCAACGACGATGGTGTCGGCCACGCGACGCTTCATCGCGCTCGTCCGCGACGGCCTCGGGCGCGCGCCGATCGTCTACACGTCGCAGGGCTACTGGAACACGCTTCGCGGCACGTCGGAATTCGCCGCACGCCCGCTGTGGGTCGCGAACTACACGATGTCCTGCCCGCGCATGCCCGACACGTGGTCGCGTTGGACGTTTTGGCAGCACAGTGAAACCGGACGAGTGCCCGGCATCCCCGCGGACGCGGCGGATCTCGACGTGTTCAACGGCACAATCGCTGACCTCGAAGCGTTCGCGAACGACGGCGCAACCCCGGTCCCTCCGACTCCGCCCGCCGACGCAGCTTCACCGACCGCCGACGCGGCACCCGACGTGGCACCACCGCGGCCGAGCGACTCCGGCGTTCGACCGATGCCACCGCCGGGGCCCGCCGGTCCGGGCCGCGGCTTCCCGACGACCGGGCCGTGGGTGTCGAGCTACGGCACGGCTGCGCAGATGGGCGATCTGTCCCGCGTGGCGTCGACGTATCGAATCATCAACGTCGACGTCGATCCCGACCAGGGCGGCATCACCGACGCACAGATCGCAACGCTGCGCGCCGGCGGCACCAACCGCGTCATCAGCTACCTGAACCTCGGCGCGTGCGAAAGCTATCGCGGCTACTGGAGCAACGCGCCGGCGGGTTTTGTCTCGTGCTCGGCCAACCGCGCGGCGCACCTCGGCGCATACGACGGATACCCCGACGAGCAGTGGATGGACGCCGGCAACGCAGACTACCAGCACTTGATGGTGGACTACGTCGCAGCCCGCCTCGCCGCGCGCGGCGTCGACGGGTTCTTCCTCGATAACCTCGAACTGCTCACGCACGGAACCGCAACGTCCAACGGACCGTGCAACGCCCGCTGCGCGCAAGGCGGCCTCGATTTCGTGCGGCGCCTGCGCACGGCGTTTCCGAATCACTTGATCGTGATGCAGAACGGCACCGGCGACTTCACGCGCACCGGCGTGACGGGCGGCGTGCCGTTTGCGGAACTGCTCGACGGCATCACGCACGAGGAAGTGTACGCGTCGACGTACGACGCGGACGCCGAGCGAGAACTCTTGGCGTGGCGCGACATGGGTCTTCGCCCCGGCGGCCGACCGTTCTTCATCGGCACCGAGGACTACGTCGGTAGCTGCGCGAACACGACCGCCGCGCGCAACGCGTACACGCGCAGCCGTGCGAACGGGTTCAGTCCGTACGCGAGCGACGCGAGCGCGCGGATGATGGGCGTTTGCTACTGGGGATTTTAGCGAGGAAAGCAGGACGAATCATGAAGTCCATCGTAGGGTCACTGGCGGTTCTTTCGGCCGGCTTGCTGTTCATCGGGTGCGGAGCACCGGCGGTGGACGGCGACGCGTCTCCCGCGCCGGACGCACGAAGCGGCGACGCTGGAGTTCAGACGTCTCCGGATGTCGCAGCCGCGGAAGACGCAGCGAATGACAACGTCCCGGCGCTCGACACCGTCGATGCGCCAACGGTCGCCACCGACGCCGCGCCGAACGATGTCCCCGCGCCCGACGCCGGATTCGCGCACCTCGCGGGGATCGGCTGCGGTACGGCGCCGCCTGCGGGTGCCGCGATGCCCCCTGCCCTGCCGCGATACTCGGGCGGAACATGCCCGCGCCTCGCGCCCGGAACCAACACGCTCATGTCCGGTGGCGTGGAGCGGCGGTTCATTCTCGTCGTGCCCAGCGACTACGCCCCGGCCACCGAACGTCTTCCGCTCGTGTTCGTCTACCACTACCTCGGCGGATCTGCCGGATCGATCCTCACGAACGGTCAGGTCCAGGAGAGTACGAACGCGTTGCGGTTCATCTCGGTGCTCCCCGAGAAGCGAGGCGACCTCGGAGTGCGCATCGGCGGCTTCAACCTCGACCCGGCGTGGCCGTACCTCACGACCGAACCCGCGGCTCGCGTCGAGGCGGAGGCTCGGTTCTTCGACGACATGACCGCGTGCGTCGCCGAGCAATTCCCGATCAACGAGTCGTGCGTTTCTGCAGCTGGAATCAGCGCGGGCGCTCTGTGGGTCGCACAACTTCTCCAACTTCGCGCCGAGCGACTTGCGAGTGCAGTCCTACTGTCGGGCGGCATCGGACCGGCGACGAGCCTCGGTCTGTTCGACGCGCGCGGCTGGCGCGGGGCGGCGCGCGCAATGCCCGTGATGCTGGGTTGGGGCGGCGCGAGTGATCAGTGCGGTCTGAACTTTCAAACCGCCTCGCGAAACCTGGAGCGTCGTCTCGGCGCCGGTGGTCACTTCGTCGAAGAGTGCATTCACAACTGCGGGCACAACGTCCCGCCCGTGGACCCGATGGTCGGGCTGCGCGTGTTGTGGCGTTTCGCGATCGACCACCCGTACTGGTTGCGCGCGGGCCAGTCGCCGTATCTTGCGGACGGGATGCCGTCGGGCACGCCGAACTGGTGCGGATTGGGAATCGGGTCCGCACGTGCGCGCACGGAGTCGTGCACGGCGACAGGTTTTGGTGGCATGGCGTGCCCGGTGCCGGCACTGTAGTCCCATGAAAACGGCTCTCCTCTGCGTCGAGCACGGAATGCGCAGCGTCGTCGGCGCCGCGTCGCTGATCGCAGCGTTCGCGTTCGGATGCGCAGCGCCGAACGGATTCTCCGAAACAGGTCTCGACGATGCTGATGGCGGACCGGCTGGCGAAGGTGGCTTCGACGGCGGCGGAGACACGGCGCCCGACGCGGCATGCACGCCGGGCTCGGGGGGGTGCTCGGGCAACACGTTCTCGCGGTGCGGTGAGAACGGCATGAGTCGCACGAATGAGATGCCGTGTCCGATGGCCTGCGACCCGGGCCTCGGGTGCGTGGCGTGCCGCCCCGGAACGCGGCGATGCGACGGAAACATTTCGTCCGTGTGCACGGCAGATGGCACTCGATGGGTCGCCGCGCGCGATTGCACGGAGTGGGGCGCGACGTGCGGCGGTGCGGGATTTTGCGACGACGCCTGCGCGGCAGCGGAGATCACGCGAAGCAACGTCGGCTGCGAATACTGGCCGGCACCGCTCGCGAACGGCGGCCTCGACTCGCCGATGGCGTTCGACTTCCGCGTCGTGGTGTCCAATCCCAACGACATGCCCGCGCAGGTGACGGTGAGCCAGGCCGGCATGATGCTGCGAATGGAAACGGTCGCGCCGGGGGGACTGCGCGAGATCTCCCTCCCGTGGATCAACGACGCGCATCGTGCGGCCATCGGCCGTCGGCCGTTTCAGAGTTTCACGACGTCGAACGCAGCCTATCGACTGCGCTCGGATCGTCCCGTGACGGTCGCGCAGTTCAATCCGTTCGAATACAACGTGCCCGGTCGCAACTGCAACCTGATCGGCCCCGGCTGCTACTCGTACTCGAACGACGCGACGATTCTGTATCCGTCGCACACGCTCCTCGGCGACTACATCGGTGTGAGCTACGTGCCGCTCTCGTCGCTGTCGATGCCGACGGGAACGTCGCCGATCGCCGTGCAGATCCCCGGATACCTCGCAATCGTAGGCACGGCGGCTGCACCGACGCGCGTTCAGATTCGGCCGAGCGTTGCGGTCGCCGCAGACGGTGGCGGGCGATGGGCGGCAACGCCCGCGGGGACGATGTTCTCGTTCGTGATCGCGCGCGGCGAAGTGGCGCACGTGCTTCCCGCGACGCCGCCGCAGTGCGTGCGCGGTCGGCCGGGCTATCGCGAGGGGGGGCAGGAAGCGTTCTGTCGCGAAACCGGCTCGGACCTGACGGGCTCGCGCGTGACGAGCGACAATCCGATCGAAGTGTTTGGCGGTCACGCGTGCGCGTACGTTCCGTACGACCAGGACGCCTGCGATCACATGGAAGTGCAGTTGCCGCCGGTGCAGACCTGGGGGCGACAGTTCGTGAGTGGCGTCATGACCGGCGCGGCGACGGGTGGGCGGAATCTCGTACGCGTCGTCGCCGCGCAGGACAACACGCAGGTCACGATCGATCCGCCGCAGGGGGGCATGAGCACCGCGATGCTCGCGGCCACCGAGTGGATCGAGTTCACCGCGACGAGCGCGTTCGTCGTGACCGGCACGAGACCCATCCTGACGGCGCAGTACTTACTTGGCGGCGATTCGGGCGCGGGCACGGGTCGTGGCGATCCATCGCTCACGGTGCTCGTTCCGCAGGAACAATGGCGTGACGACTACGCGTTTGCGGCGCCGAGTTCGTACAACGCAACGACGAACGGGCAGAACTACCTGCTGATCGTGCGGCCGCCCGGCGCTGCGCTCACACTCGATGGCGCGGCTGTGAACGCGACGTGGGTTACGGTGGGGCGGTTCGAGGTCGCACGGATGCCGATCGACGGCGGATATCACCGCATGCGCGGGGCGATGCGATTCGGGCTGATCAGCTACGGGCTCGGGTTTGCGACGAGCTACGCGTATCCGACGGGGCTGAACCTCGAACAGCTCGTCGTGCCGGGGTAGCGTTTGCCTGGGGCGTTCGACGCGGAGCGCGTCTTTGACGCCGACGGGATGCGCTGACTACGCCGACGGTCGCGAGCACGAGCAGCGTTGCGCCGGCGGTCCCCTGGGTCCGCGCCCCCGTCCGACACGCGCATCCACGCATGTTCATCGCGGTGCCGCCGTCGCCGCGCGCGCCGTCGCGCGAGGTCGAATCGCCACTGGCGCTCGCGTCACTTGCACTTCCATCGAGCGCGGGAGTTCCGTCGTCTGCTTGCACGCCGTCGTCCGCCGCGGACGCGTCCGAGGGCGCGCCGCCGTCGCCGGGCACCGCGTCCGGACGCGTCGAGCCGTCCGTCGCACCGTCGGTGACTGACCCGCTGTCCGGGATGCCCGCGTCCGGCGCGGGAACGCGCGCGAGTGCACGCAGCTGCGCCATCGTCCCGTTGAACACCGACACGTCGACCGCGCCGGAAAATCCCGGCGCACGTCCATTTCCACCGGCGAACTGCCAGAACACCCACGTGGGCCACGCGTTGCTCACCGACGTCGGACACCCGCCACCCGGCAACGGCATCACGCTCATGTTGTAAATGGTGCCCGGGTAGTTGAAATATTGCGGGTGCCACAGCGGCAGCGCGGCGAACTCGTTCGTACGCACCTGCGCATCCCAGTAGTACCCGCCCGTATAGACGATCGGCTCCACGCCGAGCCGCCGGCGAATCACGCCGACCCACGTGCGAACACGTGTGGCGTATTCGGTCACCGTCGGCAACGGCGGATCGCCCGCGCCCTGCGGCTGCTCGACGTCGATCATCGGCGGCAGGTCGCCAGGACCGAATTCCCCCGCGACCAACGCATCCACGATTGCGTTGGCCTGCGCGGTCGGGTCCGCCCATGGGCTGAAGTACTGGTACGCGCCGCGCAGAATTCCCGCAGCGCGTGCGCCGTTCCAGTTGCGAACGAAGTTGGTGTCCGTCGTCGTCGCATGCGACTGACGAATCATCGCAAACCGCACGCCGCCACGCGCAGCCGCGGGCCAGTCGATCGTGCCCTGCCAGATGGACACATCGACGCCGCGCACGTCGGTGGGGCCGGTGGGACACACGCGGTGAACCTCGTCCGCGCGCGTGCCGGTTCCGTCGTCGATGCAGGACGCGAGCGCGAGAATCGCCGCGAGCGGAAACGCGCGTGTGGCGAGCCACGGCAGGCGACGGTCAGTCGCGGTGGCGGACGTCGGTGTGCCTCGACCGCGAACGTTCACACGTCAACGATACACCGTTCTACGACGTTTGCGACACCGCGGCAGGCGACACCCAGGGGCTCCGCAAGCCGGCGGACGCGGACCGCGGCCCGATCGCGGGCGATTTGTCGCGACTGCGGCGGTCGTGGCTCCGCCGCGCGGGCCGGTTCTCTCGC
>Ga0080064_1002927_pt1 | contig 26849 bp, 19 predicted proteins | sample Subgrocontami54m_FD_69260 | JGI IMG/M metagenome (GOLD analysis project Ga0080064, IMG submission 69260) | Subsurface groundwater microbial communities from S. Glens Falls, New York, USA - GMW46 contaminated, 5.4 m (SPADES assembly) (version 2) ...
TCGTTTGACAACTCCCCCGGGCTTATCGCAGTCTTCCACGCCCTTCATCGCCTCCTGGCGCCAAGGCATCCCCCACACGCCCTTGGTAGCTTGACCGCATTGATCCACCCCTCGAACGACTCGCGCCGGTCGAAGAGAAAATCACTTCGTCAGCTACACCACTCATGGCCGACCACACCCGCGGGATTCGCTGCGCTCATCCCGCGGCTTGCGCCTTGCGATGAATTTCACGTCTCGACGCGGCCTGGTTGATCCTGACCATGAGTTGAGTAACGTTTGTTCTTCTCATGGGCTCATGCAGAAAATCCTCGACAATTCTGTGAGGTGACCAGACCCGCGGGATTCGCTTACGCTCATCCACGCGGCGTGCCACCCCTCATTCTTGTGAGGCAACTCTTACCGCTGCCAAATTGTCAAAGAGCAAACCTGGCCGAGACATTCAAGCGTCTCGCAGCCTTGCGACTGGCCAGGAGCTGACGCACCCATGGGCGATGCGGCGGCTGCCGGTCAGGCGGAACAAGCTATATCGTCAAACTGCCGAAGGCAGCTTGAGTGCTTCCTGGTGGAGACGACCGGGATCGAACCGGCAACCTCCGGCTTGCAAAGCCGGCGCTCTCCCAGTTGAGCTACGTCCCCAAAAGTCAGGGGGCAGGAGTCAGGAATCAGGAGTCAGTGCGGACAACGCTCGCTTATTGACTCCTGATTCCTGACTCCTGGCAAATGGGGATACTTGGATTCGAACCAAGGACCTCAGCTTTATCAGAGCTGCGCTCTAGCCAACTGAGCTATATCCCCTGACGGACCCGATACGCGGCGGCTTACGCCGCACGGCTCGCCAAATAAAAAAGCCAAACCCAATCAGGTTTGGCCCTATCCGTCTCGATGCCCGTTGGATAGAGCTTAGCCTCCCTCGCGAATGCTAATGGTCAGGTGCGTCATGAACTTTCGGGCCTCGACAGGAAAGATACGATCCCCAAGCGGCTGGTTCGGTGCAGGTAGAAGAAATTATACGGTGGTGGCGGAAAGTGTCAACGGGAAAAATTGTCGACGGGACGAAGCGCCCGCGAGGGATTCATGGCGCGCTAAACGCAAGCGGGTCACGGTGGGGGCAATGGGTACGGCCGTTTCGCCTTGGGGTCGCCGTAGACGCGGTCGAGGTACATGTTCAGGCCGTGGGCGGCGTGGTAAAGAGCGCCGCCTTCGATGCCTTCGCGCTGGCTTTCCCAGATCGTTTTCGCCAACGCATTGACGGCATCCTCGACCCAGCCTTGTTTCAATTCGCTGTCGGTCATGGTCAGCGACAGCCATTCGAGGATGTGGCCGGTGGTGCTGATGCGCAGTTGGTTGTCGCGGATGTCGCCGGCGCCCTTGAAGTAATCGGTCGAAAAGCAACCATCGCCGTTGCGATTCGATTTGGCGTTTTGCTTGTGCTCGTTGAGCTTGGCCGCGACATCCTTCCACACGCCGTCGAGTTTGCCGCCGCAGTTGCGATGCAGGTGCAGTGCCCAGGTCAGGCCGAAGAGGCGATGGGTGCCGCCGCACGCCGCTTCGTTGATCGGCTCGTTGAGTTCATAGCGAACGACATCTTCGAAGCGGAGCTTTTCGCCGCGTTCATTCACCCAGACGTGATCGGTGCCGAAGTGCTCGCCGATGACGAGGATCGCCCAGCTCAACTCCTGCTTCTGCGTGACGCTGGCCCGCATCTTGGTGTGATTGATGAAGTCCTGGAACTTGAAGTTCTTGCCATCGACGACGAACGTCTTATCGGCCGGCAAACCCCACTGCACCATTTCAGCGATGAATTGATCCTGGTGTCCCTGGCCGACGAAGATCGCGATCTTGCCGCCAGGCGTCGTTGCGGTTTCGACGTCCAAGCCGTGCGGCGTAACAAAAAATCGCAGGCCGTTGACCGTGTTGCCCTTGCAGATGTGTTCGAGGGCGTTGACGCGTTCCTTGGTTTCGGGATTGACCAGCATCATCTTGTCGGGGCCGAGACCGAGAATGCCGTGGAAGATGGTCCAAAAGCCGTAGGTCGTTTCGAGTTCGCGATCGCGGACGTGCTTCAGGGCGAGTTCGATGCGGTCTTTGAGGAGGTTCGGCACCTCCGGAGCTACCGGGGTTACAACACCAGGACCTCCGCCTTTAGGCGGCGGCGTTGCGGTCGGGGCGCAGTTCAGGCCCAAGACGGCGAGGACGACGAATATGAAGGTGGGACGACGCATGGGATAGTTATTTGGCCGCGCTAAACGGCAAGCAAAGAGCGACTACTTCGAACCCACCTTGATCTTATGCGAATCGGCGGCGGCGGCGCGGGCGGGTTTCGCGGCGACCATTCCGAAACGACTGCCGAACCAGCCTGCAATCCGCTGCCATTCGTCGGCGGTCAGATAACTGAGGCAGCCGATGAGGTAGATCGGCCCGAACAGCGGCAAGCCGAGCACGAAGAAGCAGCCCAGCCACCCGACGATCGCGCCGCCGATGAGCACCACGCGCCAACGGCCGCCGCGCCAGGCAAAGGCGGGGAAGGCGATCTGCCAGGCAAGGGCGATGTATTGGATCAGACTGAGAAACCACAGCGTGACAGCGGCGGTTCCGCGTTCTTGCATCAATTGATCGGCCGTGGTTTGCAGCGGCGGATGCAGCGGATACCACAAGGCGACGCCCGCCCACCAGTCGGCCATTTGCAGCTTGTGCAGACCGCTGGTGATGACGATGATTGCGAAGTGGATTTGCACGAGCCGCAACGTCGCATTGGCGGAGTAACTGACCGGCGCGGCCCCGGCGCGGCGGTCGCCGAGCCAGCGCTTGAACACGAAGGCGTCGTTCGGCCCCAACACGTATTCCAGCGGCGATAGATGCCCGTTCCAGAAACCGAGCAGGGCGTAACCGATCATCAGGTAGAACGCGAGGATGCCCAGCAAGAAATCGGCGTCGTAACTCGATGCGGGATTGGCGAGAAATGAAACGACGACGACCCAGGTGAGGATGCCGGTAATGCGCGTCGCCAGGCCCAACGTAAATAGCCCAACAATCGCCAGCGAACCCCAGTAGAGAGCATCGAACAAGCCCCGATTGCTGCCGGCGAGATAGAAGATCGACCAGCCGATCGGCACGGGCGTCGGGGCATCGGGACGGTTTGGATCAGCCGGGCGGTTAGTTTCGATGTATGCAGTGCGATCGAACCAGCCGTCGAGACTCAAGAATGCTTCCTGGTTGCCGGCAAAACTCAGGATCCAGCCGCACAGCACCAAGCCGGTCAGGAACCGAATGCGATGCAAGACCGTCGTCGAAACTGGTGCGAACCAGAAGGCGTTCCAGCCAGTCGGCTTGATCGCCGGGCTGCGATCAGTCACGGGTGAATTCTCCAAAGTTGCAGATGATTGTTTCGTTGGGTGGAATCGGAGCGTCCTGCGGCATCAACAGGAAAACAGGGTGCCAGGGTTCACGCGAGTGCCGGATGATTTCTGCCTTCTCAGCGTGGTGCAACTTGCACAGATAGCGCGCATACGCCTTGGCGAGTGTCAATGACCAATCCGACGCGGTCATGACCATCCGTTCGCGCGGCACCAAGTGCTGGGCGACCTTGCGAAGGTGCAGTTCGTTGTCGTTCGTCGCCGGCGGCGGCTCGGTCTTCAGGATGCGTTTGATCTCTTCGTGGGTCAGCCAAACCTGCATCTCCGCGCGTTGGCCGGGCGCGCCAATGACTTCGCCTTGCGGCGGCGGCACCGGTTGATCTCCCGCCAAGCCCTGAGCAAGCAACTGCTGTCGGTGACGCACCCACGAATTCGCCTTGTCGTCGGGGAACTTCACAGTCTTGATTCGCTGCCCGGCTTTATCTTTGAGATGCACTTCGAAATAAACGCTAGGCTGAGCCGTGCTGTTGGTCAAGAAATGGTAGTTGTGCGTCATACGCAGCGGTTCCAAGTAATACGGAACAGCTTTGTCTGTGATGGGCCGAACAAATTGCGGTCCCTCCGCAGGGCTTGGCCCCATGGGCGTGAACCACGGTACCGCGGTCCCGCTCGATGCACCCAAGGCCATGCAAACGAACACCGCTAAATGAAGGACCGCCGCAAGACTGACACCAATTTTCAGCCACGTCGGCAACGGTCGCGGGTCGTCGAGCGCGATGTTCGGCATGGAGACTCCGATGGATGACGGCGACAGCCCTGGGGTGCGCGCGGGCGAATATCTTATTCAGCCTCTCTATTTTCACCATGCAACGGCCCGCTTGGCAACTGAAGTTTCGGCGATTGATCGGTCCGGAGCGCGGCAACTCAGGCTCATTCGGCAAAGTCGGCATGCGCCGTCGATTGGCGACGTTCTTTGCTTCTCGCTTGCATTTTGACCGGCGGTCGGTTCTCTTCGATGCATTCATGAAATACGCCGTTCTCGCTTTTTTGTGTCTCATCGCCGTGATCGCCTATGTGCAGCGCGTCGGCATCAACTCCGCCTATGCACCGATGCAACGCGAACTGCGGATCGACACCGAAGAATTTGGCGTCTTCGGCACGGCGTTCCTGATCGGTTACGCGCTCACGCAACTGCCGGCCGGTTGGCTCGCGGATCGGTGGGGCAGTAAGAATACTCTCGTTCTTTATGCGTGCCTGTGGTCGTTCTTCACCGCGCTGGCCAGCCAAGCGCAGACCTTTGAGAGTCTGGTTGCCGTTTGGACGGCCATGGGCATGGCGCAAGCGGGCATCTTCCCGTGTGCGGCCAAGGCGATCGGCGCCTGGATGCCTGACACGCAAAAGGCGATGGCGTCGGGCTTGCTCGGCAGCTCCACGATGCTCGGCACCGCGGCGGCCAGCACGCTCACCGTTTGGCTGCTGACACGCGCCGGGTGGAGCTGGCAGTTCATCTTCGCCATCTATGGCGTGGCCGGCATTGCCTGGGCGATCGTGTTCGCTTTGGTGATCCCCGAACGCGACGCAACCATTGCCCGCCCCGCGCCCGCAATGACGCCGGCCGATTGGCGACGGCTCTTCACCAGCGTGCCGATGGGGCTGATCTGCGGCCAGCAGTTCTTCCGTGCGGCCGCGATGATCTTCTTCATCAACTGGTTTCCCAAATTCCTTCGTGAATCGCGCGGCGTTTCCGAATTCGATGCCGGCGTGCTCACCTCGTGGGCCAGCGGCGGCGCCATGTTCGGCGGCATCTGCGGCGGCTTCTTCTCCGACTGGCTGTTGCGCCGCACCGGTTGGCGACGCCTGAGCCGGCAGGGCATTGCCGTCGTGGGTCTGTCGCTCGCCGCTTGCCTGGTCGTTCAATCGTATTTCGTTACGGATGTCGAGATGGCGACGGCCTTGCTCACGGTGGGCGCCTTCACAGCGGCCTTCGGCGGCGTCAGCGGCTACACCGTCACCATCGAGTTCGGCGGCCGACGGATCGGCACCGTTTTCGCCATGATGAACATGTGCGGCAACATCGGCGCGGCGATATCCACGTACGCCGCCGGCGCCGTCGTGCAGCGCACCGGAAGTTGGGACATCGCCTTGTTCATGTTCGCGGCGATTTTTGTTGTGGACGCGATCTGCTGGGCGCTGTTGAATCCCAAGGGGACGTTGTTTGAAGATGAACACCGCGGCGAGCCGTGGGGCGTAAGCCCCCGGGTTGAGGGGCCTGGTCGCTGACCGGATCGCTACACCCGGGGGCTTACGCCCCACGGCTCGCCATGATGCAAGAGGACGACGATGCACATTGACACACCGCAAACCCGTTGTCGCGCCGGCGTCGCCCGCGCCGACATCACGCCGCCAGTCGGCATCTACCATCGCATGTGGGGGGCGGCGACGCACGATCGCGCAACCGGAGTGCATCGACCGCTGACGGCAACAGCGCTTTGGCTTGAACCGCGCGAAGGCAAACGCGAGCAGGGCCAGCTCGTCGTGGCGCTCGACCACTGTGTCCTGGTGAAGTCTGAAATCGAGCGGATGCAGCAGGCGGTGAGCCAGACCGCCGGTATTGAGCCCGAGCGCGTTCATATCTCGTTGTCGCACACGCACGCCGCCGGGCTGATGATGCGCAGTAGGGCGGACTTCCCGGGCGGCGATTTGATTGGCCCGTATCTCGACAGCGTCGCCCAGCGCTTGGCCGAACTCGCGCCGCAGGCGATTGGCAGCGCTCATCCAGCGACGATTGTCTACGGCGCCGGTCATTGCTCCCTCGCTGCCAATCGCGATTGCCGCGACGAACGCAAGAAAATCTTCGTGTGCGGCCTGAATCCCAGCGGTTCCGCCGACGACACCGTCCTGGTCGCCCGTATTGTCGCAGAATCAGGCAAATCCATCGCGACGCTCGTCAACTACGCCTGTCATCCGACGACACTCGCCTGGGACAACACCGCGATCAGCCCGGATTATGTTGGCGCCCTGCGCGAGACGGTCGAGAAGGAATCCGGCGTCCCCTGCCTGTTTCTGCAAGGCGCGTCCGGCGATCTGGGGCCGCGCGAGGGTTTCGTCGGTGATCATGCAGTTGCAGATCGCAATGGGCGACAACTCGGCTTCGCGGCACTCTCGGCACTGGAAGCGTTGCCGGCGCCGGGGACGCGCTACGTTTATCAAGGCCCGGTCGTCTCCGGCGCGATCATCGGCGCGTGGAAGCATGAATCGGTGAACAAGGCCGATCTGGATCGACAGGCAAATTGGCGCTGCGAAAAGTGGACCATCGAGTTGTCGTACCGTCATGATTTGCCGACCATCGTTGACACACAGCAACAACAAGCGCGCTGGCAAGGTGAAGAAGCGCAAGCCCGCGAAAAGGGTGACATGATCCGCGCGCGCGAATGTCGGGCCAGGGTCGAGCAGATGACGCGCTGGCTGGCGCGGCTGCACGAACTGCCGCCGGGCAAGACGTTTTCCTTCCCGATCAATCTGTGGCAACTCGGCGACGCATTCTGGCTCCTCGTCCCCGGCGAACATTATCAAACGCTGCAAACGACGCTGCGAAATCGCTTCCCGAAGCATCCTATCGTCGTCGCCACGCTCACCGGTGATTGGCTGCCGGGATATTTACCGACGGCGGCGACGTACGGATATGCTATTTATCAAGAATCGATCGCGTTGGTCGCTGCGGGCAGCGCGGAAGCGCTGCAAGAGGAGATCTCGCGTAAGATATTGATGAATCTTGACTTAGCTTGATGCCCGCCGCGTCGATTGACCGTAGCGCAGCGTTTCAGGGCGCCCCCCCGGGGGGTGAAATGAAACGCGGCGCATTCTGAAACCATTTGGCAAAAGTTACCGCGGAACCTGGAGCGCAGTCATGTTGTTTCGTCTGGCCATCGCCGTTGCCTTTGGATTCATCGGCTGCACACTGCTCGCCGCCCAAGATTCCAAGGACAAAGACTACGCCGCCGAGCTTCCGCGTATTCCCCCCAAATCGCCGGCCGAATCGCAGAAGTGCTTCCAACTGCGGCCCGGCTTCCGCATCGAGCTTGTCGCCGCCGAGCCTCATGTGCAAAGCCCGGTCGCGATCGACTTCGATGAAGATGGCCGCATGTACGTCGCCGAGTTCCCGGAATACAACCAGTACGCCAATCCGAAATTCAAAGGTAAGGGCCGCATCCGATTGCTGGAGAGCACCAACAAAAACGGCCGTTACGACAAAAGCACGATCTTCGTCGATAACCTCGACGCCCCAGTCGCTGTTTGTTGCTGGGACGGCGGCGTCTTCGTCGGATCGGTGCCGAACATCTATTTCTTCAAAGACACCGACGGCGACGGCAAAGCCGATGTGCGTAAGGTCGTGCTGACCGGCTTCGCGCGCGACGCGGCCGGCGAGGCGATGCTAAATTCATTTCAATGGCGTTTCGACAATCGCGTGCACATTTCGACGAACATGGCCGGCGGCATGATCCGGCGCGGCGACCAACCCGATGCAAAGCCCGTCAACGTCAAGAATCGCAACATCCTCTTCGATCCACGCACCGGCGATTTCGAGTTGACCAGCGGCGGCGGGCAGCATGGCATGACCATCGACGATTGGGGCCGCACTTTCGTTTGCTCGAACAGCGATCCGATGAGCGTCATCATGTACGACGACCGCTATCTCGCCCGCAACCCGTACGCGACGGCGCCGGCGGCGGCCGTCCCGTTGATGCGGGAGGGCGGACGTACGAGAATCTATCGCGTCAGCCCCATCGAACCCTGGCGCGCCCTGCGCACGCGCTTGCGCACTCAGAAGATCATCCCCGGGTCCGATGAGGGCGGCACGCCCGCCGGCTTTTTCACCGGCGCCACGGGCGTCACCGCCTATCGCGGCCACGCCTGGCCCGAGGAATACAAGAACCAACTGTTCGTCGGCGAAGTCTCTGGCAATCTCATCTTCCGCGCCGAGGTGGTGCCGAAGGGCGTCGGCTTCGTCGGCGAGCGCCTTGACAAAGATTGCGAATTCCTCGCCAGCACCGACAACTGGTTTCGCCCGGTGCAATTCGCCAACGGCCCCGACGGTAACCTCTACGTCATCGACATGTACCGCGAGTTGATTGAAGGCGCCGCGTTCCTGGCCCCGCCTATTCTCAAGCACATGGACGTCAGCGCCGGCATCGACAAAGGCCGGATTTGGCGCATCGTGCGCGAGGATTGGAAGGGATTCAAGCAGCCGAAATTGAGCAAGGCGAGCACCGCGGAGTTGGTCGCGCTGTTGGAGCACTCGAACGGATGGCACCGCGATACGGCGTCGCGGCTGCTCTATCAACAGCAAGACCAGACAGCGGCGGTCCCGATGCTGGCGAAGTTGGCGAAGGAGTCGAAATCGCCATTAGGACGATTGCATGCACTCTACGCACTTCGAGGAGCGCTGGAGGACAACTTGATGTTGGCCGCGCTGCAAGACCCCCATCCGCGCCTCCGAGAAAATGCCTTGCAGCTCATCGGACTACGGCCGCTTGTGACGATCGATCCGCTCGTGGCGTTGGCCGACGATCCGGACGCGCGGGTGCGGCTGCAACTGGCGTTCACGCTGGGGACACGGGGCAACGGGCTGAAAACGCCTGCCACGTTGCAATATTTGGCGAAGAACGACGGCGCCGATCCCTGGATGCGCGCGGCGCTGCTCGCCGCTGCTCCCTGGCACACCGCCCGCTTATTCGAGAGATTGATTGGCGACAAGGATTTCCGCGGCAAAGCCCACGGCAGAGAATTGCTGCACGCCTTCACAGCTCAGATTGGCGCGGCCAATCGGATCGACCAGATCGCTGTCTTCTGGCACGGCATCAACGCCCTTGGCGACCAAGAAGCAAACCTGGCCGATTCGCTCGTGCGAGTCCTTGTCAACAAACAACCGATTGCGGCGCGCAGCGAATCGCTGTCCGGCAAGGCGGCCGGCATCGTCGAAAAGTTGCTGCAAAATGCCGTCGTCGCTGCCAACGACGACAAAGCAGCGCCCGCCAGGCGAGTCGAAGCAGTACGCACGCTGGGGCTGGCCCAGTTCCGCGATCAGCACAAGCTCTACGCCGATCTGCTCCAGCTTCGCCAACCGCCAGAGATTCAGGCCGCGGCGCTCGAAACCCTGGGCCGCTACGAAGACGCCGAAGTGGCCAGGCTGATCGTCGACACGTGGCCCGGCCTCAGCCCCAAGCTTCGCGCCACCGCCGCGGAAACGCTCTTCTCTCGGCCAGCGTGGATCCAAACTCTCCTCGACGCCGTCGAGAAAAACCAAATCGCCCGCAACGACCTCGATCCGGCCCGCATCAACCTCCTGCAATCGCACCACGACGCCGCGATCAAGAAGCGGGCCGCCCAAGTCTTCGGCAAAAGCACCTTGGGCAAGCGCGACGATGTCGTGAAGGTGTATCAAAAGTCGCTCGACCTCAAAGGCGACGCCGTTCGCGGCAAGGCGCTCTTCAAGAAAGAATGTTCCGCCTGTCATCGGCTTGAAGGCGTCGGAGTCCAGCTCGGCGCGGAACTCAACGCCATCCGCAATCGCGGGCGTGAAGCAATCGTGCTCAACATCCTCGATCCCAATCGCGAGGTGTTGCCGCAATTCGTCAGCTACGTGGTCGTGCTCGATAGTGGCCGAACGCTTACGGGCATGCTCAGCGCCGAGACTGCGACCAGCATGACCTTGAACAAGTCCGACGGCACGAGCGAGACGATTCTGCGCGTCAACATCGAATCGCTGCGCAGCACCGGGTTGTCGTTCATGCCGGAGGGATTGGAGCAGCGCATCGACTTGCCAGGCATGGCGGATTTGCTGGCGTACTTGGAATCAATCGAGTGATTATTGACCGGGTTCCATGTGTGGGGCGCAGGGCGCTTGCACTTGGTTTGGATACCGCGTCAACCCCGAAGCGAGGATGGCGACCCAGATATGCTTGGCGACAACGAGCGCCAGGATTCCGGCGAGCGGGTTCAGCGTAAAGAACCAAATGGTGATCAACAGCGTGATCGCCGACATCGTGATTTGCCAGAGGCGAAAGTTGACGCGCTGGCGCGGATTATCGCCGCTGAAAGTGGTCGCCCGTGGTGTTGGTGTTGCAACGTACGGCATGGCGCTATCGTACCGTGCAAATTCAACGAAGGGAAGTTCTTGTTTAGGGTTCGTAACTTTTCACCAGCGTCGGTATTCGATTCGTCCCGTCCGCGACGAAAACTGGGCGTCGCAACTGCCGATCTTGCCCAAAGGAGAGCGGCCCGCTCAGCCCGGGAACGTCTTTTAACTTCAACAATTCCTCGGCAATCTTGTCCGCCTTCTCGGATTGGCCTTTCTTGAGCGCTTCGGCGAACAAACGGACGTTTTCGTAAGCGAGCGCCGCATGCACGTCGGGCTCATCGCCGGTTGCCGCTCGGAACTTCTTCGTGAATTCGAGCGCCTTGGTCGTTTCCTTGCCAAGCGCAAATGCCGTTGCCACGTAGATCATCTGGGCCGGAATATGCTCCCGAGGCGTCCACGACCCATCGTCGCCAGCGTAAACGAGCAGCGGCGTGGACGCGCCCCAAGCATGTCGCAGCAAATCGAAGTCTGCGGCAGCCCCGGCAAACAAAATCGTCTTCGCCTTTTCCTTGACTACGACTCGCGCCCATTCGGCATGCTTGACATCTTTCGGCAAATGGATTTCGTTCCAGCGCGGCGCTTCGCCCTTCACGTCGCGCTTGGACCACGCTTCGGCCCAAGCGCGGCGGAAACTCTCGGCGACCGCGAGCGCTTCGTCGCGGCGCGGATCGACAATCAGCGTCCCAGCCGCGGGCACATGTTCCGCCAGGAATTGCGCCAGGATGCGTCCCTGCGTTGCTGGCGGCAGGCCGGTAGTGAACAGCAAATCGCTCATGCCGCTGGTACGAAAGCCCAACGGCGCCAGCACGGGAACACGACTGCGATCCAGACGAAGAGCTTCCTCCTTGTTGATGCCGCCGAGAAATCCCACAACCTTATTGATGCTGACGAGCCGAGCGGCTTGCCCTTCGACATTGTCCAAGTTGCCGGCGGCATCGACATGGCGGACGACCAGCGGCCGGCCGAACCAGCCTTCACTCGCGGCCGGCCCGAGTTCCTCGAGCGCCAATCGAATGCCTTGCTCCGCCGACTTGCCGGCTTTGCTGTCCTGGCCGCTCAAGGTGGCGATATGGCCGAGGAAAATCGCGGGCGGTTGTGTCTGGCCGCCGCAACCGGCGCTGATCAACAGCAGACCGGCGATGAACCAGCAGGACAGAGTGGATTTGATTGGATGCTGCATCAGCACATTGTATCACGTCGTCGGTCCGCTAGCGTCGTGTCGACTCACGGCGTAAGGCGACTACAATCAGAATCCATGGCCCGCTATTTCAAGTTCCACGCGCTCGCCGATCTCGAAGCCGAATGCCGCCGGCTGGATCTGACGCTGCAGTTCAGCACGGATTTCGCGCCGTTGTTTCGGCCTGTACGCGTTGGATCCCTGGTGGCCGGCAATGCTTTTTGCGTGCAGCCCATGGAAGGGTGCGACGGTACGCTCGACGGCCATCCCGACGAGCTGACCTTCCGCCGGTACCAGCGCTTCGGCGCCGGCGGCGCGAAACTCATCTGGGGCGAAGCAACCGCCGTTCTCGACGAAGCTCGCGCCAATCCGCGACAACTATTGATTAACGAACAGACCGCGTCGGGCCTGGAGAAGATGCTGAATGTCTGCCGGCAAGCGCATCGCGATTCCTTTGGCCACGATGACGACTTGGTCATCGGGCTGCAATTGACACACTCGGGCCGCTACAGCTTTCGCAAGCCGCTCATCGCCATGCACGATCCGCTGCTCGATCCGCGCATCGTGATCGACAAGGCGACCGGCGCGACCATTGACAATGCGTATCCGCTGCTGGGCGACGATTACCTGAAACGCCTGGTCGGCCATTACGTCGCCGCCGCGACGCTCGCCCACAAGATCGGCTATCAGTTCGTGGACATCAAGCAGTGCCATCGCTATCTGCTCAGTGAACTCTTGGCGGCCAAGACGCGGCCTGGTCCGTACGGCGGCAGCCTGGAGAATCGCACGCGGCTGGCGCGCGACATCATCACCGCCATTCGCAGCGCAGTGCCCGGATTGATGATTGGCACACGAATCAGCGTCTACGACAGCATCCCCTATCGCAATCAGGCCGGCACGAACGTCGGCGAACCGTGTCCGTGGACGGCGCCGCTGCAATGCGCTTGGGGAATGGGCACGAACAACCCGTTGCAGCCCGACCTCACCGAGCCGCTACAGTGGATCGCGGAAATGGCTCGGCTCGGCGTCGCCTGCATCAACGTCAGCATGGGCAACCCCTACACCACGATGCACGTGATTCGGCCGTATGAATATCCGCCACCCGACGGTTACGAAACTCCCGAACATCCGCTGATCGGCGTCGATCGCCATGTACATCTGGCGGCAGCCGTGCAACGGGCCGTGCCGCAGGTTCCGGTCGTCGGCAGCGGCTACAGTTATCTGCAGGAGTATTTCGTGAACGCCGGGGCCGCGAATGTGCGCGACGGCCGGGTCGCTTTCGTCGGCGTTGGCCGGGCGACGTTGGCGCAGCCCGATTTCGTGAAGCAACTCATGGACCACGGCAAGCTGGACCGCAAGCGACTGTGCCGGACGTTTAGTTTTTGCACGGCGCTGATGCGATCCAAACACAACGAGTTGGGACAGTTCGTGACCGGGTGTCCGCCGTTTGACAAGGAAGTCTACGGGCCGATTTGGGACGAGGCAAAACCTAGCAAGTAACCCATGCGCATCGCGATCCTCTCCTTTGGCGTCGGCTGGCACGTGCGCGATCTCATGCGCGCGGCGACACAACTCGGCCACGACGCCGTGCCGATCGATTTTCGCAAGGTGCAAGCGTCGTTGCCGCATGCGTCCACGCTGGATGGCTTCGACGCCGTCATCGTGCGGACGATGCCGCCGGGGTCGCTGGAGCAGGTCGTCTTCCGCATGGATGTGCTGAACCAGCTCCAGGCGAAGGGGGTGCGGGTCCTCAATCCAGCGCGCGCGCTGGAGATTTGCGTGGACAAGTACCTTGCCAGCGCGCGCCTTGAAAATGCGGAACTGCCGACGCCGCCGACCGTTGTCTGTCAGGATGCGGAATCGGCGTTCGCGGCGTTCCAACAACTCGGCGGCGACGTGGTCGTCAAACCGCTGTTTGGCTCCGAAGGCCGCGGCATGGTGCGCGTTGACAGTCCCGATCTTGCCTGGCGCGCCTTTCGCACGCTGGAACGTCTGCAAACCGTGCTGTACGTTCAGAAGTTCATCGATCATCCAGGTTGGGACCTGCGCGTCTTCGTGTTGGGCGGCAAGGTGCTGGCCGCGATGCGCCGACATGCCAAAAACGGTTGGCGAACCAATGTCGCCCAAGGCGGCCGGGCGGAGGCGGTGTCGGTGACCGTGGAGGAAACGCGCCTGGCCCTGGCGACGGCGGCTGCGGTCGGAACGGATGTCGCCGGCGTCGATTTGCTTCCCCGGCCCGAGGGCGGTTATTATGTACTGGAAGTGAACGCCGTGCCCGGCTGGCGCGCGCTGGCGCCCGCGACCGGCGTTGACGTGGCAATGGAGATCATGAGATTTCTTGCGCTTGCGGCTAAGCGCGACGTAAGCGGCGCCGCGACCGTTGCGCTAAGCGGCAAGCCGAATTTGATTCACATTGAAAAATGACTCCGCGTTTGGGTTTGCCGAGCCTGGCCGTCTGCGCCGAGTTGGCGTGCACGTGGGAAGCCCGCGCACGCAAGGCCGGCAACGTCAATCCGCAACATTCGTTCCGCGATTTGACCGTCGACGATTTTTACCGCAGCGCCACGGTCGTCGCTCCGATCATCGCACGCGGCCCCGAACAATCGGTGGGCGCCACCGTGTTGCAAGCGATCGAAGCGACGCGCGAAGTCGTTGATTCCAACACCAACCTCGGCATCGTGTTGCTGCTCGCGCCCTTGGCGAAAGTGCCGCGACCGTATCCCTTGAAAGCCGGGATCGAGACGGTGCTGGATTCGCTGACGATCGAGGATGCACGTCAGGTCTTCGCCGCGATTCGGTTGGCCCAACCCGGCGGGCTTGGCGCTCGCGCTAACCAGGATGTGCGCCGCGAGCCGACCGTGCCGTTGCGCGACGTGATGGCGCTGGCCCAAGACGAAGATCTGATCGCCCGGCAATACGCGAATGCCTTTCAGGAAGTGCTCGACGAAGGCTTGACAGCGCTCACGCAAGGCTTGCAGCAATTCCGGGTTTTGGAAGACGCGATTCTCTTTTGCCAACTGAGCTTGCTGACGCGGCATCCCGACAGCTTGATCTTCCGCAAGCGCGGCTATCATGAGGCGCAAGAGGCGAGCCGCCGCGCTCAGGCGGTGCTTGACGCGGGCTGGCCGCATGCACCCGCGGGCCGCACGGCGTTTGCCGAGCTGGACGCCTGGTTGCGGGCCGTGCGCAACACGCGCAACCCCGGCACGACCGCCGACCTGGTGACCGCTTCCTTGTTCGCCGCCCTGCGCGAGGGTATCATACCAGTGCCCTGTCCGCTTCCCTGGTCGCATCGGTAAGCCATGACTGAGCGCTACAAAGTCCGTGTCACCAAGGACCACCTGGTCTTCTGCTCCGGGCACTTCATCAGCTATGAAGGCGATCGGTGCGAGCGGCTGCACGGCCACAACTACCGCACCACGGTCGAGATCGAAGGCGATCTCGATCCGGCATCGTGGTATGTGTTCGACTTCATCGCGCTCAAGCATCTCACCAAGGCGATCACGGAGGAACTCGACCACCGCATGATGTTGCCGACGCGCAACCCGGTGATCACGCTCGAAGAAAAGCCCGGCAGCATCCGCGTGGTCTACAAGGATCGCGAATGGGTCTTCCCGCGCGGCGATTGCGTGCTGTTGCCGATCGAGAACACCACGGCCGAGCTGCTGGCCCGCTGGATCGCCGAGCGGCTGCGCGACGAGATTCGCAAACAGCACAATTACGTGCCGCAGGTGCTGCGTGTGGAAGTCGAGGAGAATATCGGGCAATCGGCGACGTGCGAGTTAAGGCCGTGACAGCGATCAGCGGCCGTTGGGGGAACGACGCCGGTCTTTTCGCGATGATTTCGTCTCACCTTTGCCGACAAAATAGTCCTGATTGAAAACCTCGTCCCAGCCGAGATTCGCCGTTTTAGTCCGCTGCTGGGTTTCGGCTTGAGCTTGTTTCTTCGCTGCTTGCAAGCAAGCAACCCAAATATCCTCAATCGCCTCACGGTTCAAGCTCGGCACTTCGTCTTGTATGCTGGCGATTTCCTCGCGGGCTTGATAGATGCTGAGCGACCAACTCGGTGTGCGCTTGTCCGGCTGGGCATACCATTTCAGGATGTGCGCCATGAGACGGACCAATTGGCTGCGCAGCGCACGACGTTCGGAGCGGGCCACGGCGTCGATCAACTCCTGCAAACCAGCCGACGCATCGGCGACATCGCCGGCCGCCAAGGTTTCGGCGACCGACACAGCGGTCTGGTAATGCGAGGTTGCCGCAAGTTGTTGCCAGTTCATGGTTGTATCGTAACGCGCCCGGCACGTCTGGTCTAGGGAGACGGGCGACGCAAAGCCGGCTGCTGAAGGCGTCCATCGTGCAGCGCCGACGCCACGAGCAACCAGTCGGCCCCGGCGTTGCGCATCGCTTCCACATCTTGCACGCCGCGCACGCCGCCGCCGGCGGCAATGCCAAGCTTCGGAAATTCACGTCGCAGGCGCCGGCACAGCTTTTCGGTGCTGACGCCGGCGTTCACGCCGACCTGCGCCAAATCCAGCACCAGCAAGCGCTGCACGCCGATTCCCACAACCTGCTGCGCGATGCTCCATGGATCGCTGTCCGGCCAGGCGCCTGGTACGACCAGCGGTTGGCCTGCCTTCAAATCGAGTGAGAACACGAGCCGCTGCGGCCCGACGCGCTCCAGCATGGCCGCAAGCGCAGCGGGACCGGCGCTCGTCTCCAAGCCCGCGATGACGCTAGTCACGCCGCGGTCGATCAGCTGTGCCGCGTCGTCGGCATGGCGCAGTCCGGCATCGACCCAGAGGCGAAAACCGTCGCGTTGCAATGCGTCGAATACGTCCAGCGTGGCAGCCTTCCCGGCAATGGCGTCCAAATCGGCGACGTAGATTTCGTCGAATCCGAAATGTTCGCGAAACGCCTGCGCCACGCCGACCGGGTCGGTTGACGTCGTGAGCTTGCTGACCATTGGCTTGTACTCGGCCCGCCGACCCGCAATGCCGCGGACGACTTGGCCGTTCATCAGGTCGATGACGGGGAGAATGTGCATGAGCAGGAGTCAGGTGTCAGGTGTCAGGTGTCAGGTGTCAGGTGTCGCGGCACATAGGGGTGAGTCACGGTTATGCGAATTCAACGATCCGCGTCCACAGTTCCCTGATCGCTGATTCCTGATTCCCGACTCCTGACTCCTGACTCCTGTTGTTGCCGCGCCGCCAGACGCGATTGCAGCGACCACAGCGACGTGAAGCCCTGGGCCCATTGATTGTCGAAAAACTCCAGATTCGTCTGGTTGGCGAGCCGGCTGTCGTACAGACTGTGCGGACTGCGGCGGCCCAGCACCGTGCACCCTCCCTTGAAGAGCTTGAGCCGCACTTCGCCGGTAACCAGCCGCTGCGTCTCGTCCATGAACTTCTGCAGCGCCCGCCGCGCGTCGTGGAACCAGAGGCCCATGTACACCAGCTCGGCATAGCGGCGACTGAGCGGCTCGCGCACCTGCACCATCTCTTTGCTGTGCACCAGGCTCTCCAGGTCCCGATGGGCGGTCCACAAAATCGTCGGCGTCGGCGTTTCGTAAATCTCGCGGCTCTTGATGCCGAACATGCGATCCTCGACAACATCGCAGCGGCCGATGCCGTGCATGCCGCCCAACTGGTTGAGCATGCGGACCAAAACCAAGGGTTCGAGACGCTCGCCGTTGAGGCTGACGGGCAGGCCGGCCTCGAATCCCAAAGTGATGATGGCGGGCTCGGGCGGCGCTTGTTCCACAGGCTTGGTCAACACAAAGGCGCCGGCCGGCGGATCTTGCCAAGCGTCGGCGAGATCATTGAGGAACAGGCTTACGCCCCACAAATTGCGATCGATGATCAGCGGGCCTTCCTTGGGTTCCTCGATGGGCAAGCTGCGTTTGCGGGCGTAGTTGAGCTTGTCGGCGAGGTTTTTCAAATTCCACTCGCGCACCGGCGCCAGCACGCGCAACTTTGGGTCCTGAGCGGCGATCGCGGTTTCCATGCGCACCTGATCGTTGCCCTTGCTGGCGGCGGCGTGGGCGACGGTGGCGCAGCGCTCTTCCTGCGCCACACGCACCAACTCCTGAGCGATGAGATAGCGCGCCAGGGCCGAGCCCAGAAAACAGCTTTGCTGGTAAACCGCTCCCGCTTGCAGCACGGGAAAACAGAAATCGCTGAGGAACGCCTTGCGGCGATCGATCACCTGCGCCGCCGTCGCCCCCAGGTCGAGCGCCACTTCGCCCAGCGGCTCCAGATAGGTTTCCTGGCCGAGATTGATGGAAAGGGTGATGACCTCGAGGCCGCGCTCGTGCACCAGCCAGTGCAGCGCCAAACGCGCTTCGAGGTCGCCGTTGAAGGCCATGATCGCGCGCGGCACGTTAGAATCCCTGTGTTGTTAAGCGCCGGTTCGCAGAACCGGGCCCTTGTCCAATCCCGCACATAGCTCGTTGTAACCGATGAGCACAATAAGTCCACCACGACCGAAGGCGCCAAGGCTCGGCGCCACCCGGCCCTTATCCGGTTTTCTTGCTTGCAAGCCGCTGAATCAACGTGGATAATCGATTCAAGTTGCCATCCCTTACTACCATCCCAGTTGCGGGATAGCCTTTGCTTCTCCCCGGCCAGTGAACAGCTCGTCGCAGGAATCGCGAGCTAATCGCTTGGTATCTATTTTCCTCATTCCGGTGCCCTCTGCGGCATCCTGGGAGAACTGCACATGCCCAAGGAACCTGAGTCCTCGACCAAACCGGCGGCCAAGAAGGCTGCGGCGGCGATTCCTGAAGTTACTCAAGGTTCCCTGGACGAGCCGGACGGCAATACGGCGCCCCTGGACCGGACCGAAACCTTTCAACAGGGCACCGATGCACAGGCGGCATCGGCCGGCGGCGCCACCATCAACTTTGACAACAACAGCCCGGCGCCATCATCCCCGGATGAAACCCAGACGCTCGACGAAGCCCAGTTGGCGACCAAGGCGAAGAAAGTTCCGGCCAAACCGGCGCCGGGTGGCGCGAAAGCATCGGTGATCGGCGATTACCGGCTGCTCAAGAAGCTCGGCCAGGGCGGCATGGGCGCCGTTTACAAAGCGCACCAAATCAGCCTCGATCGCGATTGCGCCATCAAGATGCTCTCGAAGGAACTTGGCGCCAAACCCTCATTCGTGCAGCGTTTTCAGCGCGAAGCCAAGGTGATGGCCAAGCTCGATCATCCCAACATCCTGCGCTGCTTCGAAGTCGGCGAGGCCCAGGGCTTCCATTACCTGTCGATGGAATTCGTCGAAGGCGGCAGCGTCGAAGACTGGCTCAAAAAACTCGGCAAGTTCGACATCGGCGACGCCCTGCACATCGTCATCGCTGTTGCCCGCGCTTTGGAACACGCGCACGAACTGAACCTCATCCACCGCGACATCAAGCCCGACAATATCCTGATCACCAAAAAAGGCGTCATCAAAGTCGCGGACCTTGGTCTAGCCAAAGCCACCGACGACGATCTCGGCCTCACCAAAACCGGCACCGGCGCCGGCACCCCGATCTACATGGCCCCCGAACAGGCGCGCGACGTCAAGCATGTCGATGGCCGCTGCGACATCTATGCTCTAGGCGTGATGCTCTACGTCTTCCTGACCGGCGAGGCGCCGTTCCAGGGCACGACGCTGGTCGAAGTGATCGAGGCCAAGGAAAAAGGCAAATTCAAACCGATGCGCGCGCACAACAGCGAAGTGCCCGAGCGCCTCGACCTGATCGCCGACAAGATGATGGCCAAGGATGTCAAGCAGCGCTACGCCACTTGCACGGAAGTCGTCGAGGAACTGGAAGCGCTCGGACTGGCCAGCGAGCAATTGAGCTTTTTCGGCGGCGACGGCACTCCCGCACCCAGCGCTCGACGCGGGTCTCCCGACCCCGCCGCGCCGACCAAGGCGCCCGGCGCCGCCAGCAAGACGAAAGCACCCGCCGGCGGCGCCGCCACGGCCCTCACCAAAGGCTCGGCCGCCAAACCGCCGCTGCACGAAGTACCCAAAGTCGAAGCCAACATCTGGTACTGGAAATTCACCGATCCCAAGGGCCGACCGGTCAACAAGAAGGTGACGACCGAAGAAGTCGTGACACTCATCAAGAACGGCAGCATCACCAACAAGGCCCAGCTCTCAAAGACGCTGTCAAGCGGCTACCGCGCCATCGGCGCCTTCAGCGAATTCGAAACCTACTTCCGCGGCAAGATCGCCGAGAAGAAAGCCGGCCGCGGCGCCGACAAGTACAAGAGCATGCTCGAACAAATCGAAGCCGAAGAAGCCCGCAAGCAGCGCTGGAAGGGGTTGAAGAGGATCTTCGGCAACCTCGGCAGCTTCGTGGGACTGGTAGTCTGGCTCGCGGTGATCGCCGGCGCCATCGTCGGCGGGTGGTTCTTGTACAAGAAGTTCTTTCCGTAGCCAGCCCGTTGAAAAAGGGGACAGGACCTCTACGGCAAAGGTCCTGTCCCCTTTTTCAACGGCAGTCAGCCTCGTCAGCTGGTATGCTCATCGATCATGAGCGACGTCACCGGCATCTTGTCCGCCATCGAGCAGGGCGATCCGCACGCGGCCGAGCAACTCTTGCCGCTCGTCTACCAGGAGCTGCGCAAACTGGCGTCGGCGAAGCTGGCCCAGGAGGCGCCGGGGCAAACGCTCCAGGCCACGGCTCTGGTTCACGAAGCGTACCTGCGGCTCGTGAGAGGCGCCAGCGTTGACCAGCCCGCAGCGCAAGCAAGGGCTGGCTGGACCGGCCGCGGCCACTTCTTCGCCGCCGCGGCCGAGGCCATGCGCCGCATCCTCGTCGAAAACGCCCGCCGCAAAAAACGCCAGAAGCACGGCGGCGACCTGGAACGCGTCGACATCGAACTGACCAGTCTGCCGACGCGCATGTCCTCCGACGAACTCCTGGCGCTCGACGAAGCCCTCGAAAAGTTGCGGCTCGAAGACCCGGTCAAGGCGCAGCTCGTGACCTTGCGCTACTTCGGCGGCATGACCATCGAGCAGGCGTCCGAAGTGCTGAACATCTCGCGCGTGACCGCCCATCGCTACTGGACCTTCGCCCGCGCCTGGCTGCACCAGCGGATTACCGGCGACGGCGCTTCGTAGGACGGACATTCCTGTCCGTCCAGCTTTGGTGAGCGTCAAAGACGGATAGGAATGTCCGTCCTACGATTTTTCCCTCGCGCATGGAGCGCGCACGCCGTTTCCGTCGCACTGAGTCATAGAGGGGCCATGGCCCCAGGGGAGCTGGACTCGATGAACGCCGAAGAGATTCTCCAAGCTGCCGTCGAGAAAAAAACGCCGGCCGAACGCGCCGCCTTTCTGGACGGCGCCTGCGGACCCGACGCCGAGCTGCGGGCCCGGGTCGAGGGATTGCTCCAAGCGCATGAGGCAGCCGGCAGCTTCCTCGAACAGCCCCTCTTCGAGTCACCCCCGACCAGCGCGGAATCCCTCGGACTGGAAAAGCCCGGCACGGTCATCGGCCCCTACAAGCTGCTCCAGCAAATCGGCGAGGGCGGCATGGGCACCGTCTTCATGGCCGAGCAAACCGAGCCGGTCAAGCGCAAGGTCGCCCTCAAAGTCATCAAGCCGGGCATGGACTCGAAGCAGATCATCGCCCGCTTCGAGGCCGAGCGACAAGCCCTGGCGATGATGGACCACGTCAACATCGCCCGCGTCTTCGATGGCGGGAGCACAGGAGGCAGTAGGCAGAAGGCAGAAGGCAGTCAGGAGGCGGACGGTTCTTCACTGCCTTCTGCCTCCTGCCTTCTGCCTTCTGACGCCCGCCCCTACTTCGTCATGGAACTCGTCCACGGCGTGCCGATCACCAAGTACTGCGACGACAATCAGCTGACGCCGCGCGAGCGCCTGGAGCTGTTCGTGCCGGTCTGCCAGGCGATTCAGCACGCCCACCAGAAGGGGATCATCCACCGCGACATCAAGCCAAGTAACGTCATGGTTACGCTCTACGACGGCAAGCCGGTGCCCAAGGTAATCGACTTCGGCGTGGCCAAGGCGACGGAACAAAAGCTGACCGAGCGGACTCTGTTCACGCAGTACGGCACCATGATCGGCACCCTGGAATACATGAGCCCGGAGCAGGCGGAGATGAGCGCCCTGGGCGTCGATACCCGCAGCGACATCTACTCGCTGGGCGTGCTTCTGTACGAGCTGCTGACGGGCAGCACGCCGCTCTCCCACAAGCGGCTCAAGGAAGCGGCCTATGCCGAGATTCTCCGCATCATCAAGGAGGAAGAGCCGCCCAAGCCGAGCACCCGGCTGAGCGACTCGGGCGAGGCGCTGGCATCGATCTCGGCCCAGCGCCACATGGAGCCGGCCAAGCTGACGAAGCTGGTCCGCGGCGAACTGGACTGGATCGTGATGAAGTCGCTGGAGAAGGACCGCAACCGCCGCTACGAGACGGCCAACGGCTTCGCGATGGATGTGCAGCGCTATTTGGCGGATGAGCCAGTGCAGGCGTGCCCGCCGTCGGCGATCTACCGCTTCCGCAAGTTTGCTAGACGCAACAAGACGATCCTGACCACGGCAGCGCTTATTGCTTTGGCGCTGGTGCTGGGTACGGTGATCAGCGCGTGGCAGGCGGTTCGAGCCACGCTGGCCGAAGAACGGGCCGAAACCGAGGCAACAAGTGCAACGGCAGAAGCCGTTAAGGCTCAACATCAGCGCCAGCGCGCTGAGGGGAACATGCACCTGGCCCTCCAGGTACTGCATGACATGTACCGGGACATGACTGGCAAGTGGTTCGTCGATGATGCCGATCCCGAGCCGTGGCAGCGCGAGTTCTTGCAGCAGATGCTAACCTTCCACCAGCGCTTTCTTCGAGAAAACGCCGACAATCCGGCCGTGCTGTTCCAAATGGCTAAGGCTCATGGAGCAACCGGAGAGATTTATCGTGAATTAGGGGAACTCGACCAGTCCAAGGCAGCCTTTCAGCAAGCGATTCATCTGCTGAATCAGTTGCTGACCGACTTTCCCGATGACCCCAACTACCGCCAGGCGCTCGCAGGTGAGTACAACAGTTTGGGGATCCTGCTCGCCGTTACTGGGCAGCCCAAGCAGGCCGAAGACCTGTTCCGCAAATCGATCGCTCTCAAGGAAGCACTTGCGGCACAGTTTCCAAGCCAAACAATCTACCGGCTGGAACTGACGGCGGGCCATATCAACCTGGGCAGCCTGCTCCGGGGAAAATCCCGATTCGACGAGGCAGAGCAGAGCCTCCGCCGGGCGGTTGATCTCACCGAGGGCCTGACAGCGCAGGGGTCTCCTGGACCGGAGTACCAACGGAGGCAGGCAAGTAGCTGGTACCACTTGGCGCTTGTGCTGTACAACAGGCGTCGCCCCGAAGAAGCGGAGAAAGCGTACCTGCGCGCTGCCGGGATCGGCAGGAAGTTGGTGATCGACTACCCCCACCGGCCCGCTTACCTGTTCGACCTGGCCCTCTGCCTCAATAACCTGGCGCTCATGCAGGAGAGCGCTGGAAAGGGCACGCAAGCGGAAAAAACATGGCCCGAGCAGCAAGCCCTCCTGAAACAGTTGCGCGCACGGTCACCAACCAGGCCGAAATACCGCCAAAAGCTCGCTCAGAGCTATTACAACCACGGGAACCTGCTCGAAGATTTGAAGCAACGGGAGCGAGCGGAAGCAGCCCACCGACAGGCGCTGGAGCTTTGGACGGAGTTAGCCGCCGAGTTTCCCAGGAATGCGGAATACCAGAGTGACCTGGGGGCGACCCTCAACAATCTGGCCTTGCTTCTGCGCGACCGCGGCGAACTCGACCAGGCGTGCCGGCTCCTGGAGAAAGCAGTTCCGCACCAGCGAACCGCCCTGGAGGCGGACTCCCGAAATCCCCTTTATCGTGAGCATCTCGGAAATCACTGTTGGAACCTTGCTCGAATCCTCTTGCGCCTCAAGGATCACGCCAGCGCGGCCCGGTGGGCAAGGGAAGCGGCCCGACTCGACCCCGAACAGCCCGGCGACCAGAACGACTTGGCATGGTTTTTCGCCAACTTTCCGGAACCCCAATTCCGCGATCCCAAACTTGCAGTGGAGTTGGCCAGCAAAGCCGTCAAGCAGGTAGCCAGGGAAGGCGGTTACTGGAATACGCTCGGCGCCGCACAATACCGTGCCGGGGACCCGAAAGCCGCCATCGCAGCTCTCCAGAAATCGGTGGACCTAACCTCCGGCGGTAGTGCCTTTGACTTCTTCTTTCTGGCCATGGCTCGCCACAAGTTAGGGGATAAGGCTGAGGCTCGGAAGTCGTATGACAAGGGCGTCGCCTGGATGGAAAAGAAAAACTCGAAGGACGAAGAACTCCGCCGCTTCCGCGCCGAAGCCGCGGAATTGCTGGGCATTGAAAAACCAGCGCCACCGAAAGAGAACTGAGTTCCTTTGAGATTCGAGCACTAAACAAAGCGGCCGGTGAGTTCATGCCGCCAAGCAACGTCCTCACCGGCCAGAGCCTGCCCCGGACGATCGGTTTGCGCGCCCGGGACGTTGGCTTTTACATTCTATCGCAACCCACCCACGATTAGGAGATAAGTCATGAGCATCTTTTCCCGCAAGACTCGCCGTGATACCAATGTCAACACCACGCGGCCCCGATGCCGTCTGCAAGTCGAAGCGCTGGAGGACCGCTGCTTGCTCACGGCCGGCGCTCTGGACCCGACCTTCGGCACCGGCGGCCTGGTCGTCACCGATCTCGGTTCGACCTTCGAACATGCCTACGACGTGGTCATTCAGTCCGATGGCAAGATCGTCACCGCCGGGGACACGGTCCGGAGCGGCACGGGCCAGGACTTCGCTCTGGTTCGCTACAACTCCAACGGGACTCTGGACACTTCCTTCGGGACCAACGGCCGGGCGGTCACGGACTTCAAGGGGTATGGCGATGTCGCCTTGGCGGTGGCTCGGCAAGCGGATGGGAAGTTCGTGGCCGCCGGCTATGCCCGAGTCTCCGGAGTCGGTTACCCGGACTTTGCCCTGGCACGCTACAACTCGAACGGCACCCTGGACACCTCCTTCGGCAGCAAAGGCAAGGTCATCACGGCGATCAGCCAAGATACCGACATCATCGAGGCCATGGCTATCCAGGCCGATGGCAAGATCGTCGTGGTGGGATGGACGCAAAAGACGGGCACTGCGGGGACCGGCAATTTCGTCGTGGCACGCTACAACGCCAACGGCAGTCTCGATACGGCCTTCGGCACCGGCGGCAAGGTGGTCACAGACTTCGCGGGATCGCAAGATCACGCCGAGGGCGTGGCCATCCAGGCGGACGGCAAGATCGTCGTGGTCGGAAAAGCCGCCGTCAACAACCAGAACAATTTCGGCATCGTTCGGTACAACGCGAACGGCAGCCTCGATCTGTCCTTCGGCAACCAGGGCAAGGTGACCACCAGCATCGGAGACGGAGACCTCCGCGGTTGGGCCTACGACGTGGCCATCCAGGCGGACGGTCGCATCGTGGTTGCGGGAGACTACACCTACTTCCCGCCCGGGGTCACGTCCTACGTCCTCCGTGGAATGGCGGTGACGCGCTACGAGAGCCAAGGAGCCCTCGATCAGGGCTTCGGCACGAACGGCGTTGTCACGATCGCTCCATCGGGAAAGGATCTGTCAGGCCAATCTCTCGCCATCCAGGCCAACGGCAAGATCGTCGTGGCGGGTTGGTACTACGGCTACCCCGACTTTGCCGTGGCCCGCCTGAACGGCCTGGACGGCAGCCTCGATACCACTTTCGGCACCAGCGGACTGGTCACGACGGATTTCGGACCTACCTTCGGCGTGACGAACTCCACGGACATCGCCAACGCCGTGGCCATTCAAGCAGACGGCAAGATCGTGGCGGCGGGCTCGTTCGCAAACCCCAGCACCAACAACGTCGATATCGCCCTGGCCCGCTACGAGGGCGACGCGCCGCTGCAAGCCGCCTCCGCCGCGCCGAATCCGAGCGCCACGCTTCTGACCGATTCCCAGGTGCAGCCACTCCTCAGCGAGGCCCTCGCCCGCTGGCAGGCGAGCGGGGTCGATGTCTCCGGGCTGGGGCAACTCGATATCCGCATCACGAACCTGGGCGGCAACTACCTCGGCATGACGGACGGCAACACGATCTGGCTCGACGACAACGCCGCCGGCTGGGGCTGGTTCGTCGATCCGACGCCGCATAGCGACTCCGAGTTCACACGGCCCGGCAACCAGGGCGAACAGAATCGCATGGACCTGCTCACGGCACTCGCCCATGAGATCGGCCACCTGCTGGGCCAGGAACACGCGGACGACGGAGTGATGCACGAGACGCTGGCTGCCGGTGTGCGAGGAACGCCTAGCGGCGGCACGGTATTCGCGGACTTCCTGGGGATCGATTGGTACTCGGCAGCAGCGGCGTTGTCGCCGACCGCCGGGCGCAAGTTTTGAAGTTACGCGCGCTGAGCCCCGTTAGGGGCGGCAGTCAATATCCAGGGGCGGAAGCCCCTGGATGCGAGGTAGTTGGATCGACAAGCCCCGCAGGGGCGACAGAAACGGCGACGCAGGCGTAATCTGTCGCGCCTATCGGGGCTTTGAAGTGCATCACCTTGTCCGCCAGGGGCTTCCGCCCCTGGCTATTGACTGCCGCCCCTCCGGGGCTGAGTAGCGCCGCCAACGCGACCATCGTCGATGGTCAGGCCGTGGGCACCATCCTCGACAACGAGCCGCGCATCTCCATTAGCGACGTGGCCATGAAGGAAGGCAAGAAGGGCCAAACGACCCTGTTCACCTTCACGGTCACGCTCTCGGCCGCCTACGATCAGGCGGTGACGATGTTGTTCCGCACCGTGTACGGCACCGCGAAGACCAGCGATAAAGACTACATCGCCAAGACCGGCACGTTGACCTTCGCCCCCGGTGAGACGACGAAGACGATCACCCCCCCTTCTCCCCCCTTTCAAAGGGGGGGCAGGGGGGGTCGAAGGGCGACAGCAAAAAGGAGGCCAATGAGACGTTCTACCTCGACCTGTTCGGCAACAGCAGCAATTCGCTGTTCACCAAGAATCGTGGTGTGGGCACGATTCTGAATGATGATTAGGCAGCGCCGCGGGCTGGGGCTGGTTCGTAGACAAGACGCCGTGAGAGGAATCCGAGTTCTACCGGACCGGCAACCAGGGCGCCTCTC
>Ga0080064_1002929_pt1 | contig 26834 bp, 21 predicted proteins | sample Subgrocontami54m_FD_69260 | JGI IMG/M metagenome (GOLD analysis project Ga0080064, IMG submission 69260) | Subsurface groundwater microbial communities from S. Glens Falls, New York, USA - GMW46 contaminated, 5.4 m (SPADES assembly) (version 2) ...
GCCGCGAGCAGGGCGAGGTGCTGCCTGACGATCGCGAGCGCCAGGGCCAGCCCGGGCGTGTCGGCCGGATGCGCGTGAAGCTGCAGTTCCAGGCACTCCTGCGCGTTGCGGGCGCCGACCCCGGTGGGATCGAAGTTCTGCAGATGCTTGAGCGCGATCTGAAGCTCCTCGGGCTCGACCCCGAGTTCCGGCGGGATGAGTTGCGCGAGTTCATCGAGCGGCATGGTCATGTAGCCGTATTCGTCGAGCGCGTCGATCAGCAGCGCGACGAGGCTGCGGTCGCGCGGCTCGAGCATGGTGAGCGCGAGCTGCGACAGCAGGTGCTCCCTCAGGCTGGGCGACTCGGCCGCGATCTGGGGAAAATCGGAGTCGTCGCCGTCGTCCCGCGTCCCGCCGGAGATCGGGGCATCGGCGTACCAGTCGATCTCCGCCTGCTTTTCGGCCGGAGTTTCCGCGGCCTGGGGGTCGGCGGGCGAAGCGGCCGCGGTCTCGCCCTCGCCGTCCGCACGCGCGTAGGTCGCTGCGGGAGGCTGGGAATCGGATTCGGCATCCTCGCGCTCGAGCAACGGATTCTCCGCCAGGAACTTCTCGAGCTCCTGGTTGAGCTCCAGCGTCGAGAGCTGCAGCAGGCGTATCGACTGCTGCAGCTGCGGCGTCAGCGTGAGGTGCTGGGAAAGTCTGAGCTGGAGTGCCTGCTTCATTGGATACGCGATACGCGCCGGTTCTACAGGCGGAAGTGCTCGCCGAGGTACACGCGGCGCACGCTTTCATTATAAACAATTTCGTCCGGCTTGCCGGAAGCGAGCACCGATCCGTCGTTGATGATATACGCGCGGTCGCAGATACCGAGGGTTTCGCGCACGTTGTGGTCGGTGATGAGAATGCCGATCGAGCGTTCCTTCAGGAAGCGGATGATGCGCTGGATGTCGAGCACGGCGATGGGATCGATGCCCGCGAAGGGCTCGTCGAGCAGGATGAAGCTCGGCCGGGTCGCGAGCGCGCGTGCGATCTCCACGCGCCGGCGTTCGCCGCCCGAGAGCGACAGCGCGACCGACTTGCGCAAGTGCGCGACGTTGAGGTCCCGGAGCAGCCCCTGCAGGCGTTCCTCGATCGCCGCTTCGGGCATGTCCTGCAGCTCGAGCACCGCGCGTACGTTCTCCTCCACCGTGAGCTTGCGGAACACCGATGCCTCCTGGGGCAGGTAGGAGAGGCCCATGCGGGCGCGCCGGTGCATGGGCATGCGGCTGATGTTCTGCCCGTCCAGGAAGATCTGGCCGCCATCGACGGCAATCAGGCCTACGATCATGTAGAAGCAGGTCGTCTTGCCCGCGCCGTTCGGCCCCAGCAATCCCACCACCTCTCCGCTGCGGACTTCCAGCGAGACGTCCTTCACCACCACGCGCGACTTGAAGCGCTTCTTCAGCGCATCGGCCCTGAGCTGGCTCATGGTGCGCGCGTTCCGCCCGGGTGCGGCACGGGATGCTTCGGCACGGGTGCTATTCCTGGCGGGGGCCGGTGATCGCCGGCGCGGGCTTCAGCTCGAGCGGCGCGGAGGGCCCGGGCGTACTCCCCTTCTTGGGCATGATCACGGCCCTGACGCGGCCGTCGCGGCTCTCCGCCGAAGCGTCCTTCGCCGCCTGGACGGTGAAATACTCGGTCCTGGAGTCGTAGGAGATATAGTTGCCGCGCACGTCGTCGCCGCCTTCGCGGCGCAGTCGCGCCTGGTTGAAGAGCTGGACGCGGTCGGCCCGACCGTCGTATTCGATGCGCTCGGCTTCGCCGTCGATGTATTCGTCGCTGCCTTCGCGCTTCTGGCGGAACGTGGCCAGCTTGCCGAGCGCGACGCCGGACTGGAAGCCTTCCTTGTCCTGCCGCACCGTCAGGCGGTCGGCTCGTATGAGCAGCGTGCCCTGCGTCAGGACGACGCGTCCCTCGAAGACCGCCGTCTTCTGCGCATCGTCGGCATTCATGCGGTCGGCTTCGATGTTGACCGGCCTGTCGCGGTCGGCGCGCTCCGCGCGCGCCGGGCTCGCCATCGCCAGCATGGCCAGCCCGACCGTCAGGGCGGCCACTGCGCGCAGCACCTCACCTCCCGGACTGGTCAAAGCTGCCCCGCACATTGGAAAAAAGCTCGAGCCGTCGCCCTTGCCTGTGGTACTCCATGCCGACCCCGGAAAGCACCGACTTGCCCTCGGTGATCGTCACGGGCTCGTTGGTTCGCGCGACGCTTCCCTCGTCGAGCACGTGGAGATAATTGGTGCGTATCCGCAGCTCCGACTGCTCCGGCGTCGCCGCGCGCACCACCAGCACGTTGCCGTGGAAGGAAGCCTCGACGCCGTCGTGGCTGACGGTCCCCCGCTCGGCGGTGATGGTGACGTCGGGCCCTTCACCCCGCCGGACGAAACGCGGCGCGGAAAGTTCCGTCGAATCGTCGTCGGCGAAGTGGGTCATCCGGCTCGCGGCGAGCGAGTATTGCTCGCGCCCGCGCTCGTCCAGGCGGGTCACCGTGAAATTGTCGACGATCGCATCGGGGTCGTGCCGGCCCCGCCCGGAGTCGCCGCCGGCGGGCGTCTCGACCGCGATGCGCAACCAGAAAGTGAGCGCCGCCAGGAAGAGCACGAGCAGCAGCGGCAACAGGTTGGAGACCCGGATTCTCACGCGAGATAGCCGGCGATGGCGCGCTCGAGCGTGTCCTGGGAGCGCATGATGAATTCGCAGACCTCGCGCGCCGCGCCCCGTCCGGCCTCCGCGCGCGCGACGTAATGCGCGCGGCTGCGGACGGCCTCGGGGGCCGAAGCCACCGTGGCGGCGAACCCGCATCGCACGAGGACGGGCAGATCGACGAGATCGTCGCCCATGTAGCCCGCCGCGGCGGCGGCGAGCCCGCGGCCGGCGATCATGGCCTCGAAGGCGCGCGCCTTGTCGCCGGCGCCCTGGTGCACGAGATCGATGCCCAGTTCCTCGGCCCGCAGTTCGACCACGCGCGAGCGGCGCGCCGTGAGCAGGCCCACCGTGACGCCGCTCTCGCGCAGCATCTTGATGCCGTGACCGTCGAGCGTGTGGAACGCCTTCATTTCCGCGCCGCTGTCCGAAAGGTAGAGGCTGCCGTCGGTAAGCACGCCGTCCACGTCGAAGACCATGAGCCTCAGGCGCCGCGCGCGCGCCGCCGCGTCCGCATCGGCGTTCGCGTCCATGTTTAAGCCGGCACACCCGGAACCAAACAGGTTCCCGTGATTTGCCATCCAAAATCGGGAGACCCAGAAAAACCCGAAATCTCACCCAATTGTGTCAACACTTGAGTCATAAGCGACTAAATCACTTTCGCCCTGAACAGGTCGTGCATGTTGAGCGCGCCGACGAGCCTGCCCTCGTCCGTGACGACCAGGAGCTGGTTCACCTTGTAGCGCTCCATGTACTGGACGGCTTCGGCAGCGAGCCTGTCGGCGGCGATGGTCCGCGGGTTGCGGGTCATCAGGTCGGCAATCCTGATCGTGCGCACGTCGCCCACGCGCTCCAGCGCGCGGCGCAGGTCGCCGTCGGTGAAGATGCCGGCGACGCGCGCCTCGGCGTCGAGGACGGCCGTCATGCCCATGCGCTTTTGCGACATTTCGAGCATGGCTTCGGAGAAATTCGCGGTATCGGGCACCTGCGGCACGTCGGCGCCGGTGCGCATGACATCAGAGACGTGCGTGAGCAGCCTGCGCCCGAGCGCCCCACCCGGATGCTTGCGCGCGAAATCCTTCTCGCTGAACCCGCGCGCGTCGAGCAGCGCGATGGCAAGCGCGTCGCCCAGGGCGAGCGCAGCGGTCGTGCTTGCCGTCGGCGCGAGGTTGAGCGGGCATGCCTCCTGCGCCACGCGCGCGTCCAGGTGCACGTCGGCCTGCTCGGCGAGCGTGGACTTGTCGTTGCCGGTGATGGCGATCAGCTTGGCGCCCTCGCGCTTGATCACCGGGATGATGGTGAGCAGCTCGGCCGATTCGCCGGAATACGAGAGCGCCACCAGCACGTCGTCGTGCTGGATCATGCCGAGGTCGCCGTGGCCGGCCTCGGCCGGATGCACGAAGAAGGCGGGGGTACCGGTACTCGCCATGGTCGAGGCGATCTTGCGGGCGACGTGTCCGGACTTGCCGATCCCGGAAACGACCACGCGGCCACGGCAATCCAGGATGAGTGCGACCGCTTCGAGGAACTGCCGGTCGAGCCGCGGAATCAGCGCCGAAATCGCCTCTGCCTCGATGGCGAGCACTTTGCGCGCGAGTTCCAGCGCGGTCGTCGAAACCACAGGATGGTTGGCGCGCGATGCAGCGGTTATCATAGGCACCGAGTATACCAGAGGGCAACGCCCGATTTCCCGCATGCGACAATGGCTTAGAGGCTGTTTGGGGTCGACTGGTACGGCCTCGTTCTCAGCGGAGCATGAAGGGAGGCCACCCTTCATGTCAATGGGCCTTTGGCGATGACGAGCGCGCTGGAGCTGGTGCTGATCTTCCTCGCCAGCGCGGTGCTGGTGGTGGTGGTGTTCCGGGTGCTCCACCTGCCCCCGCTGCTCGGCTACCTGCTCGCGGGCATCGCCATCGGCCCGCACGCCCTGGGCTGGATCCCCGAGTCGAAGGAGGGACGCTATCTCGCCGAGTTCGGCGTCGTGTTCCTGATGTTTTCCATCGGGCTGGAGTTCAGCCTGTCCAAGCTGTTCCAGATGCGGCGCAACGTATTCGGCCTGGGGTTCGCCCAGGTTGCCGTGACGCTCGCGGTGGGATTCGCGGCCTGCGCGGCCGCGGGCATCGACTGGAAGCAGGGCCTCGTGCTCGGCGGAGCGCTCGCCATGTCCTCCACCGCGATCGTCGTCCGGATGTTCGCCGAGCGGCTCCAGCTCGAAACCCCGCACGGGCGCCAGGTGCTGGGGGTGCTGCTGTTCCAGGACCTCGCGGTGGTGCCGTTCCTGATCTTGATTCCCGCGCTCGCACTGGGAGGAGCGGATCTCGCAACAACGCTCGTTTTCGCGCTCGGCAAGGCGGGCGCCGTGCTGATCGTGCTGCTCTTCCTCGGGCAGAAATTCATGCGCGGGTGGTTCCACATCATCGCCCGCCGGCGCTCGCACGAGCTCTTCATCCTCAACGTGCTGCTCATCACGCTCGGCCTCGCCTGGCTCACCGACCAGGCCGGATTGTCGCTGGTGCTCGGGGCCTTCCTCGCCGGCATGCTGATCGCCGAGACCGAGTACCGGCACCAGGTCGAGGAGGACATCAAGCCGTTCCGCGAGGTGCTGCTCGGTCTGTTCTTCGTCACCGTCGGCATGCAGCTCGATTTGCGCGTGGTGCGCGACAACCTTGCGCTCGTGGCATTCCTTGGCGTCGTGCCGGTGCTGTTCAAGCTCGTGGCGGTGGCGGGGCTGTCGCGCGCGTTCGGCGGGGCGCCTGGAACGGCGCTTCGGGCCGGGCTCGCTCTCGCCCCCGCGGGGGAGTTCGGCCTCGTGATCGTCGCACTCGCGGCGGGTCTGGGCGTCCTGGGCACCGAGATCACGCAGGTGGTCTCGGCCGCGATGCTGCTCTCGATGCTCGCCGCGCCCTTCCTGATCCAGTACAGCGACAAGCTGGTGCTGCGCCTGACCTCGAGCGAATGGATGCTGCGCTCGCTCGAGCTGCACCGGATCGCGGTGCAGAGCATCGCCACCGAGGGCCACGTCATCATCGGCGGTTACGGACGCACGGGGCAGAGCCTCGCGCACCTGTTCGAGCGCGAGGGCGTCCGCTACGTCGCTCTCGACCTCGATCCCCAGCACGTGCACGAGGGGGCCGCCGCGGGGGAGCCGGTGGTCTACGGCGACTCGACGCGGCGCGACGCGCTGATCGCGGCGGGGATAGGCCGCGCGAGCGCCATGGTGATCACGTTCGCCGACACGCACTCGGCGCTGCGCATCCTGCACCATGCGCGGAGCCTCAATCCGGGGCTGCCGGTGATCGTGCGCACGCTCGATGACGACGACCTGGACAAGCTCATCGCGGCGGGCGCGGCGGAAGTCGTGCCGGAGACCTTCGAATCGAGCCTGATGCTCGCCTCGCACGCGCTGGTGCTGGTGGGCGTCCCGCTCAAGCGCGTGGTGCGCCGCATCCGCGACGTGCGCAGCCACCGCTACAGCCTGCTGAGGGGTTTCTTTCACGGCGACTCGGACGAGCCCGATACGGGCGACGAGGCGCGCGAGCTGCGCCTGCATTCAGTCCGGCTGGAGCCGCGCAGCTACGCGGCAGGCAGAGCGCTCGGGGATCTGCGCCTGGAAGCCACCGGTGCAAGCGTCAAGGTGCTCCGGCGGCGCGACGCGCGCATCAGCGCCCCGCCCGCCGACACCACGCTGGAGGAAGGCGACGTGGTCGTGCTGCTTGGCAATCGCGAGCAGCTCGAAGCCGCGGAGATGCGGCTGCTGCGCGGCTGAGACGGCGGAATCGCGGCGAAAAAAGGCCCGCGCAAGGCGGGCCTTTTTCAAAACTAACCGCTGCTAGATCATAGTTGCTTGCAAACCAAGTATTGGTTAGTACCGTTCTCGACGTACGCATCTCCAGGCTGCTGCAGCGCCCTGAGGTCGTCGTTGGGCTTCGCCTGAAGCAGGCCGCGGATCTGACCCGAATTGTTGGTGCCGTCGTCCATCTGGGTATCAACGGCGACGGCGATCTTGTCGGGCAGGTTGGAGGTGCACATGATGTTTGTCAGGAAGCCGAGCGCATTCGCGGCAGCCGTGCCGGTCGCGACGCCAACGATACCGCCGACCGCGTTGTTCGCCTGCTGTCCGGCCGCTGCGCCCGCCGCGGTCGGCCCCGGGACAAAGCCGGCGAGCCTGAGGTGCCACCAGAACAGGTTGTTCTCCTGAGCATTGGTCGGTGCTGCTGCCAGGACCGTATTGTAGGTGCCGTTGTATTGACCGTTCCCGTCGCCCGCGACGGCACCGGCCCAGCGCGTCGCAGCGTTCAGATCGTCGCCGGGCAGGGCGCGATAGCGGTCCTGGTAGGAGTACAGCGCCGCGGACAGGCCGTTGAAGTCGTTGATCACGTTCTTGATCTTGGCCTGGGTGATCATCTCCTGGCCTTTGAGGATCCCGCCGAGGAGAAGTCCGATGATCACGAGTACGATCGCGATCTCAACCAGCGTGAAACCTCTTTGCCGTTTCTGCGTCATTTAGCCCTCCAGCTTGACCAGTGAACGGAATGACAGACGCAAGAAAGGTGCCTGATTCAAAGTGGAAAAAAGAGGGTTTTGTGGCATATTTCACAGGTTGAGTGTTGAAATTCGGACGAATTAGACGGAATTCCGACAATTTCCTTATTTTCTAGGAACATGCACACGGTTCTTAAGACGGTCTTCAATCTCGTGTAAACGCTGCTCCAGGAAACGTGCTTCGGCCGGGTCGGTCACGGACCCGCTGGCGAGGAAACCGCCGATCATGACGCGGGCGGTCTCCAGTTCGTCCATGTCCTCCAGGATGAAGGCTTGCATCTGCCTAGCCCACAGGGGGACGCTCGGCCCGGTCGCGTGTTGCTGAATGGCGGCGGCGTAGCGCCGGGCGAGCGGCAGGTCATTCAGTCGGTGCTTGGCGATCACGGCCGCATGGGCGAGCCAGGGCCAGCGGCGTTCCGGATCGAGCAGGAACTGCTCGTACACGAAGTCCAGCATTTTCCGCGCTTTCGCCTCGTCCGGAACTTCCGCATACAGCCGGCTTGCGGCGAGCAGCGGATATTGGCCCGTGGGGTCGAGGCGCAGGACGCGAGATAACCACTGCTGCACGACCTCGTAATCGAGGGATCGATAGGGCGTCACGCTTCCTGCCCGGTAGTCGAACGCCTGGAGGTAGAGCATCAGCAGCTTCGCAAGCGGTATCGGGTCTCCGAAGGAGGCCAGCCGCAGGCTGGACATGCCGGGCGGCGGCGGGAGATCCGACGCCTCCGGAAGTTCGACCGGCTGCCAGCTCTTGAAGGAAGCCTGGCCGATCAGCGCGGCGGCGAGGACCGCGAGCACGCTCCTGGGGACATGGCTGACAGGGCGCTCGGACACTACAGATTCTTGCGGTGCAGGTCGAACAGCGTCGCGCTGGAAATCAGCACGACGTAGAGCGCGCCCTGGCCCAGGAGCCCGAGCGCCTCGCCAGTGCCGGGGGAGGCGCCGAGCAGCCACTCGGTTCGGGTCATCCTGTCGATGCCGGGCAGGATCAGGGCGATTGCGTTGACGACCGCGGTGATGACCGAGTCGGCGATCGTGTGCTCGTTGGTGACAGACGCGCTGGCGATGACCTGCATCGCCGTCATCGAGCGGGACAGTAGATAGAATCCGGCCGTCGCGGCGAAGGCAGAGAGCACCTGGGTGAGCGAGACGACGCAGAAAAGACTGACCGAGGCAACGATCATGAGCTCGCACATGAGGGACGCCGCCCATACCAGCACGCCCGACACGGGCGCAAACAGTGCGAGCGGCAGGGAGAAGCCCACGGCGAGGGCGGCGGCGACCAGTGAGTATCCGGCGAGCTTGGCCACGAAGTACGTCGATCTCGGGACCGGCTGCGAGAGCAGCAGCTCTGTCACTTTGTCGTTCGCTTCGCGTACCATGCTGGTAATGACGAACGTCGCGACGATGAATACAGCCGCAACGCGCAGCAGCGCGGCAAGCAGCGCGAGCTGGATCTGCAGCGATTCCGCGATGGCGACCTGGTTCAGGAATTGGGCCAGTGCGAGCGATGCGCCGACCACGGCCGCTGCGAGCCAGGCCAGCCGGTTGCGCAACGCTTCGAGCACCGTCGTTCCGGCGACTGTCAGAATGAAACTCAAGGCAGCGTCCGCAAGAAAGGGGATAGGGCGAATGAAGGTCGAATCATCGCAATCAGGATGGCACAAATCGTGCCCGTGCCGGAAGGTTTTCCGCTGCAACGGACCGCGGGGCTGAGCGAGTGAACGCGAATCGGGGCGGGCAGACGATTGCGGCCGGCAAAGTGGCGCAGGTGCCGCAACTGGTGACGGTGCGATTCTGGCGCGCCATGTTCCTCGCCATGCTGGTGCTGCTGCACCTTGCGGCCATGCGCGGGGCCGAGGACTTGTGGGCGCGTGCGCTCATGCTCGCGCACTTCGGGCTGTTCATCATCTGGCAGCCCTTTATGCGCGGCGAACGGCGCCTGACGTCCCCGCAGGTCGTCGGCATCCTGGCGATCTCGGCCGCCATCCTGTTCTTCCTGAACTGGTGGCTAATCGCGCTTTGGGTGAGCGTGTTCGCCGGCATCGTGGGCGGGAAGGTATTCCTGTTCCAGGCGCGCTGGCTGCGCCGCTTCTACCTGCTGGTCCTGTTCTACGTGGTCGCGCTTCTGCTGCTGTGGATCGTCCCCAACACCTTGCTCGCCGAGGGCCTGTCCCGCGACCTTCAGCCCCTCGCCCAGTACGGGCTGCCGGTGCTCTTCATCGCCATGGCGGCCATCCCCGCCGAGCCCGACTCGGCCGAAACGCCGCAGATCATCGACTTCTTCTATTCGACGCTGATCTTCCTGCTGCTCGTGGTGCTGGTGCTGGGCACGCTCGCATTCATGCGGGTCGGCCATGCTACCTACGGCCCGGCGCTCACCAACAGCCTGCTGATCATCGCGGTCGTGCTGTTGCTGCTCTCGCTCGCGTGGAACCCGCGCGGCGGATTCGCCGGGCTGTCGATGTATTTTTCCCGGTACCTGCTGTCGATCGGGCTTCCGTTCGAGCAATGGTTGTACTTTCTCGCCGAGCTGTCGCAGATGGAGACCCGGCCCGAGCGTTTCCTGAGGGAGGCTTGCGCCGGGCTCGCGCGCCTGTCCTGGGTCTCGGGAGGCGCCTGGCGGACGGCCACCGAATCGGGGGAGTTCGGCAGCCTCTCCAAGCACTCGGTCGAGTACGCCAACCAGATCATGCAGCTGCGGCTCTATACCCGCCCGGCGCTCTCGCCGTCCCTGACCTGGCACTTCCATCTGCTCGGACAGCTCCTCGGGGAATTCTACATCGCCAAGTTGCGCGAGCAGAAGCTCCAGCAGCAGACCTACGTGCAGGCGGTGCACGAGACCGGCGCTCGCATGACCCACGACGTCAAGAACCTGCTGCAGTCCCTCAACGTCCTGTGCGGCGCCGTGGAGCGCGACACGGACGCCACGGAGCTCGCCGCGCTGATGCGCAAGCAGCTGCCCGCGATCACGCTGCGCCTGCAGCAGACGGTGGAGAAGCTGCAGAAACCGCAGGGCGAGAGCGGCCAGCTCGTTCCAGCGCGCACCTGGTGGGAAGGCTTCCAACGCGGCTACCAGAACCGGGACCTCGAGTTCCGGACAGGTGACATCGACGAGACCGTGCTCGTTCCGAAGGAGTTGTTCGACAGCGGAGGGGACAACTTCCTGCAGAACGCCATGCGCAAGCGAAGGCTCGACGACAGCGTCGGGATACGCGTGCGGTTCCGCTGCGCGGACCTGATCGAGCTGTCGGTGTGCGACAGCGGCGCGCCGGTCGCCCCCGAGGTGCTGCAGGGGCTGCTTCGCGGGCCGGTACCTTCGGAGTCCGGCTACGGCATCGGCCTCTACCAGACCGCGCGCCTGGCGGAGATATCGGGCTTCTCGATCGTCCTTTCGGAGAACGAGCCGGGCAAGGTCTGCTTCACGCTCAGGGGCCAGGCCAAGCGGCCGGAGCCGCAGTCCTGACCGTTCGGCAGGGCGCTTACGGCAGGCGGCCTGCGCTCACCATTCGAGCGATCAGCGTCGACGGCGAAATCCATGCAACGATGTCGTCGAATTCGCAGTAGAGCGTTCCCGCCGTGTCGCTGCAACCGGTCGCACTCGAAGTCTGATTGCGGCTGTAATACGCATAGCCGAGATACCAGGTCGCCGATGGCGTCGCTGTCGTCGTGCCGTTCGAGTTGGCGGCTTCGTCGGCTCCCGCGCTCGCGGTCAGTTGCGTGCCGTTGGACTGATACGCGCCGTAGCCGTTCTTTCCGTGCGATACGAACACGGCGGGCAGCCCCTTGCCCAGCGGCGTGATGACGGAGTGATCGCTGTCGCTTCGGGTGAGGACTGCGATATCGCCGAGCGTGCACAGCGCGAACGACGACTGCGACGGCGCAGTGGTCAAGTCGCAGTTGGAAGCCGGGTTGGATGCCGTTTGATCCGCGGGGCTCAGGGGATTCGTGTTCGCCTGCGCAAGGTAGGTCCCAGGCAGGTATGCGGTTGCGCGGGATTGCCAGGTCGTCAGGCTCTGGTCATCGGCGAAAGCCGGCGAAACCCGATACGCAATGCGCCGCCCCCACGCATCGGCTTCCGGAACGCCGAGCGTGGACCACGGTACGACGCCCAGGACCGTGTAGCAGCGCTTGTTCGTCGTGTCGTACTGCTCGGCGCCGGCCGCGATCTGCGCGGGTGCCCAGGTCACGGTATCGATGCTGCCCGCGGGCGTCTGGCCTCGTGCGGGACAGGGGAGTCGGCCGTTGGCTTGCGCAAAACCGGTGACGGCATCCTTGACCTGATCCAGCGTTCGCCGGGTCTCCAAGGTGCTGCGCAGCTCCATCTGCGCCGAGAATGGGATCATGGAACTCGCAAGCAGCAGACCGACGATGAGCAACGCGACCGCGAGCTCCGTCAGCGTGAAGCCCGGGCAATCGACGGGACGGCGGCGCGGCGAACTCATGGCGACAGCACCACGACCCGATCGTTGATCGACGAGGGGGCGCCGCTCCGATGCTCGAAGATGGAGTCCGATGCGGAGGCGTTCTCGCCTTCCAGGTAGTTTGCGATGCTCGAGGACGGCCGGGCAGTGCCGTTTGTCGAGCGACCCGCGAGCACCACGATCGCACGCTTGTTGTTGGCGGGCGACGCATAGTACGAAGGCATGCTGTTCACCTGCAGGCAGGGGGGCGTGCCGGGCAGGGGATTGCACGCGGAGCCGCCTCCCGGAAGATATCCGCGAGACACTGCGTAATAGGTGGTGCGATACCACTCGTTCGCGATGAACCATCCAGCGTAGGGGTCGGCGGAACTGGTGACCGGGCTGACCAGGACATCGGGAATCGTGACCTTCATCGTGCGCGTGAACGAGGAACTGCTGTACTTGGAATAGCTGTGGGTGCCCTGAAAACGTACCGTCCCGACGCCGGCTGAGGTCAATGTCCCGTCGATCGCCGTGGACGACATGGCCCGTGCCGCGCCCCCCGAGGAGGTCACTGTTACCTCGCTCGCGTCCGGGAGGTTTGCGAAACTCGTGCCCGCATTCGTGCCGATATCCCCCGTCGCCTTGAAGCTCGGATCGACCATGCAGTAGCGCTTGGGCGAGCACGTGGCGACCGAGTCGAGCGAATGCATCGTGAAGCTGCATTGCCAGCCGGGCAGCGCGACCGTGACGCACGAAATTCCGGTGATCGATCCGGCGATGCCGCCGGTCAGGGTGACGATGCCGGAGCCGCTGGTCCACGGATAGGTCGCCGAGGCGGTGATCGGCAGCAGTCCGCTGCTCAGATTCGGCGATACGCCGTTCAAGGTGGTGTCGCCGGCGTACGCGCTCTGGGACCGGGTGCTGCCCGGATTGTTGGCGCCCGGGCTGGGATTGTCGAACTTGGAGGGGAAGGGGAAGGCGCTCCACTGTGTGAAATAGGTAGCGACGTAGGGTTTGATATCGCGTTCGATCATGGTGGCGACGACGGGTTCGACGACCGCGAACAGGTCGGCGCCAGTAATCGGGAGCAGTAGGTCGTTGAATACGAAACTGCCCGTGGAGGCGTCCCGGTCGTCGGGGAAGACCCGGGTCTCGAAAGCATAATCGCCGGTGACCGCGTTCGCACCTTCGAGGTAGCTGGATGGATCGTTGGCATGAGCTGAGTCGCGGACTTGGTTCTGCACGGGGAGGCCAGGCGCGATCACGACGGCAATGACCCCGCTCGCGCTGGCCGGACCGCTGATCGTGATCTGGCCGGGCGTGTCGCTGTTGATGATGGTGGTGCCGGACTTCTTCCGGAAATTCCCGGAAACTGCGTACCACAGCCGTTCCCCGCTGCCGTCGCGAAGGTCGGGCGCGTTGATGGTATTCCACGGCAGCCGCCCGATCTGCTGAGACGTCTGATCACAGGTGGACTCCTGGTAGCCGTCGTTGTCGGTATCCGGGCAGGGAAGGGAACCTGGCTGGGTCGACTCGTGGTTCGCGGCCCACGCAATCAGCGCCTGCTTGGCCGCGATGAGCGCGTCCCGGGTGCGCTGATCGCGCTCGGCGTACACCTCGGCGGTGGTCTTGCTGAGCCCGGTGGCGACCAGGTAAGCGCCGACCAGCACCAGGAACGTGATCAGCGCGAGCATTGCCATGCCGGCCTGACGTGTCCTGCCCGGGTGCAGGTTCGGAGGGTGCATGCTCGGCGCTGCCCCTGGCCCGCGACTAGCGTGGCGGGGGCGTCTTCCCCACTTTGAGCTTGCCCCCTGCCAGACTGTCCCGCGTCTCGCCGCGCGCCTCGTCCCGGGTCTGGCCGATCTTCAGCGTGACCATCGGCTCGCCTTCCCCGGCCTGGATGGTCACGCGCGACGGGTCGCTGCTTCGATAGCGGTCTTCCTGAGGCACGCCGTTGATCCAGGTCGTGGTCTTGCCGCTGGAGCGCGATACGTGGCCGTTCACGGTCAGCGAACTCTCGCGCGTCACCAGCGCCTCCTGCGCGTTGGTCGCGCGACGCCGGTCGAGGTCCTCGCGTTGCTGGGGCGTGAAGAACAGGCGCCCCAACTCCTCCGCCGTGCCTGTAGCCGGGATACAGGTGAAGGCGGCGAGCGCGGCGAGAAGAAGCGTTTGCTTCATGCCGCGTCCGGGGTCTTGAGCGTGATCATGTCGACCACGCAATTCGCGCGCAGCCTGGGCCGCATCGGCCCTCCCCCTCCGCCGGCACCCTCGACGCGCGAAATGTTGCAGCTTCTCGGCGAAACGAGGGAATTGCCCGCCGCTTCAAGGTCGGCGAGAAAAGCGAGCAGGTCTCCCTCGTGTAGGAGCTGCATGTCCAGCTTGAGCCTGCTCGCCATGAAGGTCGCGCTGTCGCTCTTCCGGGTCTGTACGACGCCCGGGTAGTCCACGACGCGCTGGGCGTCGACGGTGTAGCGGATCTCGAAGAGGCGCCGCCGCTGCCGGATCGCCGCGATGGATTCGATCCACTCCAGGCGCTTTTCGGCGCCGACCATGCCCCGGCTCGCCATCTTCTCGAAGTAGACGAGGTTGTCCCGGATCTCGCGCTCTTCCTCGGCGACGCGCGAGACCCGGTCCCGCGTCGACCGGAGCTGGTCCTGCGCCGCCTTCCGGGCCTTTCTCGCCTCGACCAGACGAGTGTCGGACACCATCAGCGCAGCGGCGCCGATCCCGATCAGGATCAACGCCGCGGCAATAGGACCGCGCAAGCGCTTCAGGAAGGAGCGATCGAGCGTCATGATCCGATCCTGCGGCTGACGGTGACGCTGAACTTGGGCGCCTCGCCGCGCTCCTCCTCGCTGACGTCTCCCGCCACCGACTTGTCGGCGAGGAAGTCGAACGGCATTTGCGTGCCGATCACCTCCAGGCCGGGGCGCTGGCGGAGGGAGTCGACGAACTGCGACACGATCGCTTTCATGGCGCGGTAGTCGCCGCCTTGCACCCCGGTGATGCGCGCCGAGATCTCCGCCACTTCGAACAGCCGGCTCGGCGCGGGCTTTGCAGCTTCTGCGGCCGGTGCGCCGCGCCGACCTTCGGGCTTCGACACGTCGGTGGCGCCGCGCGAACGGGGGTTGCCGGTGATCTCCCAGTCGAGCCTGTCCAGGTCGATCTGCGGCACGGTCGCGAGCGCCGTGCCGATCTCCGCGAGAAACGGGCCCGGGAGCACGGTCTGGCGCAGCATCGCGTTGAACGCCTGGACCGTCTGCTTGAGGTCCTCGCGGGAAAGCGGAGTCTTGGGAAACCGCGCCTGCAGTCCTGCATACTGCTGGGCGCCGCGCGCCTCCTGCACCTTGTCGCTCGCCAGCTCAACGCGGACGCTCGCGGCGTCCAGCAGTTTCAGTCCGGACAGCAGCAGGCACAAGGCGCAGACGGCCGCGCCCCCCGAGAGCAGCGCGAGCCGGGCAAGCCAGGCGTGGTAATGGCGCCGCAACGCGTCGCCCGCGAATTGCCGGCGCGGCTGCGTTTCGGCCAGTACGTGGAGGAACAGGCGCTCGCAGAGCAGTCCCTCGGGGGCGGACTTCAGGCCGGCACTCCGGCAGGCCGCCTCGAGATCGACGAGATGGAAGTGGAGCCTCGGGTTGCTGCCGCAGGCGGCTTCGTAGAACCTGCGCTGCTCCGCCGGAGCCAGCACCACGATGTCGAGCGGACCGGACTCGCGCGGCAGGACGCGGAGGTTGATGAGGTACTGCTGGATGCGCGCGGACTCGGCGGCACAGGCCTCGGCAGCGGCGCGCGGGTCTGCGCTTTCGGCGCGGCCCAGGCGAGAGAAGCGGATCTGCCCGTCCTCGACGTAGCTCTGGCGAAGGCCGCTCTCCTGATGGCTCATCAGGACGAAGCGCGGCGCGACCACGTTGATGCGCCTGGCCAGGAGCGGCGCGATGAGGGCGAGCGAATACACGCCGACCAGGCGTGCCTCGCTTGACTTCAGCGCCTCGAGCCAGGGCTGGAACTGCTGCGTGTTGGTGAACGAGCTGAACAGGACGCGTTCTTCGCGGCGCGCCGCCTGCCGGGTGCCGAGGGTCAGCGTAAGCGCCAGGCTGGTGTCTCGGTAGCGCTGGGCGAGCTTGCGCGCAATCAGCGCCCGGCGGTCCCTGCCGTGCACGTAGGGAAGGTTTTCCTGGACGAAGTCTTCGTCGACGAGGTCGGCCACGAGGTAGTAGAGCGACGCGGGCGATCCCGCCACGTAGCGGGCGAACCCGGCCACGCCCGGCTCGCCGGTCTCGAATGCACCGTCGCGCGCGAGCACCCCCGCCTTCCAGCTGAATGCCTGGAGCCGGTGCGAGGTCAGATAGAGCAGGCGCTTGTCGGGCACTATGAAAGCTCTCAAATTCATCTCGCTATTTTGGGAAGTTGCGAAGTTGCAACTTCCCAAAATAGCGAGACATTGATAACCCCAAATTCTTCGTCAAATTTGTCAACACTTGGCTTGTAAGATTCTAAAGCTTCACCTTGCTGATGATGTCGTAGATCGGGCCCAGCACCGAAAGCATCACCCAGCCCAGGACCGCGCCGAGGAACACGGTCAGCGCCGGCTCGATCATCACCTGCACCTTGGCGATCGACTCGCGCACCTCGCGGTTGTAGAAGTAGCTCACGTTGAGCAGCGCCGTGTCGAGCGCCCCCGTCGACTCGCCGACGCGCAGCATCCGGATCACGAGCGGCGGGAACAGCCCCACGTCCTGGAATGCCGCGGTGACATTCTTGCCGTTGGCGATCTCCTGCCCGGCGGTGCGCAGGCCCTCCTGGACCACGGCGTTGCCCGCGGTTTCCTCGGAATTGCGGATGGCGTCGAGTATGGTGATGCCCGAGGCATACATGAGGGCCAGCGTGCTCGCGAATCGCGAAAGGATGATCTTGCGCAGGATCGGGCCGACGAAGGGCAGGTTGAGCTTGGCACGATCGAATTGATAGCGAACCAGCGGGTTGACCTTGATCGCGATCCGCAGTCCGATGACGGCCGCGACCGGCACGAGGATCAGGGCCCACCAGTATTCGACGAAGAAATTGGACACCGCGATCAGGATCTTGGTCTGGATGGGCATCTGCTGGCCCATGTTCCTGACGAAGCCCACCATCTGCGGCACGAGATAGATCATCAGGAAAAAGGTCACCATCAGCACGATGGAGCCGACGAAGGCCGGGTACATGATGATCTTCTTCGTCTGGGCCGCGAGCTCATCCTCCCACTTGAGCGTCTCGACCAGGCTCTTCAGCACGTCCGACAGGCGTCCGGTGGTCTCCCCGGCGCGGATCAGGCTGCAGAACACGGGGCTGAAGACATCCGGATATTCGGAAAGCGCCTGGGAAAGATTGCGGCCGCCCTGGATGCTTTCGATCACCCCGGAGATGACCTCGCGCAGCCGGAGGTTGTCGAGGCTGTCGCGCAGGTCGGTGAGCGCTTCCACGAGGGGCACGCCGGCGCCGGAGAGCTGTTCGAGCTGGAAGCAGAAATTGATGAGATCCTCGCGCTTGATCGAGCCCGAGCGCAGCATCATGCCGCCGCGCCGGGTCGGACTGCCGATGATCAGGTCCAGCCCCATGCGCTTCAAGCGCACCTCGAGGTCGACGATGTTCATCGCCTCGATCTGGCCGAGGATGGCCTTGCCGCGCGGGTCGATGGCCTTGTAGGTGAACAGCGCCATGGTCGTGGCCGGGGCTCGCCCGCGCGCGCGGGCTACATCCGGTCGGTGAGGTCGACGACGCGCACCAGCTCGTCGAGCGAAGTCGAGCCGTCGAGCACGCGGCGGATGCCGTCGTCGGCGAGCGTACGGAACCCCTTGGCGGTCGCCGCCTTGAGCAGCTCGCGCGCCGTCGCGCGCCGTGCGACCAGTTCGTCGATCTCGGGGTCGAGCTTCAGGATCTCCATGATCGCCATGCGACCGAGATACCCCTGGTAGTCGCAGTGGTCGCAGCCCACTGCGCGGTACAGCGTCGGCGGGCGGTCGGGCTTCGCAGCCACGATCTTGCACTCGGGCGCGCCGGCTTCGTAAGGCTGCTTGCAGTGCTTGCAGAGCCGCCGCACCAGGCGCTGCGCGATCACCCCGATGATGTTGCCGGCGAGGATGTCGGGCAGGATGCCGATATCGAGCAGCCTCGGAATGGCGCCCAGGGCGGAATTCGTATGCAGCGTCGAGTAGACCTGGTGGCCGGTCATCGCCGCGCGGAAAGCCATCGTCGCCGTGTCCTCGTCACGCACCTCGCCGACCAGGATCACGTCCGGGTCCTGGCGCATCAGCGAGCGGATGCCGTTGGCGAAGTCCATCTTGGCCGTCTCGTTGACCGAGGTCTGCCGGATGAGCGTCATCGGATACTCGACCGGGTCCTCCAGGGTCATGATGTTCAGGCCGTCGGTGTTGATGTGGTTGAGCACCGAATACAGCGTGGTCGTCTTGCCCGAGCCGGTCGGCCCCGTGACCAGAATAATGCCCTCGGGACGGGCGATCATCTTCTTGAGCAGGGCGAGCTGCGAAGCCTCCAGGCCCAGGCCGTCGAGCGGCACGATGCCCTTCTGGCGGTCCAGGATCCGCAGCACGATATTCTCGCCGTGCGTGGTCGCCTGCGAGGCGACGCGGAAATCGACCTGGCGCCCGGTGAGAGTGAGCGAAATCCGGCCGTCCTGCGGGGCGCGCGTCTCGGCGATGTTCATCTTGGACATGACCTTGATGCGCACCGCCATCGCCGGCCAGTAGGTCTTGTGCAGGCTGCGGATCTGGCGCAGCACGCCGTCGATGCGATAGCGAATGCGCAGGAAATTCTGCTCCGGCTCGAAATGGATGTCGGAGGCGCGGCGCTCCACCGCGTCGGCGAGCAGCGCCGCGATGAGCCGCACGACGGGCTGCGAGTACGTGTCGCCGGAGGCGTGCAGGCTCTGGTAGTCGATCTCGCCGGTCTCGATCTCGTGCAGGATGCCGTCGATGGAGAAGTCGTAGCCGTAATACTGTTCGATCGCGCGCGCGATCTCGGTCTCCCCCGAGAGCCGCAGCTCCAGATCCAGTTCGCCCCGAAGCCGCGCGCGCACCTGGTCGATCGCCACGATGTTGTTGGTATCGGCGATGGCGACGATCAGGCGGCGCCGTTCGGCATCCAGCGCAACGGGAAAGATGTTGTGGCGCTTGGCGAAGTCCCTCGGGACGAGCTTCAGCGCCGCCGAATTGACCACGATCTGGGTCAGGTCGACACTCTGCAGCCCGAGCTTCTCGGACAGCGCATCGCGCAGCGTGGCCTCGGAGACGAAGCCCAGATTGACCAGCAGCTTGCCGATCGGCTGGTTGGTCTTGAGTTGCTCGAGCAGTGCGATGCGCAACTGGTCCTCGGTCAGGATCCCCTGCAGGATCAGGATCTGCCCGATGTGGCGCTTGGAGTGATGCACGGCGGCCGGGGCGGATGCGCGGGGGTGGCTCATCGGAAGGGTATCCCCGCTATGGCCGCTCGAGTTGCCGGACCCGGGCGGCGGCCTGCGCGCGATCGAAGCCGGCCGGCCGATCCGCCGAGAGCGAGATGGCGCGCTGGTAGTACTCGAGCGCAAGTTTGGCCTTGCGCATCTGGTCCAGGCTCACGGCGACGTTGAAGGCGAAATCCGCGTTCTCGGGATCGGCGGTGTAGGCCTTGAAATACGCCGCCTGCGCGTCCGGCCAGCGCGCCTGCTGGGCGTACTGGTTGCCGAGCGCGAAATACAGGTAGGGGGAATCCGGATTGGCGGCGATCAGCGTCTTCAGGCGGCTCTCGGACTGGACCGGATCGAGTTGCCCGCGCAAGCTCATCAACCCGGCCTGCGCGCTGACGTCGCGCGGGTCGAGTTCGAGCAGCCTGAGGTAGCGCGCCTCGGCGGTGTCGAAATTGCGCGTGCGCAGGTCGATCGCGGCCAATCCCAGCAGCGCGTCGCGGTTGAACGGATCGCGCCGCAGTCCCTGCTGATAGCCTGCGCGGGCGCCGGCGAGGTCACCTCGTTGATAGGCGTCGTAGGCGCCCTCGATGACCGGATCCACGGTGAGCGTGGGCGGCGTGACCGCGATGGACGTACCCGCCTCGCGCGGCGCGCGTGGCGAGCCTTGCGCGGGCGCGCGTCCGGCCTGGACCGACGCCGGCGGCGCAGTGGGTGCGCGACGCTTGAACACCGTTTCACCGGCGCCCGCCGGCCCGGCCGCGGGGGCAGCGACAGCCGCTTGGGCCGGCTTCGAATCGGGTGCGGGAGGCACGAGCGGGGGCGGCAGGGGTACCGCGGCGGGCGCCGGGACCGCCTGAGCCGCCTGGGGCACGGGCGCCGGGCTGGCCGCAGCGTTTTCCGCTACCGGCTTGGGGTAACCGTACTTGGGCTGCAATTGCCACCAGACATAGCCCGCGTAGCCTGCGCCCGCGACGACCAGCACGCCGATGACGATGTAGAAATTTCGCTTCGGATTGTATTCGATTTCCTTTGCCTCGAATACCTGTCGCGCCGCGTCGCGTGCTTCCGCTGCCGATGCATCCGTTCGCGCCGGCTCCGGCTCCGCGAACGGACGTTCCTCCGGTTCGTCCCGCGAGGGCGCCGATACCGGGCCGGATTCGGACTGCGACGGCTCCGGCGTCGGAGCGGCATGGGCCGCATCCTCGAACGGTGCGTCCCGGGGCCGGGTAAGCTCGGCGCCGCGCGACGGCGGGTGCTCGGGCTCATGCTCGCCCAAGGGCCGGGGTTCGATCTGGATCGCATCGAAGGGCGCCTCATCGCCTGCGGGTGACGTAACCTGCTTTGCGAGCTCGGCCTTCTTAAGCGCTTCCAGCAGCAGGCTCATGGGCGCGACGAAGAACTCCCTGTGGCCTTGCCGGAATTGGGTTGGGCGATGAAGTCTTCGTCGGGGACGAGGGAGCGGAAGGCGCGAAAGTCGCCGTCGATGCTCGGGTCGCGCACGACAAGGGGCCGGATGAAGATCACCAGCTCGGTTTTCGTGTTGCCGCGGTTGCGATTCGAGAAGAACGCACCGATTCCCGAGATCTGGTTCAGACCCGGTACGGTGTCCTCGTTGTCCGACAGGGAATCCTGGATGAGCCCGCCCATGACGGCGATCTGGCCGCTGTTCACCTTGAGCATCGACTCCATTTCCCGGGTCTGTATTTCCGGGATGCGGCTGACGACGTTGACCGAGGCGAGGCTCGGGTTCGGATCGTTGACGAAGCCCAGCAGGCGCGAGACCGTCGGCTTGAGGTTCAGGAGCACCGTGTCGGTATCGCTGATCTGGGGCGTGACGTTCATCACGAAGCCGACCGGCACGATGTTGGGGGTGGTCGTGAACGTGGTCACCGCGCCGGCGTTCGCGACGGCGGTCGTGTCGGCCTTGATGGTGAAGTAGACCCGGTTGTCGACGACCTTGAGGATCGCCGTCTGGTTGTTCAGCACGCTGATCTTGGGGCTGGAGAGCACGCGCACGTTGCCGAAGGATTCCAGCAGCCGCAGCGTCAATCCGACGCCCGAGGCCGCGTAGTTCATCACCAGCAGGCTCGAATTGACGCCGGCGGTGGAGGTCCCCTGCACGGACTGGTTGAGCGAGAATCCCGCGGATCCGCGCCGCACCAGCGACCAGTCTATGCCCTGCTGGTACTGGTTGTTCAACTGCACTTCGGCAATCGTCGCCTCGATGAGCACCTGGCGCTTTACGTTGACCAGGACCTGGTCGAGGAATTCCTGGATTTTCTCGTGCTGCCGCGAGGTCGCGCGGATGCTGAGCACACCGGCTTCGGGATTGGCGATGACCGAAGCCGCTTCGCGGAACGTCGTATTTCCGCCTGCCTGGGCAAGCGCCGCCTGCGGTGGCGCCTGCTGCGGTGCCGGGGCGCTCTGCTGCCCGCCCAGCAGTGCCTGCGCCACCGTCCCGAGCATCCCGCCGGCGGGCGGCGCAGCGGCTGCCGCGGCGACCGGCGACGCGGCCTTCTCGCCCGCCACCACCTTGTCCGTCTCCCGCAGCATGTCCTTGATGTTCTCGACCAGGGTTTCCCAGAACTTGTTCGAAGACTGGTTGCGCACCTGTGTCGTCGAGGTGTTGCTGCCCGCGCTTCCCGTTCCTCCCGAGCTGCCCGCTCCGCCCGGTGTCGAGATCTGCGTGGCGACGCCCACCGTTCCCTGGGTCTCGCGCGTCATGTTGACGTAATCGACCTTGTAGACGCGCAGATACGGCGTGTCGGGCATGACGATGAGGTTGGGGCCGTCGAGCTCCCAGCGCATGTCCACCTGCTTGGCGATCCGTGACAGGAGCTGCGGCAGGGTCTGATCGATCGCATTCAGGGTTACGCTTCCCTTGATTCCCGGGTGCACATCGACGTTCAGCTTCGCGTCCCTCGCAAGCGCAAAGAGCAACTCCTGAGCGGCGACGTTGTTGACGACCACGCTGTAGGTCTCAGGTTTGAGGGCGGGCCTGGGCTTGGGCAGGATCGTCGAAATCTGTACGGGTGCGGGAATCGCGCCGGCGGCGGACGGTTCGTCGGCGCGTACGTGTCCCTGGGACGGCTTCATCGGAGCCTGTGCGCATGCGCCGATGAACAACCCCACGCAAACAGCGGACAATGTGCGCGTTGCCATGAGAGCAGCCGAAATTCGCCCGTTGTTACGAACCAACGCAAGTTTATACTGTAACACGTTGATTCGGCATATTTGGCAGGGACTATTGCCGGTTTTGGCTCCGCATGCGTTCCAGGCTCCGATGGTAGGGCTTCTGTGCTGCCAAGTCTGCAGGCAGCGCCTTCATCGCAGCGAGCACCTCGGCGAGGGTCGGGAACAGCCCGTAGGCAGCGCGGTAGCACTGCGCGCCGTCGATCTTGACGCTGTAGACGTGCAGGTCCTGCATCGGCACCTGCTTGGCGGCCCTGGCCAGGAATTCCTCCAGCCGGCCGATTTCCGCGGACCGGACGGTCATGAGCTGGATGGCGTAGCCCTTCGCGGGTGAAGTCGCCAGCCATTCCTGCGTCGCTGCAAACCGCTCCTTCGCGATGGGGCCTCCCGGCGGTGGCTGGGGACCTCGCGAGGAGGATCGCGGGCCCTCCTGCGCTTCGCCGGCCGTGCCGGAAGGCGGCGCGGGACGGGTCGCGGCCGCGGGCCTGGCGGCTTCGCCCGTATTCCCGCCCGCGTGCATCGCCGGCGAGCTCGCCGACACGCTCGACGGCGCCGGACGCGGCGGTTCGGGTGAGGTGCCGAAGGCCGGAAACAAACTATGCGTGGCCAGACCGATCGCGAGCCCGGCCCCGACCCCCGCCGCGGCGATGGCAAACGGGCGCCAGTTGCGCCTGCGGCGATAGAACTCCGAGTCGCGGATCGCGCGGCCCACCTCTTTCGCAGTCACCGCGTGCGCGTTCGAGGCGAACGCGGCCAGCAGGGACTTGTCGGCCAGGATGTTGACGCGGCGCGTGAGGCCTTCGGAGGCCTCCCCGATGAGGCGAAGCGCGCCGGGGGAGAACACGTTCGGGCCGCGGTAGCCCGCCGCGCGCATGCGGAATTCGATGTAGCGCTCGATGTCGTCGCGCACCAGCGGCTCGAGTCGGAACGCGTGGGTGATGCGCTCCATGAGTTGGCGCATGTGCGAGGTGTTGAGATGCTGGTCCAGTTCGGGCTGCCCGAAGAGCACGATCTGCAGCAGCTTGTGCCGGTTCGACTCCAGGTTCGATAGCAGCCGGATCTCCTCCAGCGCGTCGTCGGCCATGGTGTGCGCTTCGTCGATCAGCACCACCACTCGGCTTCCCTCGGCGTAGAGCCGGATCAGGTGCTCGAGCAGCGCCCGCAGCAGCCGGCTGGGCCGGTCGTTGGCGAGTTCGACCTTGAGCTCGTCGGCAATGGCGAACAGGATCTCGTCGCGCGCGAGCGACGGGTTGGCGAGATAGATGGTTTCGACGTTCTTCGGCAGGCGCTCCATCAGCACCCGGCACAGCATGGTCTTGCCGCTGCCCACTTCGCCGGTGACCTTGACGATGCCCTCGTCGTGGGTGATCGCGTACAGCAGCGCTTCAAGCGTCGCCCCGCGGTTCGCGCCGGCGAAGAAGAAGTCCGTGTGCGGGGTGATGCGGAAGGGCGGCTCGTTCAGGCCGAAGTGCTCGAGGTACATGTTCCCTTTCTCGCCTGCGCCTGCGGCCGGTTGTGCATCGCAGCGCCGGGGGTTACTGCTGCTTCTGCAGCGACTCCATGCGCGAATACAGCGTCGTCCGGTTGATTCCCAGCATCTTGGCCGCCTGGCTGACGTTGCCGCGGGTGAGCTTCATCGCGGCCTCGATGTATCCCTGTTCCCAGGCCTTCAGGATGTTGTCCAGGTTGAAGCCCCGCTCGCGCTGCAGGTGGCGCTGCGCCTGCTCGACCAGGGTTCCGGCGTTCGACGGCAGGCCGAACCCGTTGTCCCCGGTCGATTCCAGATCGAACTCCGGCTCGATGTCGCCCGGCGAGAGTTTCTGGCCCGCGTACTTGGTGGTGAGGCGAATGACGATGTTGCGCAGCTCGCGCACGTTGCCGGGGAAATGGTAGTCGCGCCATACCCGCTGAGCGTCTTCGTCGAGCGAAAACGGAGGCATCTTCGCCTGCCCGGCGTAGAACTGGCGGTAATGCTCCAGGAGGAGCGCCTTGTCCTCGTCCATCTCGCGCAGCGGCGGCACGCCGATAGTGAACACCGACAGCCGGTGATACAGGTCGGCGCGGAAGTTGCCCTTGCGGATTTCCTGCCGCAGATCGCGGTTGGTCGCCGCGATGACGCGCGCGCGGGAGAACCGCTGCTGCGTCTCGCCCACGCGCTGGTATTCGCCGTTCTCCAGGACGCGCAGGAGCTTGGCCTGGAGCTCGAGCGGCAGCTCGCCGATCTCGTCGAGGAACAGCGTTCCCTCGCCGGCGTCCTCGAAGTAACCGGACTTGTTCTGCGCCGCGCCGGTGAACGCCCCCTTGACGTAGCCGAACAGGGTCGGCTCCACCAGCGTCGGCGCGATGGCGGCGCAATTGAGCGCGTACCACGGCTTCGCCCGCCGCCAGGAAAGGCGGTGCAGGAGGTTGGCGACCAGCTCCTTGCCCGTGCCCGATTCGCCCTCGATCAGCGCAGGGAAGGGCGAATCCGCGTACTGGTTGATCTGGCTCTTCAGCTTCTGCAGCGCCGGACTCCTGCCGATCAGCGGGTCGGTGCCGGCCGCTTCCTCGCCGGAGATCTCCGCCGCCCGGAACTGCAGCGAGTGAAGCAGGATCTTCTTCAGCGTTTCCGGGTCGCAGGGCTTGGCAACGAACTCCGCCGCCCCCAGCGCGCGCGCGTGGCGGGCGTTCGCGGCGTCGTTCTGCCCCGAGAGCACCAGGATCTTCATCGCCGGCGAATGCGCGAGCAGGTCGGCGATCAGCTGGAAGCCCTCGTCGGGGCGGTGCGGCTTGGGCGGCAGCCCGAGGTCGACCAGCGCGAGCTGGGGCGCGGCATCGAGCTGGCGCAGCAGACTCACCGCGTGCCGGCGCGAGTCGCTCACCCGGACCTCGAAGTCCTTGCCAAGCGCGTAGGACAGCGTGTCGGTGATGAGAGGGTCGTCATCGACGATCAGCAGGCTCGGTTTGTCAGCCATGTTCTGGGTTCTCAATGCATTGCAGGAATGCGTTTTCGAGCGAGTGCTCGCCGAAGCGCTCGCGCAATGCGTGCGGCGCGCCGGAGAACACGAATCTCCCCCCGTGCAGGATCGCCATATGGTCGCAGATTTCTTCGATGTCGGCGAGCGAATGCGAAGTGAGCAGGAGAGTGCGCCCGTCCCCGCGCAGGCGCGCGAGGATCGCCTTGACCCTCGCGCGGGCCGACGGGTCCAGGCCGCTCATCGGCTCGTCCAGCACGTACAGATCGCGGGCCGAAAGGAAGCACGCGGCCAGCCCGAGCTTCTGCGTCATGCCCTTGGAGTACAGGCGCACCGGCTTGTCGAGCGCCGCCGGCTCGAGGTCGAGGTCCTCGAACATCGAACGCGCCGCCTGCTCTTCGTAGTGCTCGCGGCCCAGATTGAGCATCGTGCGCACGAACTCGCGCCCGGTCAGGAAGTACGGCGGGGTGAACCGCTCCGGAAGGAAGGCGAGGCGCGACCGCGACTCCGGGCGCCGGCATGCAAGCCCCTGGATTTCGATGGCGCCCGCATCGATGTCGCAGAAGTCGAGGAGGCACTTGATCAGCGTCGTCTTGCCGGCGCCGTTCAGGCCCGCCAGACCGAGAAACTGGCGCGGGTCCAGCGCAAAATCCACCTCACGTAGAACCGCGACGGAACCGAAACTCTTGCTGACCTTGGAGAAGCGAACGACCGGATCGGTCATCGTGGCGGAGCGGGCTCGTGGCGGTCGGCCGATCATATACGAAAACGCGGCCCGCGTTCGCGGCGGGCATTCGAACGCCGGGATTCCCCGGGTGCGGCAATTGGTGCCGCCCGGGGTTCTAGGCTAGAATTCGCCATTTCGCCTTCAGCACCCCATTCCCGTGAGGACAGGCAATCTGGTCGAGGTCGACAACGTCACTTTCGGCTACGACAGGCAGCGCATCATTCTGCGCCAGATCAGTCTCGTCGTCCCGCAAGGCAAGGTGGTCGCAATCATGGGGCTGTCGGGCTGCGGAAAGACCACCTTGCTGCGCCTGATCGGCGGCGCGATCAGGCCGAGGAAAGGGAAGGGGGAAGTGCGCGTTGCGGGGCAGGTCGTGAACACGCTCGACGCGGACGCGCTGTACGGGATGCGCAGAAGAATGGGGATGCTGTTCCAGTTCGGCGCATTGTTCACGGACATGACGGTCCTCGAGAATGTCGCGTTCCAGATGCGCGAGCATACCGAACTGCCCGAACCGCTGATCCGGGACCTTGCGATGATGAAGCTCGACGCCGTGGGATTGCGCGGTGCGGCGCACCTCATGCCCTCGGAGCTGTCCGGCGGCATGGCGCGGCGCGTGGCGCTCGCGCGCTCGATCGCGCTCGATCCGATGCTGATGATGTACGACGAGCCTTTTGCCGGCCTGGACCCGGTCTCCCTCGGGGTGATCGGGCAGCTCATCCGGCGCCTGAACGACGCGCTGGGAGCCACTTCGATCGTGGTGACGCACGACGTCGTCGAGGCGCTGCAGATCGTCGACTACATCTACTTCATGGCCGACGGCGAAGTCGTCGCCCAGGGTACGCCGGAGGAGATCCGCGCCTCCAGGGAGCAGTTCGTGCATCAGTTCGTCTACGGCGAGGGCGGCGGGC
>Ga0080064_1000041_pt1 | contig 26801 bp, 21 predicted proteins | sample Subgrocontami54m_FD_69260 | JGI IMG/M metagenome (GOLD analysis project Ga0080064, IMG submission 69260) | Subsurface groundwater microbial communities from S. Glens Falls, New York, USA - GMW46 contaminated, 5.4 m (SPADES assembly) (version 2) ...
CGTCGGGGCGGCTGGGGGGAACGTGGCGCGGGGGAACCCGCCCGACCAAAACCCCCCAAAGACCCCCCCGCAGCGGCGGCTTCCCGCCCCGCTTTGTTTTTGGGGGGGGGGAAACCCCGCCGCTACATACGAATTCCGATCACGCCCATCAATCGGCCCGTCTTGCCGAATTCCGTGCGGTGACTGAAAAGAATGTCCTTGCGACAGGCGGTGCAGAGTCCGCTGGCGTGAATATTCGCGGCGGTCAAGCCGGAATTTTCCAGTTGCCAACAATTGGCGGCGAGAAGATCGAAATGCACCGTCGGCGGAGGCGGCTGGTGGCCGGGCGGGTGCATGTTGAGCCACTGAAGCGGGTTGGGCGTGTCGTCGGAAACGAGGCGGTCAAAGGGGCCTTCAAACCATTCCTTCGCGCGCGCGAACTGCGAATGGAAAGCCTGTGCCACTTCCGGGCCGACTTCGTAACAGCAGCGGCCGATGGCCGGGCCGAGCACGGCGAGCACATCGCGCGGGCGCGTGCCGAAGGTCATGCGCATTTTGCCCAGCGTTTTTTCAGCGACGCGCTTCAGCGTGCCGCGCCAGCCGGCGTGCACGGCGGCCACCGCTCGGCGCTTCGTGTCCACGAGCAGAATGGGAACGCAGTCGGCGATCAGCACGGCGAGCAGCAGCCCCGGCGTGCGCGTAAGCGCGGCATCGCCTTGCAACGTCTCCGCGGGCGGCGCGTCAAAAACTCGCGACAGCGCGGAATGGATTTGCCGCTGGCTGACGATCTGCATCCTTTCCGCGTCGAGCGCGGCGAGAAGAGTTTTCCGATTGGCGGACACGTTTTCACGCGTGTCCCAATCGGTGCGGCCAAGGCTGAAAATGCGTTTGCCGCCGAGCACGCTCGCGCCACCGGGGCGCAGCGTGAAGCCGTGCACCAGCCAGGGAATTTTTGCAAGCGCGACAGACTCGAGAATCCGCACGCCCACGGCGCGGCGCGTGCGCCAGGCAGGCGGGGCAGATTTTGCGCCGCGGCGGCGGAGAGACTTACGCGCGGGTCGAGTTCGGGCTCTTGTTTTCACGAGTCGCAAAGCGCACGTCACGATTCACGTTATAATTCCGTTGCGAATTGGCATTGTAGTGGCAAGCGCGCGGCCTAGCAAATCGCAGGCAGCATAGGCGAATAGCCTGTGCCACGGAGAAAGATGATCGTCGGGCTGGGAGTGGACATCGCGGAAATCGACCGCATCGAAGCGGCCATCGGGCGGCACGGGCGTCATTTCATCGAACGGATTTACACGACAGACGAAATCGCTTACTGCGAGCGCTACCGTGCACGATTCGAAAGATACGCGGGGCGTTTTGCCGCGAAAGAAGCGACCATGAAAGCGCTGGGCACGGGATGGCGAAAAGGCGTGCGCTGGGTGGATATCGAAGTCGTGCGGCCGCGCGGCAGCCGCCCCAGCATCGTGCTGCACGGCGCGGCAAAGGAACACGCCGAGCGCCTCGGCGTGAAATATATATCTCTCTCCATCACCCACAGCGGGAATACGGCCTACGCGCAAGTGATCTTCGAAAACTGACTGAAAAAAGAAAATGGAAAAGAGAAAATAAGCCGTTCACGCCGCGGGGTTCCTATCTTCTAGTTTCTATTTTTCGCTTCTTCCAGAATTTCCCCGACAAGCTCACCGCCGTCTGCTGCCAAGCACACCTCGAGGAACCGGTTGCGCGGGTGGTGGCCGGGGACGCGGAGCTGGAGATAGTTGTCGCTGAGGGCGGCAGTCCAGGGGCCGGAGGAATCTTCGCTCTGTTCTCGGAGCGTGAGGACGCGAAGCATTTTGCCAATTTGCGATGCGCGGAAGGCAGCTCTCTTTTCTTCGCCCAGCGCGCGCAATTCCCTGCTCCGCTGCTTGATGACGTGCGGGGGGACTTCGCCGGAAAGTTTTTCGGCGGCAGTGCCCGGGCGCTTCGAAAACGAAAATACGTGCAGGTAGCTGAAGGGAAGGCGCGCGATGAAATCCATTGTGGCGCGGTGATCGGCATCGGCTTCGCCGGAGAAGCCGGCGATGACGTCCGCGCCGATGGCCGCTGCGGGAATTCTCTCGCGGATGAGTTCCATTTTTCGGGCGTAGTGCGCGGCGCGGTACCAGCGGTGCATTGCGGCCAGAATGCGGTCGGAGGCGGATTGCAGCGGAATATGGAAGTGCCGCGCGATGCGATTCTCACAAGCGAAGAGGTCCACAAGATCTTGCGTGACGTCCTGCGGCTCGATGGAAGACAGGCGCAGGCGGGGCAACGGCGTTTCTTCGAGGATGCGCCGAATGAGGTCGAGCAGCTCGACCCGGGGCGCCAGATCGCGGCCATAGCTGCCGAGGTTGATGCCACTCAGGACAATTTCCTGGTAGCCCGCGGCAGTGAGTTTTTCGATTTCCGCGACGACCTGCGCGGGCGCGAGGCTGCGGCTCTTGCCGCGCACGAATGGGATTACGCAATACGAGCAGCGGTTGTTGCAGCCGTCCTGAATTTTCAGGATGGGGCGCGTGTGATCTCCCTCGCCGCCGAAGACCGGGGCGACGAGAATTTCGGTCTGCTCGAAAATGTTGCCAGTGAGAATCTTTGCGGGGCCAGCGTCAAGGGAAACGAATTCGGAGATGCCGGGCTGGAGCCCGGCGCTACAAAGTGCGGCGATCTCCAGTTTGTGCGAATTGCCGACGACCCAGGAAACGCCGGCGATTTGCGCGAGTTCTTCGGGGGAGCGCTGGGCGTAACAGCCGGTGACGATGATGCGCGCCTGTGGATTTTGGGCGTGAAAGCGGCGAATGGCCTGGCGGGCCTGCGAATCGGCGCTGGCGGTGACCGTGCAGGTGTTGATGACCACCACGTCGGCTTGCGCGGTTTGCGCGGAAGGCGCATAGCCGCGCTCGAGGAACTGGCGCTCGATGGCGGCAGCATCCGCCTGCGTTGCGCGACAGCCGAATTGTTCGATGTGAAACGTCGTCATTGCGTTTGGATCAGCATTATAGCAGCCGGGCGGAACAGGGAAGCACTGTTGAGTAGGTAAAGCACACGGATGAATCGACAGTGCCGGAAGAAACATCTAAGATGTAGGTATGGTGGTGAAAACGATACGGCGGATTGTGCTGGGCGCAGCGGGGCTGTATTTCTTTGTGCAGGCGGCGCAGTCGTTTCGCCAGGTGGGCCTGACGCAGGCAGCTGCTTTTCCGGCGGCATTGGGAGTGCTCTTCGCGGTGATGGCGATTTGGGGAAAAAGTGGTTGAGAGACCTGCTAGCTTCCGCGGAGCGGAGGCAAAAAAGGGGATCAGAGATCAGGGGTTATAGAAGAAAACACCAAGATGAAGTAACAGGGGCGCAGCAAGCAGCGCCCCTGCGTTTTTTTTGAGCATCATTTCGGCAGGAGGCGCTTGGGGATTTTCACTACCACGGCGTAATTCGGGTCCACCATATTGCCGACGCGCATGACGGCGAGCTGCGAGACGGTCTGATAGGCGTCCCAACGGTCAAATTTGTATTCGTTCTCGAGCCATTCGACCATTTCAACGGCGGCGATGCGCAGCGCATCGGAAAGCGGGCGAACGCTGCCGATCGCCATGATGTACTCGTCGTTTTCGATGCGCGGCCAAGCGATTTTCTTGCCCTTGATCAATTCGAACTGAAACGTGACCGCCATCGTCGTCTCGAGTCCCGAGCCGCAGATTTCGCCGTCGCCCTGGAGAGCGTGTCCATCTCCGAAATAAAAATACGCGCCATCGTGAAAGATCGGGAGATAAACCGTGGCGCCTTCGCGCACGTCGCTCACGTCCAAGTTACCGCCAAAGTTGCCAGGCCACAGCCCGCCCCAGGCCTCTTCCCCAGCGGGGGCGACGGCTACGCGGCCGAGCATGGGGCTGAGGGGCACTTCGAGGCGCTTCTTGCTGTCCGGCAAATCAAGTACGCCGACGGTTCCGTTTTTCTCGAGTTTCCAAACGTAGCGCTTCGCGGGGATGGGCGCGTTCAGCATGCGCGTGAAGCGGTCGGAGGCCACCGCGCTGATGCCGCCGGGCGTGTGCGTGGAAACGGCATGATCGATGTTTGGGTACAGTTTCAGAATTTTGACGACCAGCGTGTCGTTGGTCGTGGCGCCCTCGATATAAAAAGGACCAACCTCTCCCGGCCAGGCGCCACCGGGTTTTTCGTAGTAGGCGCCGGGGAGCGATTCGGTTTCCACGATGTCACCCGGCTGGAGACGCAGCACCGGCTCGCGCACGGCAAACGTGGCCACGCCTTTCTCCGGCTTGAATTTCCTAGTTTGCGCGAGGGCCGCCGGCGTCGTGGCCAACAAAAACAGAACTGCCGAAAGGGAAAGAAGTCCGAGCCTGGCTGTTCGCATGGTTCCTCCTGAGACGATGAGCGTGCGCTATGGGATTACGGCTTTGCCTGTGCAGCAGGAATCGGCAGCGCGGGAAAAATCGCGCGCAATTTCTCGCGGAATTCCAGAACGGCGGCACGGCCTTCCGGAGACTCGGCCAGATTCTTCAGCTCGTTGGGGTCGTCCCTCAGCCGGAATAGTTCTTCCTTGCCGCTCTTCGCCGTCCAAATGTATTGCCAATCGCGGTTCACGAGCGACTTATACGCCAGTGCGCCGCCGATGATTTTCAACTCCCCGAGAACGGTTTCGGCGCTTGGAGGTTCCTCCGCGGCCACAGGCTGAAGGTACCGCGCGAACGGAGGGCCGGGGAATGGCGAATCTTTTTCCCAGCCAAGCATGGCAGCGAGGGTTGCTGGAATGTTCTGGATGCTGACAGGCGCGGCGACGCGGCGCGCGGCCACGCGGCCCGGCGCAACGATCACCAGGTGCACGCGCTGCACTTCCTGATAGAGGCTGCTGCCGTGCTGCGGTTGGCCGTGATTGCCGAGCGACTCGCCGTGGTCGGAAGTAAATACGATGATGGTGTTGTCCGCCAACCCGCGCCGCGCCAACTCGGAAAACAGCAGGTCCATCTGGTCGTCCACGTAGCTGAGCAGGGCGTCGTATAGGTTGATGGCATTCCTGTAATTCACCTGGCTGGTCAAGAGGCCCGGCGGATCCTGCCCGTCGAATTTCTTGAAGTACTCTGGCAGCGGCCAATACGGGTCGTGCACGTCGAAATAGTTGAGGAGTGCGAAAAAGGGGCGGCCGGGGTTTTCGTCCAGCCAGTGCAGCAGCTCCGTGTTAATGGCGGAGGCATCGCGCCGCACGGGCAGATGATGGAGCAGCAGCCGCTCCGTGCAAAAGGAATAGATTTTTCTGCCGTATGCGGTGCGCGAGGCCAGGCTCCAGGGGTTGTACACTCGGAAGCGTTGGAAGCCGCGGCCGAATCCGTATTCCGGGCTGATCCAGATGTCATTGGCGGCGAAGGCGGCGGTGCGATAACCGTGCGCGGCGAAAAACTCGCCGAGCACGGGGTATCGGGCGTCGAGGCGCGTGCCGCGATCGGTGAGATGCTCGTGGATGGGCCGTCCGGTAAGCAGCGAGGCATGCGCGGGCAATGTCCAGGAGGTGGTGGACCATGCGCTGTCGAAAACCGCGCCGCCTTGCGCCCATCGATCAATCCTTGGCGTGGTGACGCGGGGATAGCCGTAGAGCGAGAGATGGTCCGCGCGCGCTGTGTCCAGCACGATGACCAGAACGTTAGGCGAACGCGGCGGCGCCAATGGCAGCGCGGCGACCTCCGCGCGCTCGCGGTAGCGATCGGCCAGGGGGACTCCAACGGCAATCAGCGCTGTGAGCGCCAGCAGCGCAGGAAGCGTCCGTGCAAAAAAGCGCCAGCCCGCGGGCCGGCGATAGAGAGAGCGCGCGGAGGTCACGGCCACGCCCAAAGCGGCCATCGCAGCGCCGGCGTTGTGAATTTTCTTCACCAGCGTGAGCAATCCGAATACAGCCACCGCGGCGCACACCAGCACGGAGAGATACTGCGCGGGCCAGCGACGCAGGATTTTCCCCAACAGGAGGCACACGAAGGCCAACACGAGAGAGAGGAGAAGACTCACGACAGGCGCAACCCAGAAAATCTGCACGGAAACTTTGCTGGTCGTCAGAAGATCGGGATTGGAGCGGAAGAACCAATGCTGCGCCGCTTCGAGGTAACCGGAAACAAGGCCCAGCCAGGCGGCGGCCACCAGCGCGTGTTTCGCAGCGCCATCGGACGGCGCGCCGTAACCCAGCTCCTGGAGTGCGGCGGCCAGGCCGCGTGCCGGGGGAGTATTTTGTGGGACGTGAGCCATCACGAAGTCGAGATTCTAGCACAAGGCTTCTGCGGCAGGGCCGCGGCAGCGTATACTCAGCGGCTCGGCGGAACCTGTGAACCGCAAAACCATTGCGAGCTGGTGCCTCTACGATTTCGCGAACTCCTTTTATGTGGTACTCCCCGCCGTCATTTGGCAGACGTATTTCCAGCGCGTAATCGTGGGAAACGAAGGTGGCCTGGGCGACCTGTGGTGGGGCCGGATCATTTCCGTCTCGATGCTGCTGGTAGCGCTCAGTTCGCCGGTAATGGGGGCCATTGCCGACCGTGCCGGGGTGCGCAAGCGCCTGCTGATTGCCTACACGGTGACTTCGGTGGGAGCGGTCTGCCTGTTCCCCACCGTGAAGCCGGGGATGCTGTGGTGGGGCTTCGCGGTGACTCTGGTTTCCTACGTGGCGTTTGAAGGCGGGATCGTCTTCTACAACGCCTACCTGCCTGAAATCGCCCCCCGCGATCACCAGGGCCGCGTGTCCGGTTGGGGATTTGCGACGGGATATGTGGGCTCGCTGCTGGCGCTGGTGCTGGCGTACCCGCTGGTGCGGTTGAAGCTGTTCAACCTCACCTACCTGGCGATTGCCGCGGCCTTCCTGATCTTCTCACTGCCTGCGTTTATTTACCTGCCGAAGGAAGCCTCGGCCAAGCTGGGAATGCGCGCGGCGGCAGCCGCCGGCGTCCGCGAATCCGGACGCACGCTGCTGGAAATTCTCTTCGAGCCGAAGTTGCGCCCGATGCTGTGGTTTCTTTCCGCGTATGTCTTCTTTGAAGACGGCGTGAACACGGTGATTTACTTCGCGGCAGGATTTGCGAGCAAGACTTTGAGTTTTTCGGATACGGAAAACATTCTATTGTTCCTTGTGGTACAGGTCTGCGCGCTCGCGGGAGCATATTTGTGGGCCCGGCCCACGGACCGGCTGGGGCCAAAACGCGTGGTGCTATTGATGCTGGTGCAATGGTCGCTGGTGGCCGCTGTGGCGTACTTCGTGGAAAGCAAGCGGACGTTTTTCATCGTGGCTGTGCTGGCGGGCACCGGGCTGGGCTCCATCCAGGCGGCGTCGCGGGCTTTCATGTCCACGCTGATCCCCAAAGGCAGGGAGGCGGACTTCTTCGGATTTTACTCGCTCGTGGGCAAAGCGTCGGCGGTGATGGGGCCAATCCTGTTCGGAGAAGTTTCGCGAAGGACGGGTGGGAACCAGCGCATGGCAATCGTTTCCATTATGGTGTTCTTCATGATCGGCGCGCTGCTGTTGAGCCGCGTGCGCGCCGGCGGGCCGACGTACCTGCCAGCACCGGAATCGCCATCTTAGCCTCCTCAACTCGGGCCGATTGGAAAAGATTCAAAAGATAGATTTGCAGCCGGAAGGATGCCGTCCTACAATCTCGGCAGTTCTGGGCGCAACTAAACTCGATTAACGATTAAGGTGGCCGTGGAAAATAGTGATCGGAGGCGGCATCCCCGGATCGGGCTCCTCAAGGCCATTGCTGTGGCGTGGAGCGCGGCGGGAGCAAAGACCGTGTCGCGATCTTTGTCCGTCAGCATCGGCGGGCTGTTCATCACCACGCCGCAGCCTCAGGCACCGGGCACATGCTTGCAGATATTGGTAGCAACACCGGTGGGTGAATTTCGCGCGCGGGCGGTGGTGCGAAATGTGCGAGCGAGCGCGGGAATGGGAATTGAGTTCGTGGCCATGCAAATGCAGGACCGGGCGCGGCTGCACCAGTTCCTGAAACAAATTCCTGCCTGAGCGGCGCCAGCCTCCCGGAAACCGCGCTATCCTTTCCTCGGTTTTCCGACGCGTTGCGCAGTCGAAAACATGAGCTCGACGGTGTCCATGTCCTTCGCCTGCACTTTGCCGGCGGGGATTCTCAAGTTCGTCAGGTCTTCCAGTCTTAGCAGAATATCGACGAGCGCGAGCGAATCGATAAGTCCCGAAGAAACCAGCGGAGTGTTTTCTTCGACCTTCGTGTCCGGGCGCCGCATCACCTCTTGCACGATGTACTCAATCATTTTCTTGCGCTGTTCCAGCATCAGGACGATTCTCCCTGAGCCCGCAATTCCGCGTGCTCCGACAAAAGCTTTTCGCGAGTCGTCGAGCGCGCCGGTTTCCCCGCCGTGCTCTTCACAATCCATCGGGGAGGTTTCAAGAAAATGGAACCCACTCCCACCCCGAGCTCCGAAGTGATCGCTGTCCGCAGCGCGCGGTCGATTCCCGGGCTGTTCTGCAAATCGTCTTCCTTGCGAACTTCCGCGACAACGAAAATTTCCTCGGTTCCCAGCGCCGGATTGAATTGCCCGAAGGCCACCACCCGGCCATCGTAGATCGCGGGGTGCGCGGACACGATTTCCTCGACGTCCTGTGGATAGATGTTTTCGCCGGCGACAATAATTAGATCTTTCTTCCGGCCAATCACGTAGAGCTCGCCATTCAAAAGGAACCCCAGGTCTCCAGACCAATACCATCCATCCCGGAGAGCTTTGGCCGTCAAATCCGGGCGGTTGTAGTAGCCATCCAGCATCGAGTCACAATGAATGAGGATTTCCCCAACGCCGCCGGGGCCCAATTCTTTTTCCTCACCCGAAACAATGCGGATCTGCGTATTCGGGAGGCAAGAACCCGACGAAACCAGGCACAGAGCCCCCGGGGAATCTTTCGATACAGGAACGGCGAGCTTCTGCTTCCGAAAAGACTCGCCGTCCACCCAGATTCGACGCGGTCCAGGCTGTGTGACATCCGATTGCGTGGCCGCGAAAACGGTTTCCGCCATCGCGTAGCAGCTTTGCAGGACGTTGGGGCTGAGTCCGGCTGCCGGGTAGGCGGCAAGGAATTCGTCCATGCTGGAAGCGCGCACCGGTTCCGAACAGTTGATGAGCGCACGCAAGCAGGACAGGTCAAACGAAGAGCGATCTCCGGGGCGCACGCGGCGCGCCAGGAATTGCAATGTGAAGTTGGGAATCCAGGCCAAAGAGCACCGGTAGGCGGAAATCAGTTCAAGCATCGTCGCAGGCTGCATGACCCAGCCCGTCGGCGATTGCATGACCAGAGGCGTGTGGCATACCAGCGGCAACATGAAACAGGCAATCAAACCCATATCGTGGTAGATCGGAAGCCAGCTATAGATGCGATCCTCGGGGCCGATCCGCAGCGCCTGCGATAGCAGGTGAATCTGCGTCAAGACGGCCTGGTGGGAAAGTGCGACTCCCTTCTGTAGACCCGTGGTGCCCGCGGAGTGCTGGATGAAGGCCAACTGATCCGGATTGATTCCTTGCGCGACATCGGCCGTGACCGCCGACGAGCCTTCTCCATCGCATCGCACTAGGCGAGCAGCTCCCTCCACGCGCACATGCTGCATCAATTCATCGGGAAACTCCTGGTCCACCAGGATGAGACGCGCTTTCAAATTGGCGGTGACGCCCTGGAGTCCGAAGCGGTACTTCGCCGGCTCCACTTTGAAATTCGGATACGCCAGGATCGCAGGAACGGCTCCCAAAAACATTGCACCCGCGAATGCAGTCATCACAGGAATGCCTTGCGGCAGGATGAGAACGACGGTATCGCCCGTTCGAACGCCCTGGGAGCGCAAGTATCCGGCTTGCTGCAGCGCGTGTTTCGTGAATTCTCCGAATGTGACGGAATGGACCTCGTCCTCGCTCGTCCACATGGTGACAAATGGCTTTTCCGGCGGAGCGGCAAGCAGCGCCTCAGGCAGCGTCCGAAAAGGAAAGGCGTGCGGCGATTTGATTTCGTTCATCGTTCTTTCGCTCGAGATTCGTCACAGGCATGTTACAGCAGAAAAACTGAAATCGAAGTGAGCTTCTTCATCGTTTCGGGACTGGTGTGCGAAAGTTGCAATCAGTTTCGGTCCGAGGAAGCGGCTGGACGCGGCGGCGGGTCCGCGCTGCCCCTCCGCACTTGAGAATCGATCACGGATTGCAGCCCATCCGCGAGGCGTGAGGCCATCACGGCGGCACCCGGCGTGGTGAAATGAGAAAAGTCGGCGAAATGTCCGCGCCCGGGAGGAATCTCGCTGGCGGCATCGACGAGCAGGACATGCTCTTGTCCGGCGAGATCCCGAATCGCGTCGTTCATGCGTTGCTCCATGTCCAGAAACCCCTCCTCCTTCAGCATGGGATAGAACTTCCGCCAGGCGATGAGCAGGTCACGATCGCTTTCGGAGAGGGTCTTTCCAAATGCAGTCGCGTGCGTGACCAGCACGGGCTCGACGCCGGCCGCTCGCAACACCACAACAAGTTGCGACACATCCTTTCGAAAACGAAGGACATTTTCTTCCGGCACGCGGTCCATGACGGAATAGCCGGCCAAGGCTGCTTGAATTTCCCGCTGCCGCAACCCGGTCTGGATGAACGAAGGGAGCGCCTGTTTCAGCAAGTTGCGGATGCGTTCTCGAATTCTCCATTCGAACCGCGCGGGAATTGGCTCCGCTTGGGTGGCAGCCGAAGCGGCCAGGGCCGGCCCCTCGCGGACCCAGGGCAGCCAAATGTATGCAGCGGCCGAGGGGTAGAGAATGGCGTAGGAGGGATGGACCTGTTCAACGATCTCCGGGACTCGAAGAGTGGCCGTCGCCACCGTCTCTCCGACATAAGCTACATTGACCACTTGAAACGAGTTTCTGCCGGCGCGGGTGTTCAATTCCCTTTCAAGTTGCCGCGGGAATTCCTGGCCTTCCGCTTCATATAACCCGAACGTCTCCGAGGCGCCGAAGCATGCGATCCGCAGGCTACCGGACCGAAGTTCGGGACCCCTAAACCCGAGACTATTCAACTTCCATTTCTGAAACCGCGCACCCGGGCGACCCCGCTTGCCAATCGAGTCGCGCGTTTCGAGGATTTCCCGGTTGTAGGGCGGCCAAAATGCAGCGCCGTAGCTGAGGGCGTCGTCCACCCGAGCGCAGAATTCGAGAACGAGCGCGAAAATAACGAGCCCCAGGACGCCGCGGACGATGAGTGAAAGACGCTTCATCAGAATTGAAAGTAAATAAACGCTTGCGTTTGCGCCATGTGCAAAACGCCCACATAAACCGCCGCGGAATAAAGCGCAAACCGGACTTCCATCGGCACCGCAACCGCCTCAAAATACTTTCGACGCAGAAGGTCAACCGCCATCACGCCGAAGTAGCCGAACACACAGGCGAAGACCAGGTAGTACAAACCGGCGGGTAGCATGCGGCTCATGTACTCGCCCGGTGTAACGACCGCACGCAACATCGCTAGCGCCTGAGAACCACTGTTTGCGCGGAACAAGATCCATCCCAGGCAGATGGCACCGAACGTGAGCAGCCAGGAGAATGGTCCGGTGAGCCACTCCGGGAAGGGCAAAGCTTTGCGGCGCTGCATCTCTTGTATCTTCCGATGGAGGACAAGCAGCACTCCCTGATAGAGGCCCCAGCAAGCGAAGAGCACGCTGCCCTTGTGCCACAATCCGAACACGATCATCGACAATACTAGGGCCACGCTGCGCCACCACTTTTCCCGGCGCAGCATCACCAGAGGAAGAAAAAGATAATCACGAATCCAGAACGAGAGGGACATGTGCCAGCGCGCCCAAAACTCCGACGGCGATGTGGCCAGGTACGGACGGGCGAAGTTTTCGTCCAGCCGCAGGCCAAAGAGACGCGCGGCCCCGATGACGATGTGCGAGTAGCCGGCGAAATTGAAGAACAACTCGAATCCGTAGCCGATGGCCAAACACCAGACATCGAGCGCAGTCCAGCCGCTCGAGATCTGATCAAACGCATGATCCAGACCTTGCCCAAGTTGAAGGCCGCTCGCCAGGGCTTGCCCCAGCGCCGTCATCACCAGCCCCATGCAGATGCGGTCCAGTCCCGAGCGGACGTCTTCGCCGGACGGTTTCGGAGACTCGCGAAACTGCGGGAGCATGCTCGACAGGCGGCAGACCGGGCCCGACAGTACCGTGGGCCAAAAGGCCATGTACAGCAGGAATTCCAGCATGGAGGGTTGCAATTCCTCTTCCCGGTATACATCGAACAAATACGAGAGCGCCTGAAAAGTCCAGAACGAAATCCCCACGGGCAATACGATGCCGGCAAAAACCGTGTTCAACGATGTGCTGGGAAGAAGTGGCAATATGGCGGGAAGGTATTTAAACGTACCCAGGAAAGCGATGTTCAGAAGAACGCCGACCCAGAGTCTTGCGGCCGTTGGTTGCCGCCGCACGTAAGCTCCCAATGCGTAATTCAGCAAGGAGCTGAAGACCAGCAGGCCCAGAAATCGCAAGCCCCAACTCGCGTACAGCAGGTAGCTGATGAAGAGCATCAGGCCCTGCCGCAGCCTGAAATTCCTCAGAGGCCAGAAGAGCAGCCAGGCGATGGAAACAACCACAACGTACAACAAAGTCTGGCTGGTCATCAGCGGGGGCCATCTCTCCTTGAATGACGCCGTTGGCGCGGCGCCTTCGCGGGCGCCCAAACAAACTGGACTGATGACAAAGTATAAATGTTCGATTCCCCTCTGGCAATCAGACTACGCAGGCGAGGTTCTTGACAGTGAAGAACACAAGCTGATTCGCGCAGCAGGGCCGAAGAGGACTGCACGGACTGCATCCCAGACTGCGGGAATGTGCCCCGGCGCTAGCGCTGGGGATAGATGTAGGACTCGAGCAGGTCCGCGCGGGCCTTGTGGTCGGTGGCGATCACGCGCAGCAGGTCGGCGACGGAGATCATGCCGCGGTAGCGGGATTGCTCGTCGAGCACGAGCAGGTGAAAGATGCCATGCTCGTCCATCATGCGCAAGCATTCGTCCAGCGGTGTTTCTGGCGTGGTGAGCACCAGGTTGGTGGACATGACTTCCGTGACGCGCATCCACGCCGGGCACTTGTTTTCCGAAGCCACTTTGTCGGAGATGTCCGACTGGGATATGCATCCGACCAGCTTGCCGGCGGCGTCGCATATGCCCGCAGCGCGCACGCCCTTTTCGCGGAGGTAGCGAGCGGCGTCGTGCACAGTCATATCCATGGAAATGGAGTACACTTCCTTGCGGGACTCGATCAGGTCCTTCACTTTCATCGGAACCCTCCTCGAGCTAGCGATTCATTGCAAAAGGCCCAACACCATCCGTGCCGGGGAAAGATAGGGTAGGACGTTCGCTCTCCCGTTTCAACTGAAAAGGTACAAGGTGCAAATTCAAGAGCTACAGCCGTGATGGAGTAGCAGAACTTCCAGCCACGGCAGACTTTCTGAAGGCCACCAAAAGCGTGGCTCCAAAACGCCGGAAAGGCCGGGACATCGTAGCCCGCATGAGCAGCAACTCGAAGAGCGCCAAGGGAGCAAAGAATCTGCACACGGGTTGAGGAGCTGTCAACACGCGGCTGGATACTTCGATGAGGCTGAGCTCGCGGCCGATTTCCCGGAGCTTCTCCAGGGAATTCGCCCGGTAGAAGGTGGGAAAGACGTCGCTTTCCGGCCGGTTCTCGCTCGACCGAATCACCCACAGTACGAAACCTCGCGGCAGAATTTTGGCCACAGTGCGGTTCAAGAAAATCAAATAGTTCAAGGTGTTGGGAGTATGCAGAATGAGCACCCCATTCGGGGAGAGAACCCTGGTCATCTCCCGAAATGAGGCCAGCGGATTGGGGAGATGTTCGACGACCATGTTGCAGGTGACCAGGTCAAAGCTGCCGCTTGCAAATGGGAGAAAATCGAGACTCGCGCAGGCCCGGCGCTGGATATTTCGGTGCTGTGTCAGGCTGTTCAGTGTCAGATCGCTTCCGACAACCATGCCCGCGCCCGCCACCAGGGCGTCCTCAATTTTTTCAAGGTCCTCGCCAAGAATGCGCCATCCACAACCGGCCTCCAGCCAGCGCACGTCTTTCGAAACGAAGCGCTGCAACCAGGCGCCATAGATTTCCTGGTTCCAAACCAGGTCGGGCAGGAGCACTTTCAGCAGACGTTGCGTCATGCGCTTTCCGAGAAGCGCACTCCACAGTTGGCCCAGTTTCATCGAGGATCTCAGCTTGAGACTCCCAAGCAGGCGGAATTGTACACCATCAAAGCGAGCGGATTAGTTCGGCCAGGGGCGCCCGGCCAGACGGCTGAGGTCGGCCTTAATGTCACTGCGGAGTGTCATCATGGGTAGTGTTACGGTAACTGAGGAGCGTTTCAGTTCACCCTTGAAGCGATAAACAGTAACCCGCCGGTCTTTGAAGTATAGAAGGTTGGAGCGAATGTAGAACCTGCGGATCACTTCAAATTGGTCCGACTGCAGGGCCAAGCGGACCGGTTTCAATCCACCGATGAACTCGCGGTTCTCCACGACCGCATACCGAATCCCCCAAACTTGGAACATCTGAATCACTTCCTCCGGGGTAGTCAGGATGCGACGAGTGCCGTAGCCCTCGTTAACCTTGATAGCCACAACCTGTTTTTCCCGCGCAACAAGACGGCGTTTTTCCGGGTCATACTTGCGGACATAGAAGATGAAGTCGCCATTGAGGAAACCCTGGTAGTAAAGAACATCAGACTCCGGCTGCGTGGAGAGAAACTGCGCAATCGGCTCGATCCCGCTGAATTGCGTCACCTCCTTGTACAGTCCTTTGTAAAGCGAGTAGGCAGAAAGCGCGCACAACGCCGCGATGATCCAGTTTCGCCGCGGGAGCATGTTTTCCACGGCGACCAACCCGAAGTACACCAGCGCCGGCATCCAGATGATGGTGTGACGGATAGATTTTTCCTGGATCAAAGTGAAGCACAAGTAAGAAGCCACGATCCAGACCAGAAAAAAACGGTGCTCCTTGCGCGCGCGGATCAGGGCCCAGACGAAACCAGCCATGCCCAAAATGCCCAGCAGCCTGCCCATCTGCGGAATGACCAACTGCGGATAGAAAAGAAGATGGTAGGTGGAGGCGACGTGCTCGAAACCGCGCCCCGCAACGCGCTCGTAGGAAAGGGAAAGAACGCGCAGCATCAGTTGGTACACGGGGACAACGATGGCCACACTCAGGATTGCCGCCGCCCAGACGTCCCATCGCCTCAGCAGTTTCCAGCGCCGTTCCAGCAGGAAATGCAGCACTACAAAAAACGCCAGAAAGGCCGCCTTCTGGCTGGTGAGAAATGCCGCAACCAGAAATGCCGCGAACGCCCATAGATCTCGGGCGCGTTCCTGGCGCATGAAGCTCTGCCAAAAATAGATGGCCACCATGCACATGGAGAGCATCGGGACCTCCAGCATGGTGACGCGCTCGTATAAGAGCAGGAACGGCATGAGGGGGAAAATGAAAGCGGCAGCCAGCGCGCGGTACTGCGGGCCCTCCCGCTCTGCAATCTTGTACCAGCTGAAAACGCCGACCAATGCATAGGCCAGAATCGTAAGCCGGCTGGACACCGCAGAAATGCCAAAGACTAAGAAGAACAGCCCTTCGACGAAGTGAAACATCGGCGGCCAGTACAGCAACCCGAGCGAAGGATACTTGGCGTAATACTCGTACGCATACTTGACGGGATCACTCCACGGATGGTCCACGATCAGGTCGCGGAAAAAGACCCCGGTCACGGCATGGCGCATCTCGTCGCCGAAGTAATAGAACTCGTTCCCGGTAATCCCGATGCTGATGACCAGGCCGACGACGACGAGCACGAGCCAATGGAGACGGTTCTTCATTTCGATTCGAAAGACGTCTCTGGAATTCTACTCTGGAAACATCGAAGCAGGGACGGAGAAGTGACGCCCGACGCGGATGACTGAAGGCAAAAAATCAGGATGCGACCGGCTCGGCCCGGATAATGTCGTACTTCTCGATGACCGCGGCGATGCCGAGCTTGTCGGTGCCATCTTCGGACTTGCGCTCCACGCGAACCACCCGTCCGTGGGCACGAATGAAGACTTCGGTGCCGCGAGTGATTTCCGCCGGCAAAGTGAGTGTGAAATCGAGCTCGGCGCCGGGAGCCATGTCCTCTTCAATGAGAAAATAAACGCCACGCGTGGAGATATCGCGAGTTTGACCATTGCGAGATTCTACTTGCCGCTCAATAGGAGAGCGAACAACTACGGGAAGGGACAGTTCATACCGTCGAGCTATGCGCCGCTCGGTCATAGTTCTTAATCCCCCGAACTAGAATCACAGAGAAAGCCCACCCCGCCATGGAGTCAGAGTTGCAATCCCTGTTCCAAAGCAAGGCTAACAGGATAGCGATTTTTCCTCAAGAGACGCGTACTTGGCATCCATCGCCCCATGGTGTGCCATTTGCGGTCACCTACATAACCCGTTTGAATACAATGTGCAAGAGCCAAATTTCCAAGCTCGGATTTGGCTCGGCGCATTCTTCTCTGTATCAGCGGCTTATGCCTTGGACCGCGTCCCCCTCAAGAGCTGAGTCAAACCCACTAAATCGAAACGATTGCGACGGCTCTGCCCTGAATATGCAACCAATTTCACTTCAGGGTCCTAGGCGTTTCGCGGCGCAGCGGCCACCGGCGACGATCGCGGAGCCCTCCCGGAGTCGAGCTTAAACTGCCGCATTTTGTACAAAAGCGCCTTGTAGCTGATGCCCAGCATGCGCGCCGCTTCCTTGCGACTCCAGTTGGTTTTCTCGAGAGCGTCGGAAATGGCTTCCATTTCAGCTTCGTCCTTTAAGCCGCGGACCAGCGCTTTCAAGCCTTTCTCCTTCGGTGGCGCGCCGTCCTCGTCCGGCGAAATGCGCTGGCGCGTGGCGGCCATTTCCAGCAGCTCGCGGAAACTGCCTTCGCCGTCCTGCAAAATGACGTAGCGCTTTACGAAATTCTCCAGTTCACGCAGGTTCCCCGGCCAAGGATAATTCATGGCCGCTTCGATCAAGTTGTCGGAAGGCTCCATGGCCTGCTTCTGAAACTTCTCGCTGTACTTTTCCAGGAAATGGCGGAAGAGCATGGGGATCTCTCGGGTGCGCTCCCGGAGCGGCGGGACATTGATGGAAAAAACGTTCAGGCGGTAGTAGAGGTCTTCGCGGAAGCGTCCGGAGCGAATGGCCTCGCGGACATTCACGTTGGTGGCGGCCAGCACGCGTACGTCGCACTGCACCAATTGGCGGCCACCCAAGCGGTTGAACTGGTGATCCTGCAACACGTGCAGCATTTTGGCCTGGAGCTGCGGACTCATCTCCGCGATTTCATCGAGGAAAATGGTGCCCTTGTTGGCCATTTCGAACTTGCCGGGCTTGGCGCGCACGGCCCCGGTGAAGGCGCCCTGCTCGTAGCCGAACAGCTCTGATTCCAGGAGCTCGCTGGGCAGCGCGGCGCAGTTCACTTTGATAAAAGGCTGCTCCGCACGCGGCGAACGCATATGGATCATGCGCGCCACCACTTCCTTGCCCACGCCGCTTTCGCCGGCGACAAACACGGGAACATCCACAGGGGCAATCTGCAAAATCTGCTGGCGGATCTTCACCATTTGCGGGCTGGAGGCCAGGAAACTCATGTCCTCGGTGAGGTGATCGCAATAATCGCGCAACGCTGCATTTTCCAGGCGAAGCTCCCGCTTCTGGCGGCACTTGAGCATGGCCGCGTCGAGCTCGGATTTCTCAAAGGGCTTTGTCAGGTAGTCGTTGGCGCCGATACGGATAGCTTCCACCACGGTGGTCACTTCATTCGAACAGGAAAGCATCACCACATGGAGCCCGCGGTCTATCTGCATCATCCGCCGGAGCGTTTCCAGGCCGTCCATTTCCGGCATCAGCACGTCCAGGATGATGAAGTCGGGGCGGTCGCCGGTTCCCAGCAAGTCCAGGGCTTCGCTGCCGGAAGCAACAGAATAGACTTCGTACCCGTCCACCTCGAGCAGCGTCTGCAAGTACTTGCGGATGCTGGGCTCGTCGTCCACTACCAGGATGCGTTCCATATTCTTCATTCCGTTGTCTTCCTCTCTGAATGCAAAAAAGGTTTAATCGGTTTCTGACGGGAGCAAAATCGTAAACGTGCACCCGCGTCCCACTTCGCTGTCCACCCAAATCTTGCCGCGGTGAGCCTGGATCAGGCGTTTGACGATGGCCAGGCCGAGGCCCATGCCGGACGAGGTGCGGTCCACGCGGACAAACTCCTCGAAAATTTCTTGATGATATTCCGCAGCGATGCCGGCACCGGTGTCGGCCACGGCGATGCGCACGCTGTTGGGCTGATCGAGTCGCGTGCGGCGCCGTTCTTCGCTCCTGTTCATAGCCGCCGCGCGGCGGTCCCAGAAGTGCTGCTCGGCAGTCAGCACCACCGACCCGTTCGCCGGTGTATGTTTCAGCGAGTTGTCCAGCAGATTAGCCACGCTCTGCTGCACCTTTTGGTAGTCGAATTTGAACGGCTCCAATGTGCCGCTAATGCGCGCTTCCAAGCGGACTTGCTTGCGCTGGAAGGCGTCTTGCCAGCGCGAAATGAGCTCGCCCAGACAATCGCGCAGGTCGTTATCGCGCAGGTGCAGCACCAGCTTGCCACTTTCCAGCGCCGAGTAATTCAAGAACATGGAGACCAGGCGCACCAACCGGTCGCAACTCTCCTTTGACTCCTGCAGGATGTCGCGCTGGCGCTCCGTCAGTTTGCCCAGCGACCCGGAGAGCAGCAGGTCGTAGTAACCCTTCATTACTGCCAGCGGCGTCTTCAATTCGTGCGCAGCCGAAGCCAGGAAGACCGTCTTCTGGCGGTTCACATCCTGGAGGCGGAGATAGGCCGCCAACAAGTTGCGATACGTTATTTCGCGCTCCTGCAGGAGTTCCTGCAGAGTGTTGCGCATCTCGCTGTCGCCCGCGGAGGCGAGTTCCGGCGCCGATTCAATGGAGCCCACCAGCCAGTCCGGCTCCGGCAACCAGCGAATGCGCGCGTGGGATTCGTTGCCGTCCGAAGAGGTCATGGGAAGCGCGATTTCGTGCTCGCCACTTTCCAACTGCCCGAAGACCGACATGGGATCGAGTTTCAGCACGTCTTGAAAAAGATTCAGTTTGCCAACGGACGGCAGGCCACGCTCGGCAATGTAACGTTGCGCGTTCTGGTTCGCGAGCACCACTCGCCCACCCCGCTCGGAGACCAGGATCGGCCGCTCGATGGAGTCGAGCAGGTTCACCACCTGGGTCATCGCCAGCATGCGCTCGGGAGTCTGTTCGGCCGCCTCAAGTTTGGTCAAAGAAGCCTCTGTCAAGAGCAGCCCCCCAATTGTGAATTAGCCATTATTGAAGACCGTGTGTTGTTTGCGAGGCGGCGAATGGAAACGCAATACTGGCAGGGTCGGGGGACTAGAGTCAATGGGAAATGAGTCCTAGTTTGCACATAAAAAGAAAAACGCTGGAACGAGAGGAAAAATATGTCCGTGGGAAAACATTTTCCATCAGTTGAATCAGAAAGTAAAGCTATTATTATCAATGTATTAAGGAATGAGTTCGGAGGGTATGACTTTAGCATTTGAATTGCGAGAAGAAAGCGGGTACTAGACCGGTGGTACCATCAGGTATATCAAAAATCGAGCTTTCGGAAGGCGAACGCATGAGCTCTAACCCCGCAGAGCGACGTCGTTCCCAGCGCCTCCATCTGCAGATTCCGATCTTTGTGCGAGGCATCGATGGGTCTGGAGACGATTTTTTGGACCTCAGCCGAACCATTGACATCAGCTCCGTAGGCGCTTGTTTGGCTATTCCGCGCGCGATGAAGCTGAGCGAAATGGTTTCGCTCACCATTCCCGCACCTCCCCCGACGTCTTCAGGACTGGTCCCGGCGGAGACACGCCCCTTCCAAGCGCGCGTGCGCCGCAGCTATCCGGCGGGGGACGTCCACCTCATCGGAGTGGAGTTTATTCGCCCGCTGGAATAAGCCAGATTGGACGGTTCCGTGACCTTAGAGAAGGAACAAGCCCATAAAGTGCAGGGTCTTTCTTTTCTGAAAGTTGGGCGGTACTCGCAGAATCCTCAGAAATCCTCAGCAAGGCAGTTGACTCCAATCAAAGAAGAGACTTACAGTGCCCCAGTCAGGGAGAGAAATTGGCAGGAGTGTGGCACGCGTCGTGCTGTTCATTCCCTGGGGCGGTGGGGTGTGCAGGTATCTCGTAAAGGGGAGTGACTCGATCTTGAACAGAACAGCCCCAGCCTCAAGCGCTTACGATCCCTCTCGCTTGCCCGCATCCATTACAGCTCAGGATTCGTTTCTGGATCTGCTGATCGAAACGCTGCAGGCACTCGATCGACCGGTGCGTGGGCAGTTTCTCCAGCGTTTCTTCAAGTCCATCGCGCAAGTGGAACTGCCGGAAGCTGTCACACTGGATATCTGGGAACAAATCCTGCATCGCCGCACTGAACTTTCTGAAAACCTCGGCAAGCCCATCTCGCTGAAGACCGCCATCGTGGATGTGCTGGCCTCCACCAATTTCCTGCGCACGCCTGTGTTGATGGAATACGAAGACCTGAAAAAGCTCCAGGTGAATGCTGCGACCGATGCGCTGACCGGGCTCTACAATCGCCGGCTCTTCGAGGAGTACTTCGTCAAAGAATTGAACCGCGCCAAGCGCTACACGCAGCACATGGCGCTGGTCATGATGGACCTGCACAAATTCAAGGAAGTGAACGACCGCTTCGGACACTTACAGGGCGATCAGGCATTGCAGCTTGCTGCGGCTACGCTGCGCAAGACGCTGCGCACATCCGACTATGCTTTCCGCATCGGCGGTGACGAATTTGCGCTGCTGCTGTTGCAATGCGATCCGGAGCAGGCCACCACACTCAGCCGCCGTCTGCGCGTGAACTACGAGGGCGCCATTGCGCCCATGAAGATCGACGCGCCTCTGGCGCTGGACTTCGGCGTCTCCATTTTCCCTGAGGACGGGGAGAACAAGGAATCGCTGATCCGCGTGGCTGACGAACGTCTGTACGAATTCAAAAACGCCAACCGTGCGCCGGCGCCAACGGCGAACTCGCGCGTGATTTCGATGGAAACTCCGGCGCCACGCGAGGCGCCCCAGACGCAAGCGCAGATCCCGCCGATGAACAAGGCCGCGGCGGCCTTTGTCGCGGCGGCTTCCCCCGTGGCCGCGAGGTCCACGGCAGAGCGGCGCAAGTGGGAGCGCGTCTCGCTGGTCGGCACGCGCGCCTACGCCGTCCTACAAGAGGCCTCGGAGAAGACCGCTCGCGTGCTCGACTTGAGTTACGGCGGCGTTGCTCTGCAATTCGACAAGGGACAAGAAGCTCCGCAGGATTTCCACGCGGTGCTGCACGTGCCTATTCTCCCGCCGGTGCGTGTCAGCCTGAAAAAGACGTACGTGTATTCGGTAGATGAAAACGGCACTCGCATTGGCTGCGCCTTCGTTTCCTGATTTCTCCAAATGGATGTCTGTTTCCCCAATCAACACACCGTTGCATTTGCTTCGCAGGTCAGGACTTTGCGAAGCAGTTGCCGTGTTTCGGCTGGCGAGGACTTCATGGGACCGCACTCTGCATTGCGCAGTCAGCGCACGCCCTCATTCGTAGCGCAGGGCCTCGATGGGGTCGAGTTGAGAGGCTTTGAGCGCCGGGTAGTAGCCGAAAAAAATTCCGACTGCCAATGAGAACAGGAACGCGACGCCGATGGCCGTCAGCGAAATGGACGTGGGCCAGCCAAGTAGAGACGATATTCCGAATGAACTCAGGATTCCGCCGGGCACGCCGATGGCGCCGCCGATCATGCTCAGAGTGACCGCCTCCGCGAGGAATTGACGCTGCACATCACCTTCGTTCGCACCCACAGCCATGCGCACGCCGATCTCGCGGGTCCGCTCCGTCACGGAGACCAGCATGATGTTCATGATGCCGATCCCCCCCACCAGCAGCGAGACTGAAGCGATGCTCGCCAGCATCATGGTAAACGTGTTGCTGGCGTCTTCCTGCACTTTCAGCGTTTCATCGGGCGTGCGGAGATTGAAGTCGTCGGGCGAGCCGTCGCGGATGCGATGACGCTCGCGCATCAGGCGAGTGATCATGTCCCGCGTGGGCCGCACCGCGTCGGCTGACACCACGGAGAACATAATGTCGTCCAGCCATTGCACGCCGCTCAATTTGTTCATGACGGTGGTGTAGGGCATGAGGATGAAGTTGTCCTGGTCCTGGCCGGTGACGGACACTCCCTTCGCTGCGAGCACGCCTGTTACCTTGCAGGGAAGAGATTTCACACGGATGGTTTTCCCAACGGGATCCTCCGCGGCGAAGAGAATCTGGGCGACGGTCTGGCCAAGCAAACATACGCCGGCGAAATTATCCACGTCCTCATGCGTGAAGGCAGAGCCCTGGGCCACCTTCCACAGGCGGATCTCGAGATATTCCGGCGAAACCCCGCGGTAGGTCGTGCTCCAATTCTGATTGCCGTAGACTACTTGCGCGCGCGAGTCCACTTGCGGAGACGCGTTCTTGATAAGCGGAATGGAGGCCACGATGGCGTTCAGATCTTCGATGCGCAGCGTGTTGCTTCCGAAATTGCCGGTGCGCACGCCCTGCACGTTGCGATTGCCGGCCTCAACCCAGACGAGGTTGTCGCCCAGCATGGCGAGTTGGTCACGGATCAAGCTCGCGCCGCCTTCGCCGATGGCCACTGTGCAAATGACCGCGCAAATGGCGATGGTGATTCCCAGCAAAGTCAGCGCAGTACGCAGTTTGTTGCGCCCAAGCGTCCTTAGCGCAATGCGAAGTACCGCTAGCCAATCCATGCGATGCACCTTTCGATTTTCTCGGACAGCATTTCATGTTCAAAGGGGCGGCGCAAACGGAACTTGCAGAGGATAGACGAAAAAGAGTCTCCGTAGGTTTCCTCTAGCCGATTAAGGGTGACCAGCACGGAAGTGAGCATCCCTAGAAAAAGAGGCAAAACTTTTCACATCGAAGGCGCAAGTTTCTCACAACGCGTCCCGCAAGATGAGCCTGTCAGGTACCTACTTGTGCACAACTTATTGACAATAAGTGACTTACTTGAATCAAGTGTGACACAATATTGAGTGAGCACTTGGTCGCTTAGGTGCAATTCCTTTGCTAGCGGAATGAAATGGGATACAGCTAGGGGGGTAGGAACTACGGTGGCAAGAGCGCAGCAAATCGTGGCAAACCCGGACACAGCTAGAAATGGCGTGAACCCTGAGGTTCTTTTTGGGCAAACCGAGGAGATGCTCCGAATCCGCCACACTGTAGAGCGCGTGGCCGCGATTCGAGTGCCGGTGTTGCTTGAAGGCGAAAGCGGCTCGGGAAAAGAGATTCTGGCCGGATACCTCCATCAGATTTCACCGTGGTCGGAGCAGCCGCTGATCAAGGTGAACTGCGCGGCGATTCCCGGCTCGCTGCTGGAATCCGAACTCTTCGGGTACGAAAAAGGCTCCTTCACCGGAGCATACAACAGCCGTGCGGGCAAATTCGAACAGGCCAACGAAGGCTCCATGGTGCTGGATGAAATTGCGGACATCGATTCCGGTCTGCAAGCCAAGTTGTTGCAGGTGTTGCAGGACGGCCGCTTCAGCCGGCTGGGCGACCTGGAAGAGCGGCGCTGCGACGTGCGCATCATGTGCATCACTAACCGCGACATCCAGGCGGAGATTCAGAGCGGGCGTTTTCGCGAAGACCTCTACTACCGCATCAACGTGGTGAACATCCAGATGCCGCCGCTGCGACGGCGATTGGACGACTTGCCTATCCTGGTGGATTACTTCCTGAAGAGCTACGCGGAGCGCTTCGACCGCAAAGTGCAGCCGCTTTCGAGCACGATGATGGAGCGCTTCCGGCAGCACCACTGGCCGGGGAACATCCGGGAATTGGAGAATTATCTGAAGCGATACGTCATCCTGGAATCTCCGGACTCGATTCTGAGCGAGCTGGAAGAGCGCCGCAACGGACCGACAGGCGCCGGTGGCTTTCAGCTTCCGCCAGTGACGGATTTTTCTTTGAAGAAATTCTCCAAGCAGGCGAGCCAGAAGGCCGAGCACTTCCTGATTCTGGAGGCGCTGAAGTCCACGCGCTGGAACCGCAAGCGCGCCGCGGAACTCCTGGAAATCAGCTATCGCGCGCTGCTTTATAAGATCAAAGAGGCGGGCCTGCCGCAGAAAAAGCGGGCATGATCTCCGATCGGGTTCGCTTTCCGTCTGTTTATTTCCGGCAGTAGCCCCGGGAGGCCGGGGCCAATTTCGGCGGTCCGTGGGGCGCCGCTTGACACACATTCGCAACCGTTTATTCTAGAGCAACACCCTTGACAAGCACGCGCGGCGCTTGGCGTGACGTGGTAGGATAGCGGGTGCTCTGGGAACGACACCCCGGCTCGGTTTGGAGAACCTGTGACGTTTGGAAGTGTTAGATCGCGGGCGGCTACCCCTTTCCTTTCCTTCAAGAAGTCTTGTCCTGCCACGGCGACGCTGGTGTTCCTGGCGCTCGCGCTGGCGGGTTGCGGCGGTGGCACGCTCGTCGGCGAATTCCAGCAGAACGCACCTCCTTCGGGTGGCCCCGGAGGCACCGTAGGCGGCAGTTCGGCGACGGTTCCTCCTCCCACGATCAGTGACGTCAGCCCCAGCACCGGAGATTCAGCAGGCGGACTCTTAATTACCATCACGGGAGGCAACTTCCAAACCGGCGCCGTCGTGCGGATTGGCGGAAAGAGCGCCCTTGGCGTCGTCGTGGCGAACGGCACCAGCATTCAAGCGCTCACTGCGCCTAACGCCCCCGGCACCTACGAAGTCCAAGTAATCAACCCGGATGGTCAGTCCGGCACGCGCCTGGCCGCGTTTACGTACCTGGCTTCCCCAGCGCCAACGATTATTCAGGTGCAACCTAACAGTGGCCCTTCGACAGGCGGCACTGTAGTGAATCTTTCGGGGGCAAACTACCAGGCCGGTGCGACGGTTTTGTTTGGTGGCGCCACAGCCACGAACGTCACGCTCATCAGCTCGACGCAACTGCAAGCAACAACTCCGGGCTCGCCCGCGGGAATCGTGGATGTGCAGGTAATCAATCCCGACAGCCAGTTTTTCACCATCACTGGCGGCTTCACATTTACCCCGGGGCCACCACCGACTATTACGACCATACTGCCGAATCAGGGCCCTTCCAGCGGCGGCACGATAGTAACCATTAACGGCGCCAATTTCGCAGCCGGCGCTACGGTGCAATTCGGCGGCGTTCCGGCCCCAAGCGTCGTGATAGTCAGCGCGACGCAAATGAAAGCAACCACACCGCCGCACTCGGTTGGCGCGGCGAACGTCGTCGTTCGCAACCCGGACAATCAAACGGGCACGCTCCCGGCCGCATTCAATTTCGTCCCGCCGCCGAGTATCACGGGGATTGCGCCGGTTTCGGGCCCGCAGGCCGGCGGCACAGTGGTCACGGTCAGCGGCAGCGCATTCCAGAACGGCGCCACCGTGAGTTTCGGGGGAGTGCCGGCCACATCGGTGACCATACTGAGCGCCACGCAACTTCAGGCGACGACGCCCGCTCATGTGTCGGGGACTTTTGATGTCGTAGTGCGGAACCCGGACTCGCAAACTGGCACTCTGCCGAGCTCTTTCACGTTTAACCTGGGGCCAGCACCGACAATCACCAATGTCGCGCCGGCCAGCGGACCCGCCGCCGGCGGCACCAGCGTGGTCATCACCGGCGCAAATTTCCTGACGGGCGCATCGGTACAATTCGGAGGGACTGCGGCAGTCACCGTGGTTGTGAACAGCACAACGCAGATCACGGCGGTCACGCAGGCCAGCGTCGCCGGGGTTGTGGACGTCACTGTCTTAAACGCGGACGGCCAGACTGGCACACGTTCGAATGCCTTTAGCTTTGTCGCCGCGCCCAGTGTCACTGCGATCGCGCCCAACAGCGGTCCCACCGCAGGCAATACCACCGTGTTGATTACCGGCGCTAACTTCCAGGCCGGCGCCACCGTGCAGATTGGAACGAACGCGGCTACCTCCGTAGTGGTCGGCAGTTCCACTTCGATTCAGGCCGTCACGCCCGCGGGCGCGGCAGGCGCAGCCAGCGTGACGGTGAGAAATCCCGATAATCAAACCGGCACGCTCGCCAGCGGATTCACTTACACGGCGGGACCGGTTGTCACAAGCGTTGCGCCTTCGTCCGGCCAAGTCGGGGGCGGCACCAGCGTGACGATTACGGGCTTGAATTTCGTTTCCGGCGCGACCGTCTCTTTCGGGGCCAACGCAGCCACCGGCGTGGTGATCAATAGCGCGACTTCGATCACCGCCGTCACACCGGCAGGTGCGGCCGGCGCAGTCAGCGTGACCGTCACCAATCCCGGCGGACAGTTCAGCACGCTGCCGGCTGCGTTCACATATATCGCGAGCCCTGCGCCCACTGTGGGAAGCGTTGCGCCAACTTCCGGTGCGACCATCGGCGGCAGTCTGGTCACAATTACTGGAACGAATTTCCAAGCCAACGCGACGGTCTCGTTCGGCGGCACGGCATCACCCAACGTCACCGTCTTGAACGCCACGTCGATTCAGGCGGTCACACCGGCGCACGCTGCGGGCGCGGTGAACGTGGTGGTCACCAACCCCGACACGCAGACCGGCACGCTCACGAATGGTTTCACTTTTAACGCCGCTCCTACTGTCACCAATGTGAATCCGAATA